>Ga0208263_100628_pt1 | contig 12813 bp, 3 predicted proteins | sample LakWasMet28_LOW6_2_FD_183872 | JGI IMG/M metagenome (GOLD analysis project Ga0208263, IMG submission 183872) | Freshwater sediment methanotrophic microbial communities from Lake Washington under simulated oxygen tension - Sediment Metagenome... | ecosystem: Environmental > Aquatic > Freshwater >... | reverse complement strand
AGGTGCTTGCGGTCCGCCGGGTCGAAGACGTTCGAGACCGACTCCTCGATGAGGGCCTCCAGCCGGGCCTCGTCCCCGAGCCGGCGGTACACCGTCAGCAGCGGCTCCCACACGGCGCGGTTGCCCGGGTCGCGCGCATGCAACGCCTCATAGGTGCTCGCCGCGAGCCGCAGGTCGTCGAGCGGACCGGCCGCCAGCGCCGCCACGCGCAGCTCCAGGTGCATCGCCTCGTCCTCCTCGGACTGCGCCGCCGCCGCGCGCAGCCAGCGCACGGCCTCCGCCGGGTCGCCCGCGGTCTCCCGCAGCCGCGCCAGCGCCACCATCGCCCAGGTCGCCTCGCGCGCCTCGTCGCGCTCCTCGCCGATCGCGATCGCGCGGCGCAGCAGGGCCTCCGCGCGAGGGTCCATCTGCAGGTCGAGCGCCAGCTCCACGGCCAGGTGAAGCGTCTCCCACGAGGCCTCGGGGGAGGCGGCGCGGCGCTCCAGCACGTCGAGCAGCGCGGCGCGGTCGTCGGCCTCGCGGGCCACGCGCTCGTAGAGGTCGAGCACCGAGGTGCGCTCCGGCCACGACGAGGCCGCCGACTGGAGGAGCTGCGCCGCGCGGGGCAGGTCGGGGGCGTGCTCCTGCACCCAGGCGATCCAGGTGAGGCCCTCCTCCACGTCGGCGGGCTCCTGGGAGGCGAGCAGCAGGGCGGCGAGGCTCCAGGCCGATCCGCGGGCGGCGTCGCCCTCGGAGGCCGTGAGCATGCGCAGCACCTCGATGCGCCCGGCGGTGTCGCCGAGCACGTCGAGCGCGTGGTCGAGGCCCCACCACGCCGCCACCTGGATCTCGTCGTCGCCCTGCGCCGCGGCCTCGCGGTAGAGCGCGACGGCGCCGGTCAGGTCGCCGAGGTCGTGGGCCAGCGCGAAGGCCAGCCGCAGCGAGAGCGTGCCCACCGCGGAGGGGTCGGCCCCGGCGCGGGCGACGTCGAGGGCCGAGCGCAGGGTGGCCTCGTAGCGAGGCACCTGCGAGGTGGCGCGGGCGACGCGCGCCGCGGCGTCATGCAGGCCCGCATCGAGGGGGCGCAGCGCCAGGGCCTCGAGCAGCGCGTCGAGGGCCTCGGCGGGGCGGCTGAGCTGCTCGTCGAGGAGGGCGGCGGTGTCGGCCAGGGCCGAGGCGCGGGCGGAGGGCTCGCGCTCCCGCTCCAGACGGGAGCGCAGCGCCCGGAGGAGCACCTCGTGCTCGCCCATGGAGCGGAGCGCCTGCTCGAAGCGCAGCGCGTCGGCGTCCGAGCGGGAGGAGACCTCGAAGGCGGTCTCCAGGGTCTCGGCGGCGCGGTCGTGCTGGCCCAGGTCGCGGGCGATGCGGTAGAGCTCGAGCAGCACCTCGGCCGGGCGCGGCAGGTCGTCGGAGGGGGCGGTCTGCCGGCGCACGATGAGCAGCAGCGCGCGGAAGGCACGCTCCGCCCGGTCGAGCTGGCCCGCCTCGCGGGCGAGCTCGCCCAGCAGCCGGAACACCCCCGGGTGGCCCATGTCGATGCTCGACGCGAGGTCGAGCTGGGCGAGCGCCTCCGGGAGGTCTCCCCGGGCGCGGGCGATGAGCGCGAGCTGGTGGTGGGCGTGGGCGCGCTCCGGCGGGCGCTGCCGCCCGTAGGCCTCGAGCAGCGCGTCGAGGATGGCCCTCGCCTCGTCGAGCCGGCCGGAGGCCCGCAGGGCGTTGGCGAGCGCGATGCGCAGGCCGCGGTCGTCGGGCGACGCCGCCGAGGCGGCCTCGAGCACCGGCACCGCGCGCTCCGGCGCGTCGAGGCGCTGGTGGAGGATCTCCGCGGCCTCGCGAAGCTCCGCCGACGAGGGGGTGTGCCCGTCCGAGGGCTCCGAGAGCAGCGCGGCCAGGGGCTCCCAGCGGCCCGACTCGCGGTAGAGCGCCGCGAGGTGGGAGCGCAGCTCGCCCGCGTCGCCGCCGCTCGCGAGCTGGGCCTCGAGCACCGAGCGCGCCCGCTCCGGGTCGCCGCTCGCCACGTAGACCCGGGAGAGCGCCGCCACCACCGGGCGCCGCTCGTCGCCGGTCGCGCGGGCCAGCCGGCGCTCGAGGAAGGTGGCCGCGATCGCAGGCTCGTTGCGCGCGAGGTGCAGCCGGGCGAGCCCGTCGAGGGCCACCGGGTCGTCGCCGCGCGCCGCGATGCGGCCGTAGCCGTCGATGGCCGCGACGTCGTCGTGAAGGTCGCGCTCGGCCACCCTGGCGGCGGACATCCAGAGCGCGTCGGCCCCGGGGACCCCGGCGGCGTCGAGGGCCGCGGCCTGCGCCGCGAGGATGCCGTGCAGCTCCCGGGCGCGCTTCACGTCGAGCAGCCCGGTGAGCGCCGCGATGGTCTCCGGGTGGCCCGGCTCCTCCTCGAGGTTCTCGGAGTAGGTGGCGAGCGCGCCGTCGTCGTCGCCCAGCGCCCGCTGGTTGCGCGCGATGTCCATGCGAAGCTGCATGCGGCGCGAGGCGTCGTCGGTGAGCGAGAGCTCGTGCCGGCGCAGCGAGAGCAGCTCGACGCGCATCGCCGCGGCGTCGTAGAGGTCGGCCAGCCGCGCGATGATGTGCGCGTCGTTGGGGGCCTCGCCGTAGAGCGCCTCGTAGAGCGTGATCGCCCCGGCGGTGTCGCCGAGGTCGCGGGCCGAGCGCTCCGCCGCCGCCGCCCGGAGCGCGCGCGACTCCGCGACGGAGAACGGGAGCTCCTCGGCGGCCTTGATGAGCACCGCCACCGCCTCGGGGTGCTCGCCGCCCGCGGCGTAGAGGTCGACCTGCGTGCGCATCGCCCAGGTGGCGTGCGGCCGCGCGGACTCGTCGCCCCGCTTCCAGTGCTCCGCGCTACGGTCCTTCAGGGCGGAGAGCAGCTCGAGCACGCTGGCCCGGTCGCCCCCGGTGGCGAGCTCCACCTCCGCGGCCTCGCGCAGCACCCCGACGGACTCGGGCACGTCGCCGAGCGCCACCTCGAGCGAGCGCAGGGTCTCCACCAGCGCGTGCCCGGGGCTGCGCCGCTGGAGCGCCGCGTACTGCTGCAGCCGCGAGACGTCGCCGTTGTCGAGCGCCACCGCCCGACCGAGGAAGGCCTCCGCCGCGTCCAGGTCGCCTCGGCCACGCTGGTGCCGCGAGGCCGCCCAGGTGAGCAGCGCGGCCTTCAGGGGATCGGGGAGCACCGTCGTATGCATCTGCGCATCGGCCGCGCTCAGGGCGAGGGCCCAGCTTGCGGCGGGGTCTTCGCCGCCGTCCACCGCGTCGTCGAAGGCGTCGGAGAGGGCGGGGGCGATGCGCCCGAGCGCGCCGCTGGTGGTGACCAGGGCCTCGGCCGCGGCGTCCCAGCGCCCGCACGCCGCGCCCACGCGCACCGTCGCCGTCGCGGCGCGGAGGTTGGAGCGGTCGGCGCGCGCCACGCGGACGAAGGCGTCGAGGGCGCCCTCGCGGTCGTCGAGGGTGCCTTCGAGGATCTCCCCGAGGCGCAGCGCCAGCCGGTGCGAGTCGGCCTCCGGGCTCGCCGCGCTCGCCGCGCGGTAGGCGTCGGCCACGATGGACCACTCGCCGACCTGCTGCGCGAGGCGCTCGATCTCCCGCTCCAGCTCCTCGCCGTCCGCGCCGGCGCCCGCCGAGAGCGGGAGCGCGCGGGCCAGCAGCGTGAGCGCCCTGCGCGCGTCGCCCTGGCGCTGCTCGGCGATCTCCGCGGACTCTCGCAGCACCTCGAGGCGCGCGGGGACCTCGGCCGTCGCGGCGAGCCGGTGCTCGGCCAGGTCGACGATGGCCCCCCAGTCGCCGGTGCGGCGGAACGCCCGGTCGAGCGCCGCGGTGGCCGCGTCGTGCGCGGAGGGGACGTCGAGCATCGCGCGCATCCCGGCGAGGGCGTCGAGCTGCCCCGGCGCGTCGTCGAGCGCCGCCCGGTACGCCGCCAGGGTCTCCTCGGGCGAGTCGCCCCGCGCCCGGAACACGTCGCCCGCCCGCGCCTTCAGCATCGCCCGGCGCACCGGGTCGGTCTCCGTGGCGCTCGCTCGCTCCAGCAGCTCCAGCAGCTCGGACCAGCGCTCGGCGCGCGCCAGCAGGAGCGAGAGCGCGTCGACCACGGCGACGTCTTCGCCGAAGGCCTCTCGCACCTGGCGCCACGTCGCGATCGCGTCGTCGGTGCGGCCCAGCTCGTCGGCCTGGATCTTCGCGACCGCCGTGAGGTCGCCCCGCCGCGCGTCGTCGTCCGGGGCCGCCGCCGAGCGGGCGCGCAGCACGTCGACGAGCTCGTCCCAGCGCCGGGCGTCTTCCAGCAGCGAGGCCAGCGCGTCGAGCGACGCGGCGTCGCCGGGCGCGAGCTGCAGCCTCGCCCGCCAGGCCGCCACCGCGCGCTCGTGGGCGCCGATGGACTGCGCCAGCGCGGCCGCGCGCGCCCAGGTCTCGACCTGCGCGGCGACGGTGTCTTCGAGGCCCGCGAGGCGCTCCATGGCGTCGAGCCTCGCGCCTCGGTCGTCGGAGTCCGCGAGCAGCGCCTCGAGGTGGCGCGCGCTCTCGAGCGCGACCGGCCCCGGCGCCCCGGGGGCGTCGAGCACCTCGCGGTAGAGGGCCACCGCACCAGGGGCGTCTCCGAGCACCGTGGCGCGCACCTCGGCCGCGCGCACCAGCAGCGCCAGCCTGCGCTCGAGCGAGCCCTCTCCGCCGGCCGCGCCGAGGGAGCGAGCGGCCTCGATCAGGGCGTCGACCAGCACGCCGTGGCGGCCGGTGCGGCCCGCGGCGGCGGTGATCTCGTCGAGGGCCTCGTCCGAGCGCGGCGAGAGCGCGAGCAGGCGGGCGAGGTGGGGCATCGCCTCGGGTTCGCGCCCGAGGCCCCGGAGCCGGTCGGAGAGCTCGCGCAGCGTGGGCGAGTCGTCGTCGTGGGAGGAGACCTCCAGCACCCGGTGCAGCACCCGCAGCACGTCGTCGACGCGGCCCGCCTGGTCGTACTGGGTGCGGAGCATCGCCAGGGCCTGGCGGCTGACGGTGGGGTCGTCGGAGCCGCCGAGGCGCTCGAGCACCGCCCAGGCGTCGGCGCGGTCGCCGCCGGCGTCGAGCATCGCGGTGGCGGTCTGCAGCGCCCCGGCGGGGTCGTGGAGGGCGTCGAGGTAGAGGGCCGCGATGCGGGCGCGCTGCGCCCTCGCGGCGGCGGGGTCGAGGTGCGCGATGCGGGTGGACCAGAGCCCGATGAGGTCGCGGTGGCGGCCCTGGCGCTCGTAGAGCCGCTCGAGGGCGCGGGCGGTCTGCGGCTCAGTCGGGTCGAGCGCGAAGAGGGCCTCCAGGTAGCGCGCGGCGCGCTCGGGCTGCGCGGCGAATTCACGGGCGACGTTGGAGGCCTCGAGCAGCAGCGCTCGGCGGCGGGAGACGTCCCCCTCGGGGGTGGCCCCGAGGGTGCGATCGTAGAGGGAGAGCAGGTCGTCCCAGCGCTCGTCGACGGTGTAGAGCATCGTGAGGCGCTCGAAGGCCCACTGGTCGCTCGCGTCGGCGCGCAGCACCGCGTCGAGCACCACCACGCGCGCGGCCGTGTCGCCCGACCACTCCTCGAGGAAGGCCAGCGCCCGCTCGCCCAGCTTCGAGGCGATGCCCGGCGAGTCGGTGCGCTCCAGGGCCTCGCGGTAGCGCTCGATCACCTCGTCGGGGCGCTGCAGCGCGCGAGCGCTCGACTCGGCGGCTTCCCAACCCGCGTCGTTCGTCGGGTCCTGCGACACCAGTTGCAGCGCGTTGCGGAGAATTTCCTCGTGATCGGCGTGCGTGCTCATCGGGCGGTGATCCTCGCAGAAGGCATGTAGGGATCGTCGGGGGATCTGATCCTGAGCCCCAGACGGCGCCTGGACGATGGTTTTTGGTGGGGGCGGGAGGATAACCCAACCCCCCGGCGGAGGGTCCAGGGTCAAAACGAGCGCGAGGTGGAAGGGGCGCGAGACCCCCTACGCGACGATCAGGGCCTCCCGGGCCTCCCGGGCCTCCCGGGCGGCGCGCGGAGCGCTGCGATGCGCTGGAGGATCGCGTCGCGGTCGGGGGCGTTGGGGTTCTGCTCCAGGTAGCGCTCGAGCTGCTGCGCGAGGCGCTCGCGACCCACCTGCGTGCCCTGTCGGATGAGCTGATCGAGAGGGAGGTTGGGCATCGGGCCGGTCGGCGCGGCGGGCGCAGGGACGTCCGCCGTGGGCGTGGGCGTGACGGGCGTCGGCGTGGGCGTCGGTGTGGGCGTCGGTGCCGGCTCGGCGGGCGCAGGGACGTCCGTGGCGGGTGCGGGCGTGGGCGTGGCGGGCGTGGGCGTGGCGGGCGCGGGACGGACCACCGGGGGCCGTCGTGGCGTCGCGGGAGCGGGGGCCGAGGGCGCTGCGGGGACGGGGGCCGCGACGACGGGGACCGGGGCCGCAGGGGCCGGGGCCGTGGGGGCCGGGGCCGAGGGAGCGAGCGGGGTCACCGGCGTTGAGGGAGAGGCGGTGGGGGAGGAGTCGCGAGAGGCGAGGAGGGCCGCGAGGCCACCGCCGGCGGCGAGGAGGAGCGCGGCGCCGAGGATCCACGGGGCGCGGGAGCGGGGGCGGGCGGGCGTCGCCGACGCGGCCGAGGGGGAGACGCCCAGATACGACGGTTGCAGCGGGGGAGAGGGCACCGCGCCGGCGTTGAGGGTCTGCGGGAGGAAGGCCGGCATCGCGACGGTGGCCGCGACGCCGATCGCGCTCGCGGGGATGGGGACCGTGCGCGCGGGCCCGCCGCCCAGCAGGGCGACCTCCAGGGACTGGACCGCTGCGGAGGCGTCGGGGAAGCGCGCCGAGGCCTCGCGCTGCACCGCCCTCGCGAACCACGGGTCGAAGCCCGCAGGGACGAGCGAGCCGACGCCGAGCTGGGCCGCGCGCGCCGACGCCGGGGGAATCGGCTCGAAGAGCATCTCCCGCATCATCGCGGCGACGGAGCTGCCGGAGAGGCTCCCGGTGGTCCAGAAGGAGCGGCCGGTGAGGAGGTAGAAGGCCACGAGGCCGATGGCCCAGACGTCCGTCGGGGGCCCGATCTGGCCGTGCGGATCGCTCTGCTCGGGGGCCATCCAGAGGGGCGTACCCATGCTTCCGGTGGCGGTGCCTCGGGCGTCCTGGATGACCTTGGCGATGCCGAAGTCGAGCACCTTCACCATCACCGTCGCGCCCTCCCGGCGGGTCGACGCGAGGAAGATGTTCTCGGGCTTCACGTCGCGGTGCACCAGGCCCGCGCGGTGCGCCGCCCCGAGCGCGTGGCACACCTGCCGGAGGATCTCGTAGGCCTCGGAGGGAGGCGCCGCGCCGCGCTTCTCCACGCGGTCGAAGAGGGTCTCTCCCTGGAGCAGCTCCATCGCGAGCCAGGGCACGCCGGAGGCCTCGTCGACCCCGGAGGCGATGACCTCCACCACGTGGTCGCTCTCGATGCGAGAGCCCGCCCGGGCCTCGTCGGCGAAGCGACGGCGGTTGTTCGGGTCGGCCACGAACTGCGGGTGCATCAGCTTGAGGGCGCGCTCCCGGCCGGTGCTGAGCTGCTCGACCACGTAGACCGAGCCCATGCCGCCGTCGGCCAGCGGGCGGACCACTCGAAAGTCATGGGCGAAGAGGGTTCCGGGGGGGAGCTGCGCGAGCGTCGACATCCCCTGATCAATGAAGCCCGTCGCCGAACTTCACAAGAGAACGCGACCGAAGGGCGCGCCGGGAGGAGAGAGGAGGGGAGAGGGGAGGGGAGAGGGGAGGTCAGCGCATCAGAGGTCGAGGATGACCACGCCGGGGAACGACGCGTTGCAGACGACGCTGCCGTCGGTGCGTCCGCGTACGCCCGTGCGGCGGGCCACCTCGACGCCTCCGCGAATGGCCACGAGGGTCCAGGTCGCGTTGGCGACGGCGCTGGTGTACGCCTCGGGGCACACGTAGTACCGGCCCGGGGTGAACGAGGTCGGCCAGAAGATGTTCTCCGGGCCGCGCTGGCTGGTGTCGTCCACGTCGAGGGTGCCGCCGCAGGCGGTGGCGCGGCCGAAGTAGATCTCCGTGCCGCAGGGGGGCGTCACGTGGAGATCCATGTCGCCGGTGATGCTCCAGGTGAGCGTGAAGCGCAGCGCCCCCTGGCCCACGCAGGTGCCCGCGGCGCACGCCTGACCCGCCGAGCAGGCCCGGCCGCAGGCGCCGCAGTTGGCGTTGTCCGTCTGCAGGTCGCGGCACACGCCCGAGCAGTTGGTCTGCCCCGCCGCGCAGGTCACGCTGCACACGCCCGCCGAGCACACCTGGCCCGCCGAGCACACCCGGCCGCAGGCGCCGCAGTTGGTGTTGTCGCTGCTGAGGTTGCGGCACACGCCCGAGCAGTTGGTGAGCCCGGCGCTGCACGCCACCACGCAGGCGCTCGACTGGCAGACCTGGCCCGACGGGCACACGCGCCCGCAGGCGGCGCAGTTGCTCTCGTCGCTGGTGAGGTCACGGCACACGCCCGAGCAGTTGGTCTGCCCGGAGCCGCAGGACACCGTGCATACGCTCCCGGTGCACACCTGCCCGGAGGGGCAGACCCGCGCGCAGGCGCCGCAGTTGGCGTTGTCGCTGCTGAGGTCGCGGCAGACGCCCGAGCAGTTGGTGGTGCCCGCCGCGCAGGAGACGTTGCACGTCCCCCCGGAGCAGACCGTCCCCGCGGCGCACGCCTGACCCGCCGAGCAGGCCCGGCCGCAGGCGCCGCAGTTGGCGTTGTCCGTCTGCAGGTCGCGGCACACGCCCGAGCAGTTGGTCTGGCCCGCCGCGCAGGTCACGCTGCACGCGCCCGCCGCGCACACCTGGCCCGCCGAGCACACCCGCCCGCAGACGCCGCAATTGGTGTTGTCGCTGCTGAGGTTGCGGCACACGCCCGAGCAGTTGGTGAGCCCGGCGCCGCACGCCACCACGCAGGCGCTCGACTGGCAGACCTGGCCCGACGGGCACACGCGCCCGCAGGCGGCGCAGTTGCTCTCGTCGCTGGTGAGGTCGCGGCAGACGCCCGAGCAGTTGGTCTGCCCGGAGCCGCAGGACACCGTGCAGACGCTCCCGGTGCACACCTGCCCGGAGGGGCAGACCCGCGCGCAGGCGCCGCAGTTGGCGTTGTCGCTGCCGAGGTCTCGGCAGACGCCCGAGCAGTTGGTGGTGCCCGCCGCGCAGGAGACGTTGCACGTCCCCCCGGAGCAGACCGTCCCCGCGGCGCACGCGCGGCCGCACACGCCGCAGTTGGCGTTGTCGGTCAGCAGGTTGCGGCAGACGCCCGAGCAGTTGGTCTGCCCCGAGGCGCACGACACCGTGCACACGCCGCTGGAGCAGATGGTCCCGGCGCCGCACACCCGAGCGCAGGCGCCGCAGTTGTTGTTGTCGCTGGTGAGGTCTCGGCAGACGCCCGAGCAGTTGGTGGTGCCCGCCGCGCAGGAGACGTTGCACGTCCCCCCGGAGCAGACCGTCCCCGCGGCGCACGCGAGGCCGCACACGCCGCAGTTGGCGTTGTCGGTGGTGAGGTCACGGCACACGCCCGAGCAGTTGGTGGTGCCCGAGGCGCAGGAGACCGAGCACACGCCCGCCGAGCAGAACTGCCCCGACGGGCACACCCGTCCGCACGCCCCGCAGTTGCTGTTGTCGCTGGTGAGCGCGCGGCACACGCCCGAGCAATTGGTCGTGCCCGCCGCGCAGGAGACGGAGCACACGCCCGCCGAGCAGAGCTGGCCCGCCGCGCAGACCCGAGCGCACAGCCCGCAGTTGTTGTTGTCGGTCTGAAGGTCGCGGCACGTGTCCGAGCAGTTGGTCTGCCCCGCGGCGCAGGACACGATGCATACGCCCGCCGAGCAGGCCTGGCCCGACGGGCACACCCGGCCGCAGGTGCCGCAGTTGGCGTTGTCGGTCTGCAGGTTGCGGCAGACGCCCGAGCAGTTGGTCGTGCCCGAGGCGCACGTCACGCTGCACACGCCCGCCGAGCAGAGCTGGCCCGCGGGGCAGACCCGAGCGCACGCCCCGCAGTTGTTGTTGTCGGTCTGGAGGTCGCGGCAGAGGCCCGAGCAGTTGGTCGTTCCCGCGGCGCACGACACCGTGCACACGCTGTTGGTGCAGACCTGCCCGGAGGGGCACACGCGGGCGCAGGCGCCGCAGTTGCTCTCGTCGCTGGTCAGGTCGCGGCACGCGCCCGAGCAGTTGGTCTGCCCCGTGGCGCACGACACCACGCAGGCGCCCGCGGTGCACACCTGGCCCGACGGGCAGACCCGGCCGCAGGCGCCGCAGTGGTTGAGGTCGGTGCTGAGGTCGCGGCAGAGGCCCGAGCAGTTGGTGGTGCCCGCCGCGCACGACACGGCGCAGGTGCCCGCCTGGCAGGCCTGGCCCGCCGCGCACACCCGGCCGCAGGCGCCGCAGTTGTTGTTGTCGCCGGTGAGGTCGCGGCAGACGCCCGAGCAGTTGGTGGTGCCCGCGCCGCACGACACCGTGCACGCCCCCGCGGAGCACACCTGGCCCGAGGCGCAGGCGCGGTCGCACGCGCCGCAGTTGCCGCGGTCGGTGGCGAGGTCACGGCAGACGCCCGAGCAGTTGGAGGTGCCCGCTCCGCAGGAGACGGCGCACACGCCCGCGGAGCACACCTGGCCCGAGGCGCAGGCCCGGCCGCACGCGCCGCAGTGGTTGAGGTCGGTGGTGAGGTCGCGGCAGGTGCCCGAGCAGTTGGTCTGGCCGCCGCCGCACGACACGGCGCAGACGCCGCCCGCGCAGGTCTGACCCGACGGGCACACCCGGCCGCAGGCGCCGCAGTTGGCGTTGTCGGTGGTGAGCACCCGGCAGACGCCCGAGCAGTTGGTGGTGCCCGCGGCGCAGGAGACGGCGCACACGCCCGCGGAGCACACCTGGCCCGCGGCGCACGAGCGGCCGCAGGCGCCGCAGTGGTTGAGGTCGGTGGTCAGGTCACGGCAGATGCCCGAGCAGTTGGTGGTGCCCGACACGCAGGACACGGTGCAGGTGCCGGCAGAGCAGAGCTGGCCCGACGGGCAGGCGCGGCCGCAGGCGCCGCAGTGGTTGGTGTCCGTCGCGAGGTCTCGGCAGACGCCCGAGCAGTTGGTGGTGCCCGACACGCAGGACACGGTGCACGTCCCCGCGGAGCACACCTGGCCCGAAGGGCAGGCGCGCCCGCAGGAGCCGCAGTTGGAGAGGTCGCTGGTGAGGTCTCGGCAGACGCCCGAGCAGCTCGTGGTGCCCGACCCGCAGGAGACGGTGCAGGTCCCCGCGGAGCACACCTGGCCCGACGGGCACATGCGGCCGCAGGCGCCGCAGTTGAGGCGGTCGGTGGCGAGCTCGCGGCAGGTTCCGGCGCAGTCGACCTGGCCCGCCGGGCACGACACGGTGCACGCGCCGCCTGCGCAGATCTGGCCCGAGGCGCAGGCCATCCCGCAGCCGCCGCAGTTGGTGCGGTCGGTGCTGAGCTCCCGGCAGACGCCCGAGCAGTTGGTGGTGCCCGCGCCGCACGACACGGTGCACACGCCCGCGGAGCACACCTGCCCCGCGGCGCACGCCCGGCCGCAGGCGCCGCAGTCGTTCACCCCGGTCTGCAGGTCGCGGCACACGCCGCCGCAGTTGGTGAGGCCCGCGCCGCACGACACGGTGCAGGTGCCGCGGGAGCAGACCGTCCCCGAGGGGCACGAGCTGCCGCAGGTGCCGCAGTTGGAGTTGTCGCTGCCGAGGTCCCGGCAGACGCCCGCGCAGTTGGTGAGCCCGGCGAGGCAGGACACCTGGCAGACGCCCACCGAGCAGACCGTCCCCGAGGGGCAGGCGGTGCCGCAGGCGCCGCAGTTGTTGACGTCCGTGTCGAGGTCGCGGCAGACGCCCGAGCAGTTGGAGGTGCCCGCGCCGCAGGAGACCTGGCACATCCCGCGGGAGCACACCTGCCCCGAGGCGCAGCCGCGGCCGCAGGCGCCGCAGTGGTTGTTGTCCGTGTCGAGGTCGCGGCAGACGCCCGAGCAGTTGGTGGTGCCCGCGCCGCACGACACGGTGCACACCCCCGCGGAGCACACCTGCCCCGAGGCGCAGCCCACGCCGCAGGCTCCGCAGTTGTTGACGTCCGTGTCGAGGTCCCGGCACACGCCCGAGCAGCTCGTGGTGCCGGCCACGCAGGACACCGTGCAGGCGCCGCGAGAGCACACCTGCCCGGAGGGGCAGACCACCCCGCAGGCGCCGCAGTTGAGCCGGTCGGTCTCCAGCTCGCGGCAGGTGCCGGCGCAGTCGACCTGGCCCGCGGGGCAGGAGACGGTGCACGCGCCCGCCGAGCAGATCCGACCCGTCGGGCAGGCGGTGCCGCAGGCGCCGCAGTTGAGCCGGTCGGCCGTGAGGTCTCGGCACACGCCCGAGCAGTTGGTCGTCCCGGTCACGCACGACACGGTGCACGCCCCGGCGGAGCACACCTGCCCGGAGGGGCAGGCCCGGCCGCAGGCGCCGCAGTTGGCGAGGTCCGTCAGCGGGTCCCGGCAGACGCCTTCGCAGTTGTTGAGCCCGGCGCCGCACGACACGGTGCAGGTGCCGCGGGAGCAGACCGTGCCGGAGGGGCAGGCGTTGCCGCAGGCGCCGCAGTTGGCGTTGTCGCTCGAGACGTCGCGGCAGATGCCCGTGCAGTTGGTCAGCCCCGAGAGGCACGACACCTGGCACATCCCCGCCGAGCAGACCGTCCCCGAGGGGCAGGCCCTCCCGCAGGCGCCGCAGTGGTTGAGGTCGGTGGTGAGCTCGCGGCAGAGGCCCGAGCAGTTGGTGGTGCCCGCCACGCAGGACACCTGGCACATGCCCATGGAGCACACCTGGCCCGCCGCGCAGGTCACCCCGCAGGCGCCGCAGTGGGCGAGGTCGGTGGTGAGGT
>Ga0208263_100623_pt1 | contig 12849 bp, 10 predicted proteins | sample LakWasMet28_LOW6_2_FD_183872 | JGI IMG/M metagenome (GOLD analysis project Ga0208263, IMG submission 183872) | Freshwater sediment methanotrophic microbial communities from Lake Washington under simulated oxygen tension - Sediment Metagenome... | ecosystem: Environmental > Aquatic > Freshwater >... | reverse complement strand
CCGGAACAATGCAGATGGCAAAGTGCCACCGTTGGGGAAGTGATTGTGGTTGATATGAAAAAGACCCAATCGCAGGACGTCGGTCCGCTTCACCAAACGGTGGCGCGGAGATATGAGTTTAAAAACGGGCGCAAGGCAATCGCGGTCGGGTTCACCGATCAGCAGCTTAGTGCGCACGCCGGCCTGGCTGGTTTCTGGGCCTGGGTGCATGGGACTGACTGGATTAGCGTGTTGGGCCGGCAGTTGCCGCATGCCCCGGCGCGCTCGAACAATCATATTCCGGCCTTGGCCAATGCGCTGGCCTTTGTCCATGGGCTGCTGGGGGCAGCCCGCAAGCTGACGCACATGGCCTATTTTCGGCGTGATCCGATCGTGCCGGAGCTCTTGGGCGTGTCGCGGGTGCCCAGCCAGTCGACCTTCTCGCGCTTCTTCCAGGGCTTTGGTTCGGCCGGCCAAAATCTGACCTGCTTCCAGCCCTTGTGGCGGTGGACGCTGGCCCGGCTGCCCTCGCGCAAGGACGGCTATACCCTTGATCTGGACTCCACCCGTTTGATCCATCCAGACAGCCGGCAGGAAGGGGTGCGGGTGGGCTACACCAAGCACGGACTCAAACCCTGCCTGCATCCGCTGCTGGCGGTGGTGGCCGAGGTGCGGCTGGTCGCCCAGCTGTGGCTGCGCTCCGGCAACGCCTCGTGCGCCAGCAACGCGGTGGCCTTCTGCCAGGCGCTGCGCGAAAACCTGCCCAGTCACTTGCGCGTGAAAGGCGTACGCGCCGACGCGGGGTTTTGTGTGCCCGAGCTGCTCACTCAATGGGAAGCCTGGGCCCTGCCCTACGTGGTGGTGGCCCAGTTGTCGGAACCGATCAAAAACCTGCTCCGCGGTGATCTGCCTTGGACCAGCACCGACTTGGCGGGCACCGAGGTAACGGAGCTCTGGCATCAGACCCAAAGCTGGAGCCGGCCGCGGCGCTTGATTCTGATCCGGCACCGGGTGGCTGAGCGGCCGGACGCCGGGGGCAAACGGCTCTTCGACTTGCCCGGTTATCAGTTCCAAGCGTTGGTGACGAACCTGCCGGCGGCTTCCACTCCGCTGGAGGTCTGGCGCTATTACAACCAACGCGCCGACTGCGAGAACGTGATCAAGGAGCTGCAGGACGGCTTCGCTTTGACCAGCCTGTGTCTGGACAAGTTTTGGGCCACGGAGGCCGCCCTCTGCCTGGCGACCCTCACCTACAACCTCACCGTACTCTTCCAGCGCCATCTCGGCTGGCAGCAAAAAGTCACCGTCCATTCCTTGCGTTACTGGCTGTTTGTCACCCCGGGTCTCATCAGCCGGCCCGCCGGCAAAACAACGATCAAACTCGCCGTGCCTCCACGAGAACGCGACTGGTGGCAGCGCCTCTGGCAGAAAACCACCGCCCCTTTCCCCAACTGCAATGCAGTGGAAAATCGACCAACCTTCTCCTCTCATTATGCCTCCGCTACTGCATAGTTCCGGATCAAGAGGGCCGAGGCCGTGAGCTCAGCCGAACGGGTGCCCGTCAGGGCGGGGTGTGTTGCCTTGGTGACGACGAAGGAAGTTGCGCCAGACCAAGCGCCGGCCCACCGCGCCCGAATCTGGGCTGCAAATTCCTCGCTGCTGGCTTGTAGGCGATCGGACCCTCCGCTTACCTATCCGCCATGGAAACCACCTCCTGGGTCGATCTGGGCGACGAAGCGTTGCTCGAGAAGAAGATCGTCCAGCTCGGGCTGACCCTCACCGACACGCCCCTGCAGGCCCTCGTGCAGCAATTGCACGACGAGCTGTCGGCCAAGGGTCTGGTCTTTCATCCGCCGTGCCATGTGGGCGACGAGTGGTTCGTGCCGGTCGGCATCCCGGCGATCTTCGTTCCGTTTTTCCTGACACATGAGCGCCTCCGCCGGCTGGAGCGCACCATGATGCTCGAGGTGGAGGGCGAGAGCCCCGAGTGGTTCATGCGGCTGATGCGCCATGAGGCGGCCCACGCCTATGCCTACGCCTTTCAGCTGACGCGGAAAAAGAAGTGGCAGCAGACCTTCGGACTCACCTCCAACAACACGACCCCCGAGTTCTACCGGCCGCGGCCCTACAGCCATTCCTACGTCGTCCACCTCGACGACTGGTACGCGCAGAGCCACCCCGACGAGGATTTTGCCGAGACCTTTGCGGTATGGCTGACCCCCGGGCTCGACTGGCGCACCCGCTTCAAGGGCTGGAAAGCCCTGCAGAAACTGGAGTACGTGGACGAGCTGATGCGCTCGCTCGCCGGCAAGCTGGCGCCCTACCAGCCGGAATACCGCTACCGGGACTTTCACTGCCTGAACATCAAGCTGAAGACCTACTACGCCCGGAAGCGGAAGCTGTATGAGGACACCTACCCCGACTTCTACGACCGCGACCTGCGTCAGCTCTTCCCCGGCGCCCCGGAGGCCGGACCCACCCTCAAGGCCTCCCGCTACCTGCGGACCAAACGGCGCGACCTGATGGACGCGGTCTGTGAGTCGACCAACGAGAAGAAATACCGTGTCAACAAGCTCCTCGCCCGCCTGATCGACCGGTGCGACCAGCTCGACCTGCACCTCGTTCCGGGCGCGCCGGTGCCCGACCTGCCGGTGGCGGCCTGCATCACGACGCTGGTGATGAACTACCTGTTCACCGGAAAATTCAAACGCACGAAATAGCCATGGCCAAGAAATTGAAAGTGCTCGCCCTGTTTGACGCCATCCGCCCCACGACCCTCAACGAGGATCTGGGCGCCGAACTGAAGACCGCCGACTGGAAAACCGAGGCCGGCGTGCTCGCCGCGCTGAACGAACTCGGCTATCCCAACGAGCATCAGGCGATCTTCGACGATCTCGATCTGCTGCGGCAAAAGCTCCAGACCTTCAGCCCCGACGTGATCTTCAACCTGGCCGACCAGTTCCGGAACAACCGCGCCTTTGACCAGCACATCGTGGCGTTTCTGGCGATGCAGGGCATCCCCTTCACCGGTTGCGGCACCTCGGGCCTGACCCTCTGCAAGCACAAGGGCATCTCCAAGAAAATCCTCAGTTATCACCGCATCCACACGGCCAACTTCGTCATCATTCCGCGCGGCAAACGCCCCGTGCGTCCGAAGCACCTGCAGTTTCCCCTCCTCGTCAAACCGCTGAAAGAGGAGGCCTCCTACGGCATCTCGCAGGCCTCCTTCGTCGAGAACGACGCCCTCTTTGCCGAGCGCGTGCAGTTCATTCATGAGAAACTCGACAACGACGTCATCGCCGAGGAATACATCGAGGGCCGGGAGCTCTACGTGAGCATCATGGGCAACCACCGCCTGCAGGTGTTCCCCATCCGCGAACTGGTGTTCCGCGAGGTGCCGCCCGACGAGCCCAAGATCGCCACCTACCGGGCGAAATGGGACGAGGCCTATCGCGCCAAGTGGGGCTTGGAAAACCGCTTCGCCGAGGGTCTTGAGCCGGCACTGGTGCGCCACATCGAGACCGTCTGCAAACGCATCTACCACCTCCTCACGATCGACGGATACGCGCGCATTGATCTGCGCCTGACCCCGCAGAATGAGGTGTACTTCATCGAGGCCAATCCCAACCCCATTCTGGCCCCCGACGAGGATTTCGCCCAATCGGCCATGAAGACCGGCCTGACCTACCCGCAGCTGATCGACCGAATCGCCCGGCTCGGCCTGAAAACGGTGCGGGATTGAGACAGAGAAGCGGAGAGAGGCACGCTAGGCATGGCGGCAGAGGTGGAGGGCCCGCGTCCCTGCGGGCTGTGCCTTGAATCCTATCGACGCATGATCCACAAAACAGCCGGTAGACACAGAGTGCACCGAGGTAAGCACGGAGCACACAGAGAAATGCCGCAGAGAATCACCCGAAGGTCCCTTAATCCAGCAGGTGAATTCAAATGCGCTGATCACCGCGCGATCCGTTTTGCTCCGTGTACTCCTTCCGAACTCTGAGAGCTCTGTGACGGGGTCGAACTTGGGCTAATGAGGCTTAACTTGAAAAAGCCAAGGCGGTTGAGAGCAACCGCCCCTACCTCACACCCCACCCTGCCTGTCCCGAATCTGCTTTTCCTCACCAAGGGCCGGATGCACCGGCGGCTGCAACCAACGGTTTGCCGCCGACACCAGCAACGGCATCGCCACCCACGTGAGGACTACCACGACTCCGCCGGTTATCAGGCCGGTCAACAGAACCGCCGGCATCCACGCGCCCACCACCGGAGCGAGCAAGGCCCGCATGACCAAGGTCACCGGCCACACCGCCAGCCAGGTGAGCAGGGCCATCTTCCAGCGGGCCGGCGCACTTTGGGGCGAGCGGAACCAGGCCTCCATCCCGTGCAGCTGACGATAACGTCCGCCCTCCTCGGTCAGCGGAGCCACCTTGCGGTCCCAGTCCTGAAACAAGGCCGAGGCATAAAAGGCATCGCGATCCCGCTCGCTGGCGAAGGTGCGCAGGATGCCAAACTCCCGCGAGCCCGAGCCGGGCGGCGGCACCAGCATGCTGGCGCCAAGCACACCCTCGTGTCCGAAGGACGTCTGGAAAAACTCCCGGAGCGACTGCTGATACGCCGCCTCGCAACCCGGGCGCACCCGTCGGGAAATCACGATGTGGATCGGACCGGACGCTGGTGCTTTTGATTCAGAAGGGCTGCTCATCGCCTGAAAGGGTGCGGTGCCGGCTGTAACGCCGTCGTCTCAGTCCAGCGGGGTGATGCTCAGGTTGCGCAGCTCAAAGGGTGTGCCTTCCAGCTGGAATCCGACGCGGCCCGCCTGCAGCGAGCAACCGGTCACCCGGTTTTGCACGACGCCGTTGATGGTCACCTCGATCGTATCGCCACGACAGACCACGATCGCCGTGTTCCATTCCCCGGCGGGCTTCTCACTGACGGGTGCCGCGTGTCCGAGGAATGGGGTCGGTGCGCCGGCCGGCGTGGAGAATTTCTCTGCAAAGGTCGCACCGGCCATGGGAATCATGTCACCGGCCGCCTGGTGCTTCAGCTGGACCTGAAAGCATTCCGGCCACGCGCGGTCCTTGGGACCAGAAACGATATGCAAAAGAATACCGCCATTGCCCGTCTTGCCCGGCCAGCGCCACTCGACCTGCAGCCGGTAATTGGCGTGGCTCTCCTGGGTGGCGAAGAAGGCAACGGGCTGACCCGTCACGGCCACGACGCCGTCCGCACCGACCGTGCAGATCTTGGCCAATTCACCGGGAATCGTGGTGACGAGTTCCCACCCGGCAAGATCGGCTTTGAAACCGGACGACTGGGCGTGCACGCAGGAACCGAGGGATAGAGCGAACAGGGCTAATAGGTGGCGCATCGAAGCCCGAGCTTGGGATAGGCGTGCTCCGGTGGCGAACTCAAATCCAGCCAGGCGGGTTCGGAGACCCCTACACACTCCACCCTGACGGGCACCCCTCTTCATCCGGACTCATGCAGTTGGACCGGCCATTGCCTCGAGTTCCTTGGTGGACGGGCACGTCCCTGTGCCCGTTTGCGGACCTTTGCGTTCCCACGACAGTCATCGCCGGCAGAGGGACCTGCCGGCCCACCTGATTAATACCAACCGCGATAAGGCTTAGCTGGTCTCCTGCGGTTGAATCCGGAATCTCCAGATAGGCTGAACACTTAAAAGTGAACTGCATTGCAGCTGCGATTTTTCAGAAGCTGACCTTGGAGAGTAATAAGTTGTGCGCGATTCCGATTCTTTGAACTGCATGAGTCCGGCTTCATAGAGGGGAGTTTTTAAAGAGAAGATTCGGTCCCCTCGATGAATGGGTGGCGCGCAGCGCTGGGGTGTGTGGCGCAACGACCGGCCCCCACCCTCACTTCGCGTTGATCCTGGCGGCTTCGGCTTCCATCTGCGACACCAGCTCGTCCATCTGGTCGACCACGGCCTGGACGGTCGCGCGTTGGGATAGATCCACGCCGGCCTTTAGCAGCTGTTTCATCGGGTGATCGTTACCGCCGCTGCGCAACAGCGTGAGGTAGCGTTCCGTGGCGGCTGCCTGCGACGCCGCGTCACCGGTGGTCATGGTCTTGAAGAGCTGGGCGGAGGAGGCAAAGCAGGTGGCGTACTGGTACACGTAATAGGGCGTGTTGTAGAAATGCGGGACGCGCGCCCAGGTGTATTTGTAGAGGTCGTCGACCGTCACGGCGTCGCCGTAATAGTCCTTGAGCAGGCCAAGGTAGATGCCGCTCAGCACGTCGGCGGTGATGGGCTGCCCCTGCTCAACGAGCTTGTGGGCCTGCAACTCGAAGTCGGCAAACAGCACCTGCGTGTAGAACGTGCGCAAAATCGAGTCGACCGCGTGCTGCAGGAGCAGGAAACGCTCCTTCGGATCCGTCTTCGTGGCGAGCAGGTGGTTGAGCAGGAAACGCTCGTTAGTGGTCGAGGCGACCTCGGCGACAAAGATCGTGTAACTGGCCGTGACGAAGGGCTGGCTCTCATAGGACAGCACGGTGTGCATCGCGTGGCCGGCCTCGTGGGCGAGCGTGAAGGCCGAGTCGAGCGTGTCGTTGTAGTTCAACAGCAGGTACGGCCCCACCCCATAGACCCCGGCGTTGTAGGCGCCGCTGGCCTTGCCCTCGGTTTCATAGACATCGATCCGTCCGCCGGAGACGAACTTCAGGTACTTCTCGGTGTACTCCTTGCCCAGCGGGGCGACCGAGTAAATCACGAGGTCCTTCGTTTCGTCGTAAGGATAGGTCGCGTCCGATTTGAAAATCGGGATCGAGCCGTCGTAAAGGTGGTACTCCGCGAGTCCGAGCAGCTTCTTGCGCAGGCGCATGTAGCGCTGCAGCGGCGCCGTACCGGCGCGGGTCGTCTCGACAAGCGTCTCGACCACGGACAGCGGGATGTCGTTGCCGTCGAGGGCGGACGCCAGCGTGCTCGGGTAGTGGCGGGCCTGGGCCTCGGCCCAGCCTTGCTGCAGGGTTGCGTTGTAGATCGCGGCGTAGGTGTTGGCGGTGGCGGCGTAGGTCTTGAGGTGCGCCTCGAAGGCCGCCGCGCGGTCGGCCTGGTTATAGTTGGTCTCCAGCAGCGCCCCGTAGTTGGCGGGCGATACCGTCACCTCGCTGCCGTCGGCCAGCTTGACGGAGGGAAACTTGATGTCCGAGGTGCTCAGTTCCTGGTAGATGGAGCGCGGGGTCTGGTTGAAGCGGGAACCGTAGGACAGGAGCTGTTCGCCCTTTTCATCGAGCACATGCTTTTGCTGGCGATACGTGTCGAGGATCGTGAAGGCGTAGGGTGCCAGGGCGGGCGTCTCCTTGATCCAGCCCTCCATGGTGGCCTGCGGGATGGTCAGCAACTCCGGGCTGAACCACGCAGTGGTGGTGCCGAACTTGGCGAACACCGCGCCGACACGCTGGAACTTGCCGGAAATGCTTTGGTCGCGGCGGTCGATATCGCGCTGCAGCTGCGGGTAACGGTAGACCAGGTACTGCAGGATGCCGATCTCGTCGAAGAGCTGATAGGCCTTGAGCACTGCCGCGGGCCCTTGGGCCAACGTGCCCTTCAGGGCGGCAAAGGAATCCATCTTGGCCTCCATGTCCTTCATGCCCGCATCCCACGCGGCCCAGTCGGCGTAGATGGGCGAGAAATCCCAGCGGTATTTTTCCGGGATGTCGGCGCGATTGCGGGAGACGGGTTTGGCGGAACTGGAAGCGGCGGGAAGGGCCATAGGAAGGAGAGCTAAACCGAGCAAGAGACGAGGGCACATTTGCATGGGACGAAACATGCGCATCCGCACATTCTTGTCTACGCGAGAGTGGGGGTGGGACCAGCCTGGGACAGGACTTAGATCCAACACACCTCGCCCTGGCGGGCACCCCTCTTGATCCGGACTCATGCAGTCAACCGTAGGGGCGCTGCTTGACGGCGCCCGGGAATTGGTTGATCGCCGGCGACCTTGCGGGCGTCGTCAAGCGACGCCCCTACACCCACCAATTGGTGGAGCGAGAATGAGAGCCAAAGGACAGCTCAGCTGCATGAGTCCGGCTTGATAGAGGGGAATTCTGAAATGCATTGCTTGATTCCCCTCTATGAAGAGGGGTGGCGCGCAGCGACGGGGTGTGTAGGCTCCGGAGGCAACCGTACCCACTGCGGCGGGTCGCTCGCACTCCAATTGATCAGCAGTGGAGACGCGGCGACTCGCCGGGCTGCCTTACTTCCCCGCCGGCCGGAAACCCTTCACCGTCACGATCACGGCCGCGATGGCTTCATCCGACAACTCCTTCCCGAAGGCGGGCATGACCAGAACTCCGGCGGCGTTCTGCTTGCCCTGCCTGATCTGCTGCTCGATTTCCGCATCCGTCAGCTTGCTCTCCCGCAGATCGTGCGCCTTGAGTTTCTTCCCCTGCGGGGTCTTCGCCCGACCATCGAGACCGTGGCAAGACGCGCAGTTGTTTTCAAAGACCGCCTGCCCATCAGCGGCCGGCAATGAGGCGGACGCGCCGGCCAGAAGCACAAGCGTGAGAACTAGGGAGGCGGTTCGGAAGTTCATCTCTGGGTTTCAGGTCTGTCACGGATTACCCTTCTGCACGAACCAACCTTGCACCGTATCAACCAGGCGATGCAGCAGGTCGGGCAGCTGGACCAGCCATTCGTGAAATTCCGGCACGTGACGGTCGAGCATCCAGATCCCAAACCCCAAAAAGAAGAGCCCGATCAGGCTGCCGAACAGACCGCCGAAGGGACCTGGGCCGCAACCGCCATAGGTTCCGGGATGGTAGCAGGAATAACGCAGGACCTTGATCGGCCAGGACACGATTTGGTACAGAACGATGATGATGATGAGGCCCACCCACAGGGGTATGGTGGCAGGCAACACCACTCCAAACACCGCGTGGGCCGTCACCAAAGAGTAGATCGCATAGAACATGCAGATCACCAGTACCAGTAACAACAGGGACAGCAGCGGTGCGATAAAGACCGGACCAGCAATCGGCGGAGTGACCCACGGGCCCTGCCATTGCTGCTCCCATTGCTGGGACTGCTCATGCATGTGCTTTTGAAAGCCGAATTTCCAGCTGCGCGTCTCCTGCTTGAACTTCCGCTTCCACGCCCTTCGCGCGTGCTTGTCGCGGAACGATTTCATCCCTTCGTAATAGCCAGCCTTCGCCCGCTTGATGAATTCCTGGGCGGTAGCCGCCGCTCCCGTGGCGGCGGCTTTTTCCGCCGAGGTCTTGGCGTGCGGAATCAACAGCACCATGATGACATATGCCAGCACCCCTGTCCCCCAGAGCATTGCCAGCAGCACAAAACCGATCCGGAACAAAGTGGGATCTAGACCGAAATACGCGCCAAGGCCGTTACAGACACCACTGAGCATCGCCCCTTCGGGATAGATTCGGTAAAGTCGTCGAACCCCGTCTGATTCCACGTTGGTGGTTCCGTGCGCAGCAGTGGCACGGGCTGTTCCGGTCGTGTCGTCGGCCGAAGCGGCACTGGCTGAGTCGTCCTCGACCGGTCCCATCTCAGCGAGCACAGCGGCCACTTCCTTTGCATTTACGACGGTCTTGTGCGCACGAAGCAAGGCCCGGAACTTGTCGGCGATGGCCTGCTCAATGTCGGTGATGATTTCCTCCCGATCGGGATTTCCTTCCAGGGGGCGCGCGGCGCTGTCGAGATAGGCGCGCAGGGCATCATAGCCGCCCTCCTCCAGCTGATAGGCGACGCCGTTCAGGTTGATGGTAATTACTTTGTTCATGGTAGGCGGAGTTGAAGTCGCAAAGGGGAATTATTTTTGTCCAAGGTTTTTCACCGTGGTGTTTATTTTCTGCCAGTAGTCCTGGGTCTCGCGCAGGGCCTCGCGGCCCTTGGCGGTGAGTTCGTAGTACTTGCGCGGAGGACCGGACTCGGACTCCTGCCACTCGTAATTTACCAGCTCCTCGCGACGCAGCTTGCTTAGCAGCGGATAGAGCGTCCCCTCCTGCGTAGCGAATTCCGTCGCGTTTAGCTGCTTAAGGATGTCCGCCGCATAGACCTGATCGGCCGCAATGATCTTCAGCACGAGGAACTCGAGGAGCCCCTTGCGGATGGCGGTGAATTTTTCGTCGAGGCTCATGAGGTGCAACTAATCAAGGTACCTTTTTATATAAAGGTAGTGTATTCCAAAAAGGATCCAGTCAAGGAGCGATTTGAAATTCATACGATTGCCCCTGCGGGGAAGTCACCGCTCAGACTATTGCCCAGGAGGACGGAACTGGGATGCGGCCACATCCCAACCCTCCGTTTTCTCAGTTACCTCCTGTGCAAAAATCCTATTTTAGCGCCGAGAAATCCGTCGGGGTCAGAAACACTGAATCTGGCGACTTGGCGAGCAGCTTGCCACTCGCCTCGGACGCGTCGCGGGCCTTGACCCAATCGGGGTCGGCCCGGAAGGCGTCGAAGGACTTCTTCGCCGCCTCGACGCTTGCGTGAGCGAGGAGATAGACGAGCGCCTGGCCCGCACCCTTGTCGGCATCGGTTGGGTGCGTGTAGAGGACATTGGTCATGCCGTGTTTGGCGAAGAGCGCGACGGTGTGGTCGCGGAAACGGGCGTCGAGCGCGTCGAGTTTGCCCTCATTGCAGGTGTAGGTGCGGAGCTCAAAGACATGTCCGCCCGTGAGCGCCGGGATCGACGCGGGGGTGTAGTCGGTGGCCTCAAGGAACGTGGAGTCCACTTTCCGCACAATCTTGCCGTTGGCCTCACTGGCCTTGGCGACGGCCTGCCACTCGGGATCAGCCCCGAAGGCCTTCCAGGAAGCCTTGGCGGCGTCACGGCTGGCATGGCGGAGGACATAGTAGAGTTTGTCCTGATCCTTCTCCTCGACCGGCAGCCAGTAGCCGACGTTGGTCATGCCATGTCTTTCAAACAGGGTGCAGGTGTGCTCGCGGAAGCGGGTCAGCAGATCGGGCATCTTGCCGGGGTGCGTGTAGTAGACGCGCAATTCGTAGACGGGAGCAGCGTCTGCCGCCGACCGGCCGGCCGTGGCGAGGGTGCAGAGCAAAAGCAGGGACAGGAGTGATTTCATGGGGGTTTGAGCGGGGAGAACGGAGCGGAGGGCAAGGAGCCAGAGCAAAGCGCCGGGCACGGGGCAACCGGAGAGAACTTTATTATCCAGGGAATGCCAAGGCTGGGTTATGCAGAAGGAACACGGCGGAAAGGGCCGCACGGAGTTTTGCCGAGGGGCGCCAGGCAGGAGAACGATCATGCTGGGCTCGAGACCGAATCATAGGAGCACTCCCCGTTTCAGCCGAACAGCTCGCGCGGCCCATACCCCCGCCCTCCCGCCTACGGCTGTTTGACCGCGTCAACGACGGCTTGGAAGGCCGGCTTGGGCTTCCCTGCCCGGTCGAAGAGCAGCGGGTGATTGGTGCGTCCGCGCACCGGCCAGTTGTTGAGCCAGCTGTCGCCATCGGTCACCCCCCAGAAGGTCACGCGTTCGACGACGTCCGCGTGCTTGAGGAACAGGGCGAAGATGTCGGCGTAACGCTTGGCCAGCTTCGCCTGAATCTCAGGTGGCAGTCCGGCGGTGTATTGGTCGATGTCCGGCGTGCGTTCCTGACGCGTGGAAATCTCGGCACCACTGACGCGACGGGGCAGCACCTCGATGTCGAGTTCCGTGAAGTGGACCTTCACGCCGGCGTCACGAAGCGCGACGATGCTGTGCTCAATCTCCGCGAGGGTCGGGGTCTCGAGCCGCCAGTGCGCCTGCGAACCGACCGCGTCGATGCGCAGCCCTTTGGCGCGGAGGTCGTGCACCAGCTTCACCACCGAAGCGAGTTTGCCCGGGGCCTCCATGTTGTAGTCGTTGTAAAGCAGCGCGACCGAGGCAGGGAGTTCTTCCTGGGCGATCTTGAAAGCCTCAGCGACCCAATCATCCCCGACAATCCGATGGAACGGACTGTCGCGCCAGGGACCCTCGTCGAGGATCGCTTCGTTGACGACATCCCAGGCGTCCGTCCGGCTCCCATAGAGCTTGGCCACGTGCCGGACCCGCTCGCGCATGCGCTGGAGCAGCAGATCGCGGGAGGCCGGCCCGCCCTTGGCGTCCTCGAACACCCACGACGGCGTCTGGGAGTGCCAGAACAGGCAGTGCGCGAGGATGTATTGATGGTTGGCCTTGCCGTAGGCGAAGAACGCCTCGGCCGCCGCCTCGTTGTACACACCTGGTTTGGGGTTGTAGGGACCCCATTTGAGGAGATTGGTCGGCGCGATGGAGTCGAAGTGCTTTTCGACCAGCGGACGCAGCCGGTGATCGGACTGGAGGGCGACATCGGCGTTGATCGCCGCCCCAATAAGGAACTTGCCGGCGTAGAGTTCCTTGAGTGCCGGCACCGCATCGGCGGCCGATAGGTTGGCGACGGCCAGGCAACCCAGCGTAAGGGAAAGGAGGAGATTTTTCATGGGGTACAGACCACCGAAGCCATCCTAGGACGAAAAACAAGGGGAGTTCCGTGCAAACTAAAGCGCAACGGCCCGGCCGCACCGGGATCAGACCGGAAAGTATCACCACGCATCTCAACTCTTGGGGCACTAATCCGGATGATTAAGGGATCAGTGGCCCATTGTGGCTAAGATGACAGGTGAACATGCGCAGCACGGCGCTGAACGGCCTCCGCGCCCTACCCTCTGGGATCTCTGTGGCCTCTGTGTTAAAGGGATCGGGATCGATCTTCGCACCCCGCCCTGCGGGCACCCGTTCGACTGGGCTCACGGCCTTGGCCCTCTTCATCCGGACTCATGCAGTCAACCGTAGGGGCGCTGCTTGACGGCGCCCGGGAATTGGTTGATCGCCGGCGACCTTGCGGGCGTCGTCAAGCGACGCCCCTACACA
>Ga0208263_100622_pt1 | contig 12865 bp, 9 predicted proteins | sample LakWasMet28_LOW6_2_FD_183872 | JGI IMG/M metagenome (GOLD analysis project Ga0208263, IMG submission 183872) | Freshwater sediment methanotrophic microbial communities from Lake Washington under simulated oxygen tension - Sediment Metagenome... | ecosystem: Environmental > Aquatic > Freshwater >... | reverse complement strand
AAGGACACTGTGCAACCCGAGGTCCCTGCGGGACAGGTCTCGCCGCGCAATTTGGCAAAGTAGTTTTCAGACAAGCCCTTACTTCGCTGGCAGAAAACTCAAGAGATCGCTTGGCGAGATCATGCACGGCATCGGATCCGCCATCGGTTCCGATCGTCTCCTCGCTGCGGCAGAGACAGTGCACGGAGAGGATGTCATCGCAATGCTGTTCAATAGTGCGATGGAAACGCCAGACGCTGCGGCGAAACCCGCGATTATCGCGCTTGGCGCGGAGTACCTCGCCCACGGGACAACTATCGACAAGTTCATTCGCGGCGCGATGCGAATGCTCGTCTCGTGCGACTCGGATGACATCGAGATGCTCACGAAGGTCGCCGGAATCGCTGGCGCAGTGGCGTCCACCGAACGATATGTGAAGATGCTGAGAACAGTCCACACAAGGAACAGTATTGGCGTGTTTGCCGATCAGCACGGAGGCACAGGCACTCCGATGGCGGCAAGTATCGTCATCGTCGATATAGACACAGACCGATTGCTCTATTTGCTGGGCAGTCATGGCCTGGCCCGAACGACGACATTCGACCCAGCACACCCCGCCACTGCCAGTGGTCGGAGTCGGTCTGATACTCGTCGTGCAGACGGTTTGACGATGACTGCCGACTACGCTCGGCGCCTCGCGCGCATCCTGCCTACTGCGGGGTAGGGTGTCACTCCGTTGGAGTGCCATCGCACCACCCCCCCCCGCGCCAATAACTCGCGCCGCTCCCGTGGTCCGCCGCACGCTCCTGCGATGGACACCCCTACGCCTCCCCGCGACGAACCCGCGGAACTCAACCTCCCGGACACCCTCGACCCTCGCCATGCCGCCCTCTTGCGGGAGCATGGCTTCGAGGATGCGGGCACCATCGCCCGTGTGCTCTCGACGGACGGCTACGACCTCACGCGACTGATCTACGCGATCGTCAACCCCGAGGGGACGGCCATCGTCTACATCGGCGGCACCGAAGCGGGGCGTGACCTCCGCGGGCGACTGCGGAACCATCTCCGCGACCGCGCCAAGATCCACCACGTCGAGCGGGAGTCTTTCGTCTACGTCCATATCATGCTCACCGAGTACGTTGTGATTCATCACTTCCACGAAGACACGGGCGCGCTGCCCGTCTGCAACAAGCGCAAAGCGGGCTTCTACTGATCGCGCCTCGCTTGCAGTGACATCCTCCGCCGCGTCGCATCGCTCACCTTGGACACCCGCAACCTGCGCGGTTTGTCGGGGTTCGGGTGCACGTAGTCCCCACTGTAAAGCCCCTCATAGGTAGGCCCGCGCCTCACCGTCCCGATGCCCAGCACCGATGCGAACGAGGTCATGGGGTAGAAGCGCCGGTTGAACCGGAAGACGTACTCATTGAGGTACCCTTGGAGGTGCTGCGACGAGACGCCGTGGTGCGTCCCGCGAAGCCACGTCTTGAGATTCGAGAAGACGATGTGGATCAACGGGAGGTGCTTCTCGATCTTGTCGTGGTCGCCGTCGAGCACCATCGGGTCATGGCGGTAGCGAAATCGATAGATCCCGTCGTATCCCACCCATCCATCGGTGCGGACATCGCTCCCGGGTTCGATGCTGTCTTTGATGAAGTCTTCGAGCTCGGCGCGCTCGCGAGAGACGATGTGCCGCAACCGCAAGCGCCCCGCGTACACGTTGCGGCGCCCGCTCTTCGGGTGAATGCGCTCGCGCACCTCGACGGCGGCAATCACCAGCGGCGCATCGGTGTTGCCGCGCCCCTTGCCTTTGGTGCGCCCACCGACAAACGACTCGTCGACCTCGACGGTCCACTCCCCGCCGATGCGGTCTTTGTCGGGCCGCACCATGCCCGCGCGGAGCTTCTGGAACAACTGGAACGCCGTCTCATAGCGGGTGAGTCCCAACTGGCGCTGGAACTGGAGTGCCGACATTCCCGGCGTCTGTGTCGAGACGAGGTAAGCCGCCCAGAACCAGACGTGGAGCGGCTGCTTCGTCTTGTGCATCACCGTCCCCGCCGTCAGGGAGGTATCGTGCTGACAGGTGCGACACCGCAGCACCGCGGGCCGTGCGGCGAAGCGGTAGGGTTCTGCGACCACGCCGCAGTGCGGACACGCGAAGCCATCGGGCCAGCGGACACGCTCCATGTAGTCGGCGCACGCCGCCTCATCGGGGAAGGCGCGCTGAAACTCCAGCAACGAGCGCGGTTGCTCCGCGGGCCGACGCGGCACCTTGGGGACGCCGCGCACGAGCGGGGCGACGTCGGGGTTGCGAATGCGGGTGAACTTCCGTTGCAGTGCGCGCAGACGGGGACTGACGCGGGAGCGAATGCGGCGCACGGGCATGGTGCGTTATCGGTAGCACCGAGCGGGCGATACGCTATGAGAATCGGCGGGGAGAGTCCACTTTATCGACGGTTGTCGAGAATGGATATTGCTTGCGATGAGTCGGTATCAGCGGCGTCAGTATTTGATTGGATAACGGTAGGCCGTAGCGCCCGAGCAATGCCTACGGCATCCAAGCGCACCGAAATCCTACCGCGAGTCTGATCGAAGGTTCGTGACTGCTTCTGGATGCGGCGCGGAACTGATCGTCAGGCGTGACATTCAGATACCAAGCACCGCCGCGATAGACCCGGTAGGGACCGTTTGACGGGCCTGTCGGGTTTGTAGGCACCGTGCCAGGCGTGACGGAGTAGGCACCGTACCAATCAAGCGTCCACTCCCATGCGTTGCCAGCCATATCAACGAGTCCAAAGGGCGATGTATCCCCAGGGTATGACCCGACAGGGCATGTGCTCGACTGACTGCCGTTGCCGCAGAGTCGACTCCCAGGGTCTCCGTTGCCCCACGGGTAACGACGCCCGTCTGTGCCGCGGGCCGCATACTCCCACTGTGCTTCCGTCGGTAGATCGCCACCGCGCCACTGACACAGCGACCGAGCCTGATCCCACGTCACGCAAACGATTGGATGAGCCTCCCGGCCGGTCATCATCCAATTGCAGTTAGTGCCAACTCCAGCCGCGCTACAGATGCCAGCATCGACACAGCTACGATACGCGGCGACGGTTACCTCAGTCGTATCCATGCAGTATGTAGAGAGGGTCACGGGATGCGGAGGCTGCTCGTTAGCAACCTCAGTTGATCCCATCGTAAAGGTGCCACCGGGAATGCGCTGCATTCCACCAGGGCATATCAACGGGCGGCATGATCCCGCAACACAGGCGTTGCCATCGGCGCATGGAGATCCGCAGGCCCCGCAGTTGCGGAGGTTGCTGCTCATATCGACGCATCCATCAGGGCATGCGGTCCAGACGCGGCGCATCCCAGCGTCCGCTGGCGTCGTCGATGGCGTGCACGCGATATAGGCGCAGGAACTAGCTTGGCATACCGCACCGAGCGGACACGCCGTGCCGCACGTTCCGCAGTTCGCACGATCCGTCGCCCGCTCCGACTCGCACCCGTTGCTCGGGCGCTCATCGCAGTCGGCGTGCGTGGCATCGCAGGCGTACCCGCAGCGCCCACCCATGCACGTTGCCGTGGCGCCCGCGACGGCGGGGCAGACCGCGCCGCAGTCTCCGCAGTTCATCGGGTCGCGAAGCACCGCCACGCACGCGCCGCCGCAGCGTAACTCCAGCGGGCCGCATGATACGGGAGTGTCCATCATTGGGATGTCCACGGGCGGCGCGATGTCGACCGTCGGTGCGTCCACTGCCATGACCTGATCGGCCATCGTCGCCGCATCGTTGCTCGTATCAGCGATGACGGTCCTATCCATCGCGACCGGCCAGTCTGGTGTCGCCACGTCGATCCGGTCAACGCCCGCGTCCATCACCGCATCGGCCATGGTCCCCGAGTCGACCCCTGCGAAGGGTCGCACCGTCGCCCGCGTCGCCGGTTCGCAACGTCCGGTGGTGCCGCATCGTTCATCGCCCGCGCAGGTCACGCCCACGCACGCCGACGCCAGGAGCAACGGCACCTCCTGCGTCTGCCCGACCGTGAAGCGCACCACCGCGCGCTGCGCCACCACCGCGGTTGCCGCTGTGCAGCCGTTGGGGTCGCGGCACCCGAGGGCTTCGATCCAGACGGGCGTGTCGGTGTCATCGGTCGGGACGATGCCCACCAGTAGCGGGAGCGGGCGCCGCTCGCCACCCATGCCCAGCGCCGTCGTGCGGGCGCTCCGCAGCGGGCCGGTAGGTCCGCCCCGGCGCACCGTGAGGGTCACGCTCTGGACGGTGCGCCCCGCGCCCCACGCAATCTCGGAGTCGACGCGCGCCACCAGCTCCGTGCGCGATTGCTCGCAGCCCGCCGCCAACACCACCCACCCCGCCGCTGCTACCGCCCGTCGCATGGTGCGCACCCTACCAGAGCGCGGGCGAACGTGCGGCGCCACGGGATTGACCTTGACTCGACGGAAGGTTCCCGTACCGTCCGGAGTTGAGGCGACGTGAAACCTATCTGCGAACGGTGCTCAATTGTCGTGCCTGGATCTTGGAACCCTGCGATTCTTACTGCTCAATGGGCCAAGTCTAATTTGCTGGATGGCAACACGCCGACTATTGAAGTTCTAGCGACGGCCAGGGGGCTGCTCACGCAGCTGGCGTACGATGGCGTAAAGATCTTGATCATTCCAGATCAGGCTCAGGTTGCTCTCGCTACATTCACGGACGACTCAATCAACTTGGCCGAAGCTGTAATCACTCGCCTGCTCGACCGGTTGCCCGAAACGCCCGTGCTGGGGCTTGGTGTCAACTTTGGATTTGACGATACTAGCGAGTCTGGCGCGATTAACCGGTTGCTTGAACTGAAGGATGACATTGCTATGATAGGCACTGCCGTCACGTCAAAAACTGTCGCCCGCAGACTTGAGTTTCACGACACAAAGCGTGTTGTGAACCTAACGATCGGCCGTTCTGTTGACGGTGTTGTGCACATCGACTTCAATCATCATTATGATGTCGCCGCGGCCAAGGCTGCCTCAGACGCTCTGAAGGGCCAAGCAGTCTATGCGAGAGATTTGTCGCTGCGGATTGCAGAGTCCGTGTATGGTCTCAAACTAAACGAGGCGACGGAATGATGACACAGTCTGGAACATCATTTTCGACAGGTTCGACATCAACCCCCGTCATGCTTGGTAGGCATGAAACGGTACGGTATGATCGATACACCAACTTCGACATCTCCAGTCTTTTGCATGGAGTGCAACGCCTGTCTCCCACTGGAGTTTCCATCCGCGGAACCACACGTCAAGATTTAGTGCTGCCAGTGGCCTCGAATGCGAATTTCGACGTTAGCATTCTCGCGCTGATGGCGGCTGACGATATTGATGCTGTCGATGAAGCAATTGTTGCAGTCCGGCAGGACATTCGGGCCACCAATCGTGGCGTTGTAGAGCAGGTCGCCAAGGTCGCTCGCGACGACGGCCAACCCGATTCCATCCGAGAGCGGGCTCTCTTTGCGCTGGCGGAGTCTCGTGTTGGCGAATTTGAACCGATCCTCATGAGTCTCATTGATGAACTATGTAAGACTGGAAGCGACGCGCTGAAGCTTTCCGCCATCGCCGCAGCAACACATCTATCTGCATCTGCCCGTCAATCTATACGCCCAACCATGATGGGCCTAAGCGCCAATGGGGCGCAACGCATCCAAAAGGCCGCGCTGGCATTTCTTCGTCGTTGACCTTCAGTACTCTGGGGGCGCTCATGCGAGGCGAAGAATGGCTGGTTGTTCGCACCAGCAAACTCAACGCATGGATGGAAGGCAGAGACCGTAATTCGTGCGCGAAGGACTTACGGCCTCGCCCTGGCAAGGAGACTACGAAGTCGGCGTGGGCGTTTGCTCATAAGGCGGTACTCGATCCCGGCATCACTCTTTCCACCGCATGCTGGCTAACAAGGGGGATTGGCAATGCGCTTGTGGCGCTGGACGTGGATGGATACGTTCGGCGGCTCTCTAGGTCTACTTATATAGAGGAAGTAACTTCCAGCGCGTGGAAGAATCTGAGGATTCCAGTTAGCGATGAGGTGCAAGTTGCCGCGTTGCTTGTATTTGATAGTTTAGGTAATGATCGGGTAATGCCCAAGATTGATGTAGTTATGATTCGCAGGTCAGCGATAAGTGAGCATGTCGAAGACGACCCTTACGAGCACCTGATGCCGACTTTCGATTGGACGCATCGTGGGTTGAAAACCGAAGGCGCGGGCGTGGGTGAGTCGGTAGCAGAGGCGCTATTTACCGCCAAAAAGCATCATGTCTACTATGTGCGTGAATTTACACTAGATGAACTACGACCGACATTGACGATGCTCGTTGAGAGCAGAGTACTGCGGTCGAAGTACTTGGAAGCAGCAAAGGCATTGCTCGCGTAGGTCCGCGCCCCTGGGCGGGCGGTAGATTGCGCGGGCGCACCCCACGGGGCGTTGCTAGCGCCCGGAAGGCCCTGCGGGCGAGAGTGGACGCTCCACTGGTTCGCAGTGCGCGGACGTGGCCGTAGGGCGCCGCGTGGCCGCCAGCGGGCGGGGAGTGCGCGCGGGGTGAGGCTGCCATCGCCGGACGGCTCCCGCTGAAGTGCGCGGACGCCACCCTGGTTCTGACGCGCCGCGGCGCGGATCGCACAAACGCCTACATTCGCCCACCCATTTTCTTGGGTGGTAACCGGATAGGCATGGAAGGGACGACGGCGCCCGCACCGCCAGCGCGATCGCTTCGGACTCACCCCGATCGACGATCAGGGAGAACGCGGCGCTCAGCTCCGGGTCGGCGTCCCGGACATCGATCCATCCGGCGCTTCGTACGTCCTCCGCGCCGACACGACCCTCCGCCGCACCCTCCGTGAGCTCGCGGAGCACAGCGGCAGGGATGACGACGCGACCGAAGATCGCGGGCAGCAGATGGAGGTGTCGGATCCGGGCGAGCGCGATCAGCGGTCCGCTGTCGGCGATGATGACTTCAATCGACACGATCGAACTCGTGATCGTCGAGGTCGTGGTTGATCACCGCGACCTTCATGCGACCGAGTTCGTCGATCATCGCCAGACGACTCATTCCAGCGACCTCGGCGGCCTGACCCAACGAGACCCGCCCGAGTTCGAACAGCTTCACCGCGAGGAGCAACCTCAACTCGCGGTCCATCTCCTCCGCGGTGCGTCCAGACGCGAGCATCATGCGGTCAAACAGTGGAACCTCGATGGCATGCATCAGCCAACTCCTCTCCTGGAACCGTACCACCGGCAGCTCCGTGATCACCACGCAGGGCCCCCTCCCCCCTCCCGGGGGTGACCTGCAGGTCGGCACGGCTGGGCACCCTTCAGCTCGCCGAACAGTAGCCCGACGCGCACCGCAGCCCGACATTGCGCCATCCAGCGTCCGATCCCTCGAATAGGCGACCATGATCCAGCGCAAGTACGATGGGTTACATGATCAGTCTTACGTGCGGCGGTAATCCGTGGCCGCGCTGCTCGCACCGCGGCGACGCCTGGCTGGGCTTGACCGACGGGGTGCTCCTCGAGCCCTCCGGGGCGTTGGATGCTCACTGAGCTACCCATCGAGCTCGCCGGAAGCTCCGCGCGAGAGCGGAGGGAGACCGCGAATTTCGTACATCGGGCGTCCTGTCGCCTGTCGCTGATCCCTGCCAGCGAGGGTGCCGCGTTGCTCTCCCTATGGGCCGGATGCAGACAGCTCCACCGATTGGCCCCCATCGCTCCCACCTCCACGGTGGCGCGTCTCACGAGCTCCGCCGCGACGTCAGGGCGGCGGGGACGCGAGCGGGAGACGTTGGGGAACCGCCCGGCCTCGGCACGCTGCGCACCCGCGCGGATCTGCGTGTCCAGTCCCATGGAGGGGCGCTGGCGTCGCCCCGCCGCCGCTCGGGAGGAGCGCGTCGGTCCCGGGATCCGTTGAACCCCGGTGCCGGGGCGGGCAACCTTCTTTGCGACCATGCCCCACACCCGGCGCCGCGTCCTCATCTGCCTCTCCCTCCTCGCGCCCCTCTCCGGGTGCGGGGGCGAGACGCCCGCGCCGACCGGGGCCGACGCGGCCACGGGCATCGGGCCCGCCGGGGGCACGATCTTCGCCCCCGGGCTCACGCTGACGGTCCCGCCGGGCGCGCTCGCCTCCCCGACGGCCATCACCGTCACGCGCGCGGACGTTCCCGTCCCTCCGGGGTACGTGGGCTACTCGCCGGTCTGGCGGTTCGCGCCCGCGGGGCTGACCTTCGCCGTCCCGGCGACGGTGCAGGTGACCTTCGCGGGCGACGCCTCGCGCGCCGCGCTGTACTGGTCGGCGGTCGCGGGCGCGGGCTACGAGCGGCGGAGCGGCGTCGTCTCGGGCACGACGGTCGTCGCCACGGTGGAGCACTTCAGCGACGGCTTCGTCGGCGCGCCCCTCACGACCGACGGCGGCGCCGGGGACGTCCCGGCGACCCTCGACGGGGGAGGCACCGACGCGGCGACCACCGACGCTGCGCCCGATGCGACGGCCGCCGACGCCGGCCCGGACGCAGGTCGCAGCATCGACGTCCCCGCGCCGGACGCGCCGGCAGGCACCCCGATCGGCGCCCGCCCGCTGGCGCCCGCCGCCGCCACGGTCGTGGCCGCCCGGCGCCCGACGCTCCGATGGGCGCTCGCGTCCGGCGCCGACGGCGCCCACGTCGAGCTCTGCCGCGACGCCGCGTTGACCGTGGGGTGCCTCCCCTTCGACGCGACCGGCACCGGCGCCGCGCCCGCCGCCGACCTCGCCCCGGGCCTGTGGTTCTGGCGCCTGCGCGGCCGCGCGGGCGGGGTCACCGCCGCCGCGGCGAGCGCCACCTGGCACTTCCGCGTGGGCGCGCGGGCGTCCACCGCCGTCGGCGTCCTGCCGACCCTCGACGTCAACGGTGACGGCTTCGACGACCTGGCGGTGGGCGCCCTGAGCGCGAACGCCGCCTACGTCTACGCGGGCGGCGCCACCGGCCTGCGCGCGACGCCCCTCGCGACCCTCGCGGGCGCGATGGGCGAACAGTTCGGCGCCAACGTGGCGGGCGCGGGGGACGTCAACGGCGACGGCTTCGGCGACCTGCTGGTGCGCGCCGCGGGGCGGGTGCGGGTGTTCCTCGGCGGCGCCGCGGGCCTCGCGACCGCGCCCGCGCAGACGCTCGGCGCCGCGGGCGCGACGGTCGGGCGCTACGCCGCGCTCGGGGACGTGGACCGCGACGGCTACGGCGACGTGCTCATCGGCGCGGGCACCGCCGCCGCGGTCTACTACGGCAGCGCGGGCGGGCTGGTGACCCGGTCGGGCGGGCCCGGCTGCGCGTTGCCCGGCGGGTGCGGCGCGCTCGTGGGCGGCGCCGGGGACGTCAACGGCGACGGCTACGCCGACGCGCTGATGGGGAGCGGCGCCCGGCTCGAGCTCCACCTGGGCGGCGCCGGCGGGCTCGCCGCGGCGGCCGCGACCACGCTGGCCGACGGCTCCGGCGGGGCCTTCGCCTCGGCGGGCGGCCTCGGGGACGTCAACGGCGACGGCTACGGCGACGTCGTCGCGAACGGGCTGCTCTTCCACGGCGGCGCGGCGGGCCTCGACCCCCTGGCGACGGCCAGCGTCGACGGCTCCGGCGCCCGCGCGGGCGACGTGAACGGCGACGGGTACGACGACCTGCTGATGGTGGTCGGCTCGCTGCTGCGGGTCCTGCCGGGCAGCGCGAGCGGCGTCCGGACGATCCCCCTGAGCACGTCGAGCGCGACCTACTCCGAGCGCGGGACCGCCGGGGACTACAACGCCGACGGCTACGCGGACCTCGCCGCCGACACGACCGTCTACTTCAACGCCGTCAAGGTGTTCCCGGGGGGCCCCGCCGGGGCGGCCTCGACCGCGTCCCTCACGCTGTCCGACCCGGAGTTCGTGAGCGCCGCCGGCGCGGTGCGGTCGCTGTCTTCCAACAACTCCGCCCTACCGCGGTTCGGCGGGTTCTACGTGACCGCGACCTCGGTGTACTACTGCGAGACCGTCGGGGTCCTCGGCCGGTGCTCTCTCTGGCCCCACGCCCTGGGCGCGCGCTTCGGCGCCTCCATCGCCTACGCCGCGGACCTCGACGCCGACGGGCTGCACGACGCGCTCGTCGGCGCCCCCGGCAGCGACGCCGCCCACGTGATGGCCGTGACGCCCGAGGGGCCCCTGCGCGCCACGCTGACGGGCCCCGCGGGCTCGGGCTTCGGCGGCAGCGTCGCGGCCGCGGACGTCAACGGCGACGGGATCAACGACGCGATCGTCGGCGCGCCCGACGCCGCGCGCGTCTACGTGTACCTCGGGGGCGCCGGCTTCCCGCGCGCCCCCGTCACGCTCGCCGGCGCCGCGGGCTCGCACTTCGGCCGGGTGGTCACCAACGCGGGCGACCTCAACGGCGATCGCCGTGAGGACGTCGCCGTCGCGTCCGACGACCGGGTGGACGTCTTCGCCGGCGGGGCGGCGGGGGTGGCGACGGCGGCCTCGGTCTCGCTCACCGGCGCCGCCGGGTCGCGCTTCGCCGCCGCGGTGGCGAGCGCGGGCGACGTCAACCACGACGGCTTCGGCGACCTCGCCGTGGGGGCGCCCGGACTCAACGCCGCGTACGTCTACTACGGCGCCGCCACCGGCATCCGCGTCTCGGCCTCCGTCACGCTCGCCGGGACCGCCGGCTCGGAGTTCGGCGCCGCCCTCCTCAACCCCGGCGTGATCACGTCCTACATGGACGTCGCCAACGACCTGATGGTGGGCGCCCCCGGCGCCAGCGCCGTGCACGTCTTCCCCGGCTCCACCGCGGGCCTCGGCACCGCGCCCAGCCTCATCCTCGCCGGCGCGGCAGGGTCGCGGTTCGGGGCGACCCTCCTGCGCGACTACGCGCCCCCCGCGCAGCGCAACCGCGAGCCCCGCAGCCTCGCGATCGGCACGACCGGCGGCGCGTTTCCGGCGAGGTTCTACTACCAGAACTGCCCCTCCCGGGGCCCGTGCACCCTGGCCGAGAGCACCAACGTCTGGAGCGTGCCGCAGTCGTCTACCTTCTCGTCCTCCTTCGGTAGCGCCGTCGCGAGCCAGTAGGCCGGCGGGCGTGAAGGTCGTTCTCTGCACCCGCGCCGTGCCCTCAGGGGAGCGGGCGGATAGGCGGATAGGCATCCAATGACCCCACCGCCGAGGCGCTCTCCGAGGGTCGAAGCCCAGGAGCACGTCTTCCCCGCTACCGCGAACGCCATGGAGCCCGAAGGCGATTTTACTGCGTCGTGTAAGATTTGTTCTGTAACCTATCGTACTTGCGATAGATCATGGCCGCCTATGCGATGGGTACGACGCTGGATGAGCGAGTCCAACGGCCCTTGCTTCGCCCCCCTCGAGACAAGCCCCGGCCTCCCGTCGCCAGCCGTCTGCGCTGCGGTCGCCGTGCTCCCCCGTCTGTCGTCCCTCGCCTCAGCTCGTGTCGTCGAAGCGCCGTGCCGGCGCCGCAACGATCCGCGCGGCGGCGGAGCCCGACGTGCGTCAGGATTCGCTCGATCACGGCGCGCTCCGTGATGACGGCGATGAAGCTCATGCGCCCGTTGCACCGTGGGCGGCCGAGCACGTCCCAGCCCCACACGCGGTGCAGTAGCGTGGCCCGGTCGATCCGCCCCGCGCGCTTCTCTCCCGACGCTGGTTCCGCCGCGGACGCCCTCGCCCGCTCGTGGCGCCTTCTCGCGAGGCCTCAGACCCGATGCGCGGACGACGGCGTCCAGGCCAGGCCCGTCTCGCAGTCGACGTGGCGCAGCGACACCCCCGCGGCGCCCACCTCGATCACCCCGAACACGATCGGCAGGTGAAACCGCCGGGGACCCACCGAGCCCGGGTTGAACACCGTCAGCCCCCGGTCGTGCGCCGCGAAGGGGACGTGAGAGTGACCGCACACCACCAGCCCCGCTCCGCTCGCCCGAGCGAGGCGGCCCACGTCGGCGCGTATCCGGGTGCGGTCCACCGCGATGTGCGTCAGCAGCAGCCGTAGCAGGACGCCCTCCTCGCCTCGCAGCGCGATGTTCACCACGTCGGGGAGATCCGAGGCGCGGGCGTCGATGTTGCCGCGCACCGCCGTCACCGGAGCGACCTCGGAGAGCGACGCCAGCACCGCGAGGTCGCCGATGTCGCCTGCGTGGAGGATGCGGTGTGGCGCCAGCTCGACGAGCCGACGAGCGATCTCGGGGTGGGGGCTGGAGTGCGTGTCGGCGACGACCGCGATGCGCAGCGCGCCATCGACCAGCGCGAAGGTCTGGTCGGACTGCACCAGCGGCAGCGCGGCGGCCCTGGGCTTCATCCTGCCGAGCCGTGCACGCGCCGCGTCACCCTCATGCGCAGGCTCTCCGCGGGGCGCAGCGTGATCGCGGCCTGCAGCCGCACTGGCGCCGCGCTGCTGCGCTCGAGGCGCACCCGTCGCAGGATCGTCGCCAGCACCAGCACCAGCTCCATCTGGGCGAAGTGGTTGCCGATGCAGATCCGCGGTCCGCCGCCGAAGGGGAGGTAGGCGTTCTTCGGGGCGCGCTCGGCCGAGCCGTCGAGCCAGCGCTCTGGGCGAAACGCCAGCGCGTCGGGCCAGAAGCGGCGGTCGCGGTGGAGGGCCCACGGCGACATCAGCACGGCGGTCCCCTTGGGGATGGCGTAGGGGCCGAGCGTGAGGTCGCGGGTGGCCTCTCGCCCGATGAGGTGCGCCGGGGGGTAGAGCCGCATCGTCTCCCGGGCGACCGCGTCGGTGACCTTCAGCGCGGCCACATCGTCGGCGGTGGCGTCGCGCTCCCCGAGCACCCGGTCGAGCTCGTCGCGGAGGCGGGCGTCGACCTCGGGGTGGTCGCCGAGCAGCATCAGCGCGAAGGAGAGCGCGTTGGCCGTG
>Ga0208263_100616_pt1 | contig 12940 bp, 8 predicted proteins | sample LakWasMet28_LOW6_2_FD_183872 | JGI IMG/M metagenome (GOLD analysis project Ga0208263, IMG submission 183872) | Freshwater sediment methanotrophic microbial communities from Lake Washington under simulated oxygen tension - Sediment Metagenome... | ecosystem: Environmental > Aquatic > Freshwater >... | reverse complement strand
TCAGCCAGCAACTTTGCCATGGACTGATTATGCGTAAGCTGCTGCGGCGGCAGCAATGCGCTTAATTGAATACTGGTTTGCGCAATATCAGACACCCCGCGTGCAGATAACAAGCGAGACATCAGCGGCGAGATGCCTGATGATTGAAGGCTCTGCACTATTGCAGCAGGCGCATTACGTTGTGTAATCGACGTCATAGCAAATACGCACTCATAGGTTTAGCTTTTCGCCAGAATTTATAAAGATCAAGCGGCTTGATTGTCGCCACCAAGGTTTTTTCATAACAAGCTAGATTAAGCACCAATTGTGTGATGCTGCCGTTTTTTAGCCCGTTTAATAATGGCTGTAGACTATCTTCCGCCAACAGTAAATCCTGCGCCAATTGCACACGCACGTGCGCGTGGCCTGCCACCTGCAACATAAGGGTTTGCAATGATGCGAATATGCCGTGATACATCAATCCAGAGCGCTTAGCCAAACCTTGATACAAGGTGCTGTTTCCAGCTAAGCAATCAATATCGCTATCAGGTTTTACACTTGCTGGCGCTGGCATCACGCCGCCGCCAGATAGCCAAATGCTATTCACCGCAACCTCACCCGCACCTTCACGCTCAGTATTAGCAACATGTGCATGTAATAGCATTTGCACCTCATTTAAGTACGCCACCCATTGACCTGATGCACCGCCCTGCGGCATAAAGTGGGCAATATTTTTACCCATCGCCATTGCTGGCAGTGCAGTTTTAATTTGTGGTGGCTGCGCTAAAGATACATACCATGCACCAGACTCCCCCAAACAAAACTTTAAACCATCTTGTGCAAAGTGCGCATTAAAACTGGCAATCATCGCTTGTGCATGCGCTCGTGATACCGCTAATGGACAAGGCTCATTTAAGCTAAAGCTGTCACGCTGCAGCACCAAATGCACAGGATCAGCACGCAGCCAGTAGTCCGTGCCGACATCCAGCCCGTCCTCCGCCGCAGCAATAGCAGCAATAGGATAGTCTGGCATAGGCACCAAGCGGCTTTGCGAGCACACCAATGCCTCTAGCGGCAAGGCCTCTTCGCGGATACTGGCTTTAGAGAGCAAATACGCCAGCACGCTACTTGCTGGCATGGCAAAGAGTTGCCCAGTCGATACACAGTCTACAGTAAGCTTCACTAAGTTATTTTCAATTGATAGTTAAGCACTAATTTTACTTGCAACTAGCCCGATATGGGGTAGATGACGTAAAAAAACCTAGTAGCATTTATTGCTACTAGGCTGAATCACAACCCAATCACGCGGGGCATACTATGCACTATCTAACGCTTAGTAGTAACGACGGTTATCTCCATCATAGCGGCCATCACGTTCCTGATCTTTCCAATCCTGCTTTTTATGGCCACGATGACCTCGCCATTGATCATCACGACGGTAACCTGGCTCAATATAGCTGACTTGTGATGTTGTATAACGGTTTGGTGCCACCATCACATTAACATCTACATAACGTCCAGGATGCTCAGCAGTCACCGTGTTGTATGTTCTGCCGTTGTACTCATAAGTAACAAAATAACCAGTATTCACAGTTTGCCAACGGTCCACCTGATAACATACATCTACAGGCACGTTACGCGTTACCACTTCATTGGGGCGGCTATTTGCAATACGATCACCCGCAATCGCACCAACACCTGCACCCACTGCGGCGGCGGCAATACGGCCGCTACCTCTACCTACGGTATTACCCAACAAACCACCGGCAATACCCCCAATAATGGCACCTGTCATAGAGCGATTACCTTGAGAGTAGCTCTGTTGCTGATACTCGGTACGGCACTCTTGCTGTGGAGTATTGATACGCTCTGTTTGTGGTGTGACTGAAATCACACGGGCAGTATCGACATATTGATCACTGGCCAACGCTGGCGTTGCAAACACTGCTGCGATTAATGCAGGCACAGCCATCGCCAAGCGCGTGCTACTCACAACGTTCAACTTAAATTTACGCATTTTACTTCTCCTCTATTTCTAGAATTTATTAAGCCACTGAATCAGGCCAATTAGTCGTGACCATGCTCAGTTAACGCGATTGATTTAAATTGGCTTACCTGCAATTGTTAATAATTTGTAACTAATGATTTTACTTAGCGCAAACTACAAGCACCTAAATGACTTACTCATCACTTTCTACATCCATATCAGGAATGTGATTAAACGCAATACGCATCGGCGCATCCTTTAGCGCCTCATGTGCACCACCAAAGTAAATCGTGTTTTTGCCAAACTTTGAATTAAGGCTATCAATTGCCTGATTTAACTTCTTTTCACTTTCTAGCGGGGCTACCTGAAACAAATCACGAGCGACTTCGTCTGCGGTGACCAGCCCTGAAAAAGACACCCCTACCGCATAAGGTTCGGCATTAGTTTGTGGATATTGCTGCATAAAGGTTTCTAATGCTTCAATCAGCCGTAACGTATTATCTGTGGGCGAAAGCGCACTTTCTTTTTGCCAGCTGGGCATATTTCTAAACTTCACCTTAACACTGATTCTTGAAGCAAGTAGATCGTAGCTACGCATACGCATACAAGCCTTTTGTAGCAGCCTATGCAACACCGCCCTGACGCCTACTTCATTGCGCTGTTCAGGCGGCATCACATGTGAATGCCCTAAACTACTGCGTGCATTTTTCACGTAATAAGGCTCTATCCCGCGCAACTTATCATACATGCGCTCGCCTTCTACACTACCCCATGCCACTTGCAACTGTTGCCGATTAGCCGAATACAACTGCTCCACTGTCGTAATCTTATATCGATTTAACCGTGCCTCCATCTGCTTACCAATTCCGTTTAAGTCACGTAACCTTAAACCATATAAACGCTGCGGTAACTCATGCGGTGCTATCAACACGCAGCCATCAGGCTTTTGCATGTTAGACGCCACTTTCGCCAAAAAAGTATTGGGCGCAATGCCGATAGAGCAACGGATAAAGTCTCCAGCCTTTTCCGCAAGTGCTGATTTAATCTTTGCCGCTAATTTCAGCGCATTTTCTGGTTGCTGCTGGCTACCAGTCAGCTTACAAACCATTTCATCAATCGAAAGCACTTTTTCTACATGCGTACAGCTTTCTACAATATCAATTAAAAAGTGGTGATACTGCACATAAACTGGCGGCCTCGCCTCTACAAAAATGATATCCGGGCAGAGCTTTCGTGCTTCACTGACTAAAGTGCCCGTTTTAATACCAAACGCTTTTGCTTCGTAACTTGCAGCAATACAGCAGGTAGTTTCTGCCATCACCGCTAGCACGCCGATCGGCTTGCCTCTCAACTCAGGCACCAATTGTTGCTCAACTGAAGCAAAGTAAGAATTAAAATCTACGTATAAAGCATTTAACTGCATGGATAATGGCGATGAGAAATATTTAGAAAAAATGAATGTTTAGCTTGATGTTGTGACTAACAATACAGCAGATAATTAGCGCTAAGCATAAAATATAGCTTAAACACCCAAAGCATTATTATAAGGATTACATCATGAGTCAGGAACAAATTGCAGTATTTGCCGGCGGTTGCTTTTGGTGCACAGAACCCGTATTCAGCCAGCTTAACGGCGTTAAAAAAGTGGTATCAGGCTACATTGGCGGCCACACTACCGACCCAACCTACAAACAGATTTGCAATGGTGATACTGGCCACGCAGAGGGGATACAGATTACTTACGATGAAGACTTAATTAGCTTTGAAACACTGCTTGAAATATTTTTTGTATCGCACGACCCTACCACACCTAACCGCCAAGGCAACGATATTGGTACGCAGTATCGCTCAGCAGTATTTTGCCAAAATGAAGCACAGCGCACGGTAACTGTGAATATGATAAAAGCGTTAGATCAACAACATATCTGGGCTAACCCAATTGTGACTGAGGTCAATGCTGCTGAAGTGTTTTACCCGGCAGAAGATTACCACCAGTACTATTTTTGACAAGAACCCAAACCAGCCTTACTGCATGGCAGTAGCCGCACCTAAAGCAGCAAAGATTCGGGCTAAGTATGCGCAGTTAATTAAGGATTAAGCATGTGAGGCTTAGTGTTAATCGATTACAGTAATTGGTAGACTTGAACACTAGTTTATATTAGATATTTTTGCACCAGTTATTAAAGAATAATCAATGAAGCCTTGCTTCATTGATTCACTGTCACTGTCATTGCTTCGATATTATTATGTCTAGCAGAGAGGGCGACTACCATAATCTTTACTTATACAAGTATTGCAATTAACTTTGTATTAGATTGATTAATAAAAGTCCTATGATTATGTTAATAATCACAATCAAAACAAATGAAACAGCGTTACTCACCATACTATTTCTTAATATTTTTCCCGTATCATTAAGATATTTATTTGAAAAAGCCAATGGTGATAATACGAATACCGTTGATAAAAACATTTCTTCATTTTTATGCGAAATCATCTTTAAAAAATCACCGTATCCCTGCGATAGAAATCGCATGGCGAGCGCAATATTGCATATTAAAAAACTCACATCTAGTGCCAAAATTATCCTAAACAAAACTGAGTTTGATACGTTCTCCATGGCAAAAAATACTGCAATTGACACAAGGCATAAAACACACAAAAACCCACACCTCAATAACCGCTTACTAACAAAACTCATTCCCAATCCTTAATTGCCACTACACTTTAAACTCATACCAAGGTAGTAGCGTGTTTCGTTAATCACGCAAACTACTTTTTTGCATGCCATTCAATCGTTGCAACAGGCCCCTGTCAACTCAACAACACAGCCAAATTGCGAACAAAATGTATTAAACATACATGCTACTCAATTCTGAATACCTTCACTGTAAATTGTTGTTAACTGAATAGTTAACAACAATGCAGTCAACAACAATTGACATAGGTACAGCACAAATCATTTGTAGACTAAGCGTTTGATTAATTGCAAAACAAGACTATTAAGATAGTGTCTAGTAAACTAGTGGCGATTCACAATTTAATTCCACACTGACCCCAATTATTTGATAATGAAAGACCTGACCCCTTGATTTCGTTGCTGTTTGTAGATGAAAGTGGTGGCGGTGCTTCATTTGTTTTATTTATGCGTCGGGTTACTTACCAAATAACCTTTTCAACCAATTAGTTTTTGGTTCCTCACGCAATGGGTGCGTAGTTGCTCCATCGGGGCGCAGTAAATCACCAGGGTAGTGTTCATGGCCTAAACATAAACTGTCATCCAGCCCAAAAGCTTTGACGGCGGCTACGGCCTCAATACACCAACGGCCGAAGTAGCTACCCATTTCAAGCGGGTGTTTAACAGGGTCGCCGTAGATGTACCACCAAAGCTGATTATTACCTTTGCGGTCTAGCTCAATGTACCAATGATCTACAAAGGCTTTAAGTAATTCAGCTTGCTGAGTTTGTGGCATGCTTTTGTCTTTGGCCTCAATGGCTTTAAGTAGTCGTGCGTAAGGTTTTTTATGTAACAGGGTTGTGCCAATTTGGCGGGTTGGCTGACGGCTGGCAATAACGCGGTCAAGTAGCACGTCTTCTCCTTCACCACCTATTAGCGCCAACAGCCTTTGCCATTGGTCATCAGGGATTTCTAGAGATAATGCTAAGCCAACAAGCCAGAAGCACCAGTTGTAATGGTTGAGGTTGGAGAGTTCAAATGTCCAATCGCGGCATGTCTTAAGATTGTGTTCAGCGCAAATTTCTGTGGCGAGTTTGTTGGAGAGTTGCCATGCGTCGAGTAAGCCAGCAAAGGGCTGGCTTAGCTCGCGGATGGCGTCGCCGCGGGAGTATTGAGCAAGAGTGTGGCGGGAATAGTAAAACATGAAGTTCCATATATATTGGGCTTCATATGCTTTATTTATTGCGGGAGTTTTTTGATTTTCTAAGAAGTCAGCAATGTTCTTTTTATATCTAGAGACGCATTCATCCCAATAATTCTGGTGTCCCATCGGCGCACGTATCATAGTCGTTCTCCTGAAAGGTTTTGAAGGCTATTTAAAATCTTAGATGTATCTAGAATAATTAGGGTCAGTGTAAAATTAAACTTCACTCATCCACCTGATATGACCTGCCTCTACCCCATCACCTAAAATAAACAAACCGGCTACTATTTTCTATGTTGATTTTAAGGTAGTTTACCTTAGCTCAATATCAATCAACGTACCGTCATCTGGCTTGGTTGTAACACCAGCACGTGCTCCAGTTACACTCTGTACAGCCTTAAATTTGAATACTTTGACAAAAGCGCCAACTACTAGACCAACCTCTAGCTGGCCAAGAAATTGACCAGGACATACACGAGCTCCTAAACCAAATCCAAAATGCGTTAAATTTTTACGCGTGATGCCTTTACTTGCTAGCACATCCCAACGCGCTGGAGAAAAAGAATCTGCCGGATACCCTGAAACATCTCTCCCCCAGAAATATTCGTTGCGGTTTGCATTCCAAATATCTAGTCGGATTGTGGTGCCCTTAGGAATCATTATTTTTCTTGTATCGTCTAACTTGAGCCAAGTGTCGTCCGTAGCTTTCCGGGGAAAAAAATATAGAGATGGCGTTAAACGTAAGGTTTCATTTAAACAATGATTGAGCAGCTTTGCCTCTGTTAAGCTTTCTGGGTCGTAAACATCAATATCTTTTATTTCGCTATACACTTGCTCTTGTAACTCTGGTTGCCTAGATAAGTGGGATAACGCCCAAGTCGCAAACGATGTCGTTGCTTCCAGTGCCCCAGCTAAAAACACTCTGATGTTACTGCGTAATGCTTCTTCATCTTCAACCTCACCAATGAAGTTTTTCCAATGGCCTGACTTTTCACCTCTACCAGCAAGTGCAATATCAGTTAAATCTTCAAGGGCATCACGCCACTGCTGTAAAGCCGCTCTTTTACCTGTAACAAATTGATGAATAGCTGAAAGATTAGGGGCAACCGTATTAGTAATCATATAATCAATTAATGATAACAACGCGGGTACATACCGTTCACGCAGCTCTTTATATTCCACAGAACCACCAAAGAAATTATTCACTAACATTTCTAACATGATGGGTTGAATTTCCTGCTCAATTTCGACCCGCGAAATTTTGTGCTTACTAACTTTCTGCGCATCACGTAAAACGATTAACCGCTTCTCTATCGTTTTGCGGAAGGTTTTCTCAAACTCATGAAACTCTTCAGGTTGAAACAAAGTACCTTTGCCAAAAGGTCCTGCCGACATCTGTTTTTGTTTTCGCCATACTTTTCCGTTTGCATACAATAAAGAATTAACTCCGGTTGCTCGGGCTATCCCTTTCATTGGTGCAGTATCGCGATCAAATTGCCCGGGTTTGTCACCTGTTGCAAGTAGGATAGCTTTAATCACGGCGGGGTCACGCGTAATGAAAACCGGAGGCATACCCATCACATACAAATATCTGTTATCACGCTCAAATAAATCTGCTGATTTAGCATTTGTATAAAAAGCGTCAAAGATAGACAAAGGTGTTTTGTAGTTTAAAAGATGAGGAAAAGGAAAACATGGACGTCCACGTTCAAACACATATACACGCGACGGCAACACCTCCCCTTTAAATGGGTTAATCCCTAAAAGTTGTTGCCCTATATTTTTTAAAAAACTCATGATCTACCCTGATAAAGAATCAAATACAAAATGTAAAAATAAGTGTGGGACGTTGCTCTAATTTATGAAGAAAGAATGAAGCAATCAGGATTAATTTCATTATTTGGCTTACACAGCCTTCATGGGCTTTTTCTCTTATCGGCGTTAATACAGTTGCATCATTCAACACTTCATTTTTCTTACGGCACAAGCATCTCTATGGGTGTATTCTGTGATTCGTCTACCGTTAAGAAATCCGGCTCTGTACTACCTTCCGGGGGGGAGATTTTGATAGACGTTAAAGCTTGTGCGATAAATGCAGAGGATTGCTTTACCCACTCTGGACGCTCTTTATCTTTAGGATAACTACTAGCAGTATATGGAGCTACTACTATTAATCGAATATAACTGTTTTCAGATATACCTGTGTAATAGGTATCTACAGTCTCTCCAGCTAGACCAGCAACGGCGCGTGCTCTCCCCCCCTTTTCATAATGCTCTCGTGCCCATTGGCGACCATTGATGACCACCACATCTCGAGGGATATCTTTTTTACCTAAACGGTTACCTTGAGCATCATATATATAATTAAAACCCTTCGTCATTTTCACTAAGCTTTCTAAGGTTCTATAATCTGCCCACATCCAGGCCTTATCTGAGGTACGGTCTATCTTTGATTCCCATTCTTCAGCCAGATAAAGACTAGCACCAATCCCGGTTTCTCCATATGTATTCACAAATGGCCATATGCCAGTCTCATCTTTGCGTCGAAAGCCAATCAAACCAACAGTCTTTTCTCTTCTATAATTTGTTCCAAAAACTTGCTCTCGATAATACTGCGTATCAATGTTTTCCCGATTGTAAGTCGCGGCAGTTCTTCCTTGTGGGATAGTCATAATGAAGGTACGGTCGTCTATACGAATGGTATAGCTGCCCGGGGGTACTGGGTAGTCCTGATCAAGACGCTCTTGTGGATCTCTGAAGTTTTTGTATGTTTCCAAGTCTGCGGAAAGCAGCTGTGTTGGTATGAGTAATGACATAGCAATCATGGCTAATGTAATTGGGTAGTATTTCATGGGTTACTTTCTTCTTTATATGGGCCGCTGTAACGTGTTGGTTCTACGAGATAACCAAGTGGCAAGGTGTGCGGACTGTCTGATGGTCCTTTAGATAAATCAGGTATAGCAATAATAGACTTTATCCATTTTATCGGATTGCCATTTAAACCAGCGATATTAGGCACAACGTCAGCATCTGAATTTTTATAAGCGGGTTGTGGGTTATCTTTCGTTCCTAATCCAAATTTAATTCCTGCACGATCCAAAATCAAACCTGTTACCAATTCATTATTAGCCCCTGAGTGGAACAATACGGTATTGCTGGATAAGTTGCCAAGCGCAATATTCACAGCCTGTGTAAATATTGCGCCGCCTCGGCTATGCACTACCCAATCAACTTGATTGCCATTATCTTGTACGTTTTGCAACACTCTCGACAAAAACTTGGCCTCAGATGTAGTTGATAGACCGCCTAAACTCACTTTGTCAGCCAGTGACAATGCAAGATCCGTTACAAAATCATTATTAGGCACATAATTAAGTGTATAGACACTAGTACCTGCATAGGCATCTTCAACATGAATCCCCATTAAAGCAGGGGCGTAAATTGGCGAATTTTGCATGCCATTTACGCCAGCTTTGTTTGTATAGACCTGATCATCGGAACTACCAATCACCCCCCATTGATCCGCCACTTTGACCACGACATAGTTTTTATGAGTGTTACGATCAATAACGTCATAGGGATCGCCATTATAAAGATCAGGACTTTGACTTTTATCTGCATTACCAATACTTACTCTATCTAGCTCCTGATTTGACACACGAATAAGTGGGACATAACTTTGCAACTCATTTTTGTCTGTATAACTTGAAAGTACTGCTTTATCTTCAGGCGTTACGTTTCTTATAGGTTTATTGTCTGCTGTTTTATCAAAATAAGTACCTAGCGCTTGACGCATTACAATAGTAGCAGTACGGCAAGCATCAGAGCTTACAGCATCAACACATGCAGTACGTAAGGAAATATCTCGCTGTTTATCAAGATCTGTCAACTCATTTGCCCGGTTACACGCTTCATCATCTCCTTCATCACAATCCGTAATAGCTTTTTTACGCTCTTGATTCTCTTGATGATTCAGATAGTTATTGGTTGCTTCACTTAATGCTGTCCCTGTTCCAACTTGCCCACCGACACTCACACCAATAGCTGAAGCTGTGGCCATGATCAAGCTTTGTTTTAACACCTCTGGGATATCTAGCTTAACAATTTCATTGCCTACTTTTGGAATTACTGCTGAAGAGACACCTGCACTTAAGGCGCCATCTAAGCTCCCCACCAAGCCCCCAACTAGTGTATGCAATGCGACACGATAGACTCCACCATCAGCCCATTTAGCAGCTTCTTCTGGGTTGCTGGTTTTGAGTTTGTCATATTGACTACCAGCATAATCCCCTACCGCCTTCGGCGCTACCTGACTAAACGCTTGGGTAATTTGTATCTGTGCGTTGAGTTCTCTTTGCACCTGCTCTTTATCAAAGATAGGGGTTAAGGTGCCTGCTAGACTATTGCCTTGGCTATCCACTGCGATAGCTAAAGTGTCGCCTTGAGCATCGGAGCTGAGTTGGGTTTGCACATCACGGTTAAGCATGGCTACTGTAGTTGTAGTGTCTTTACCTGTTTTTATTTGTTGGTTCGTGTTATCGGTAATATTCACCACACCGCCACTAATACCACTGACGGTTACACTGCTACTGTTATCACTTAAGTTTGCACTACCAGCACTGGCGGTTGGGCTATTTTTATAGCCTGTGCCATCTGGTTGCTGGTTAAGCCCTACGCCAGCACTAATACTTAAGCCTTTTGCACTGTACTCTGCACTATTTTCGATATTAGCCGTTGTCAGCGTTTGTGTATTCAAGCTGTTTGCATTATTTTGGATGGCTTTATCTGTGGAAGCAATCACTGCACCTGTGAGGTTAGTATTGCCATTGACGCTCACCTGAAATCCTCCATCCCCCGCCATAATACCGCTTTGTTCATTCACGCTGGCGTAGTTGGATTTGGTTTTGCTGTTGGAGGCGCTAATAGAGCCACCATAGCTACCTGCACCAATCGGGATACTGACACTTAAACCTGCACTTTTTTGCTTGTCTTTGTATTGGTTAGTGTCTTGCAGGCTTTCTATATTGAAATTGCCTGTGCCACTGGTACCAATATGGGCAACCACTTGGTTACCTGTGAGTTGTGCGCCTTTAAGTGTGCTATCGGTACCACTTTCTAGTGTGACTTTGTCGCCGTTTTGATGTCCACCTTGAATAATGGTTTCTGTCCAGGTGGTGCCGTTACCTGTGGTTTTGCCTTTGCCTTGTGAAGCACTGGCAGTGACAGCAAAACCACTTGTTGTGCCAACGCTTACTCCTAAACTAGCACTGCTGGATTTATTCTTTCCAGTGAGAGTATCGGTATTTTGCGCAGCAAGTAAGTTGATTTGGTCGTCAGCTTTTAGCATAACATCGTCACTGGCTTTTACTTGACTGCCAATGATGTTGATATCTGAATCTTCACCAGCGCCACTAGCGACAATAGTAATATCACCACCAGCATTGAGTGTACTGCTTTGTGCTTTGCTGCTGGTTTGAGTGGTTTTACTGCTGCTTTTTGAGGTGCCAATTGAGAGACTGATGTTAATGCCACCCATTTGGTCCACAGCATTGGCTTCACGTACATTAGTCATGTCGTTAGGGCCAGTATTGCCTGCGGTAGGCACATTACCATATTGATCTACTTTCCCGAGTGCATCACTTGCATTCATGACTGCCAATGCTGTGGTACCCGCTGCTAACGCTTGCATACGGCTATCACTAGTTTGGCTGGCTGCTTGGCTCATTTGTTGAGCTGTTTGAATCGCACTGATCACTGGGTTGCTGATAGCCAGGGTTAAACCACTTTGTTTAAACTTAGTTTCTTGTAAGGTTTGGCTGGTATTTTGTGCAGAAGTAATGTTCACTTGTTGCGCATTAATATTGATATCACCTGCTGGGGTAAGTACGTCACTAGCTGTTTGTGTATAGACCTTACCAGTCGTAACATTCACGTCCCCTTCTACACTGCCCACGGTGCTGCCAGTTTGGCTGGTGCTGTTTGTGGTTTGTTTAGTACTGAGTTTACTTGTACCTAGGCTAACGCTGGCACCACTACTACTGAGGCCGCTGGATTTGGTTTTACGTTCGTGTAGTTCATAGGCGGTGTTTTGTGCGCTGGTGATGTTGAGGTTGTTGTTGGCGTTTAATGTGGTGCCGTTGTCGCTGACGATGTTGCTGCCGCGTACGGTGAGGTCATTGCCTGCTTGTAGGGTGATGTTGTCTGCACTGAAATTGCTGCTGATGCTGTTGTCTGATGCAAATACATCGCGTTGGGTTTTGGTTTTACTGCTGAAGGTGCCGCTTTTTTTGACTTTACGGGCAGTATCAAAGTTACTGGTTTCACGGCCTTCTATAATATTGATATCTCCTGCAGCTGCCACTTTAATTGCGCCATCTTCACTATTGACGTTAGCCGCTTTAGCATTAAAGTCTTTGCCTGTATTGAGAGTGATATCACCATTGGTTTGGATTTGTGTGCCTATCTCCTGGGTGCCGCCATGTTTAACGTAGTTTTTGGCATTACGGACACTACTGTTCTGCTCGGCAATAGTCACTGTACCTAGGTTAATGTTTTGACCAGCATTGACTTGCGTGACTGCACCTTCGCCACGATTGATGATAGTTGCTGCCATCAGATTGGCATCATTGCCTGCGTTGGCAACCAGTATCGCGTCAGGATTGCTCATATAAAGCCCTGCAACACGGTCTAGATTGGTACGGCTAAAACTACTGGCACCGCTACTGTTTTGACTGCTTTGCGTCGTGCTACGTAGGTTGATGTCGTTACCTGCTTCTAGCAACATGGCATCTTTGGCTACAAACTGGCCGCCGATATTATTGATGTCGTTACTGGCTTTGAGTAGCGTGGTGTCGGCCTGTAGTTGCCCGCCTAGGTTATTAATGTTTTGCGCATCAAGGCTAACAAAGTTGCGGCCTGCGATGGTGCCTTGGTTAACAAGGTCACCAGATAATTGCATGGTGACACTGTTGCCAGACATGATGCCTGTGGTGGGGTGTAGGTCATCGGATTGTAGCTTAACGTAGACTTGTGGCACTAGTGCTTGTGTGGTGGCGCCGTCTGGCAGTGTGACCGTTTTTTCCACCAACCACAT
>Ga0208263_100597_pt1 | contig 13096 bp, 2 predicted proteins | sample LakWasMet28_LOW6_2_FD_183872 | JGI IMG/M metagenome (GOLD analysis project Ga0208263, IMG submission 183872) | Freshwater sediment methanotrophic microbial communities from Lake Washington under simulated oxygen tension - Sediment Metagenome... | ecosystem: Environmental > Aquatic > Freshwater >... | reverse complement strand
TCTCGTCGCCTAGAAAATAATGTTTCGGCAGCCAGCCCTCGCTTCTCCGTATGACTTGAATGTCCACGAAATCTTGTTGAATCAGCACATATTCCTGCAGGCTGGGGATATTAATATACGACATCAATTTGATGGTTTCGTCCGTTCTGCGCGTTGATCTCGATAAAACCTCGACAATAATGATAGGGGTTTCGGTGAAATAGGGTTCCGAATCGTCGAAATGGCAATCGACAGTCACGTCGGGATAATAAAAGTTGGAACCGACCCTCACCTTCATATCCGAGCCGAAAGGTTCGCAGGGCGTGGTTTCTAAATGATTGCCGAATTTTCTTAAAACATTGCCCGATATTCTTTCATGATTGGCGCTGGCCCCGGCCATGGCATAAACATGACCGTCGATCAATTCATGCTTGACTTCGCTAAGCGGTTCACCTTTCAAATAGTCTTCCGGGCTAATGAGTCCGGTATCTTTTGCCGCTAACATGTCATTCCTCCAAAATAGTTGTCGTGTTTCTTATTATAACGGGATTCGCTTTTTATCGAATTCTTCTCGCAAGTCGGCTTGATCGGCGGCGTAAGAATGCGGGGTCTACTTCTATGGATAACGTTGTGAGATGGAAGAAGTTGAATTTAAGATGTGGTGTTGTTACACTGAGACTAAGTATTAGTACTTATGCATATAACGAATTTTAATGTCTTTTTTATAAGACTTCATCATCAGTTTATAACGATACCCCGCTATCATTTTATTTCCGGCTTACTCCGCTCCGGCTCTACATTTCTGGCGGTACCGCCAGCATATACTTACGAAAGGAAGGGCTAAGCAATAGCATGAAAAGCATCTATCTGGTGGCAGGCCTACCGCGCAGCGGTTCGACCTTACTAATGAACATTCTCGGACAAAATCCGCGTTTTTATGTAACGCCTACGTCAGGAATTCTCGATATACTGGTGCAGGTGCGCAATGTTTGGGATAAGAATGAAGCATTTTGCGCCATGGACCGCAAGCATAGCGAGGCGACCAAACGGAATGTACTGAATGGCATTCTGCAAGCCTATTTTCAGCACACCGATAAAACCGTATGCTTTGATAAAAACCGTATTTGGCCCGAATATCTGGAAATGGCTTCCGCATTACTAGGGGGCGATGAGCGGATAAAAGTGATTGTCACTGTACGTGATTTACGTGACGTACTCGCATCTTTTGAGCGGGTGTTTCGCCACACCTCAGCATTAAGCCAGATACCCTTTGAGATGTCCGACCTTATTAAATCAAAGACCTCATTAGGGCGAATAGAGTTCTTATTAGATAACAGCCAAGTTGTCGGGCGTTCGTACAATGTCATTCGTGACGCAATAACTCGCGGTTGGCGAGAGCGCATGCATTTTGTTGAATACGATCAGCTCACCAAAAATCCGAAGAGCGTTCTGGAAGGTATTTATGATTTTCTAGGGGAAGCCGCGTTTTTACATGATTTCGAAAATGTCGAGCAAATTACCTTTGAAGATGATTTTTTTTACGGCTACAAAGACCTGCATGTTATACGGCAACAGGTAAGACCTCAGCCCCCGCAATGGACGAAGATATACGATCAACCGGTGCGAAATACCCGCGTCTGGAAAGATGTGGAAAAAGTTTCCCAGTTCTGGCGAGCCTATCTAGCGGGCGATGCGAGTGTGTCGGTAGCCGACACTATTATTAGCGTAAACAAAGATGAACCATCGAATATTGCTAAAGCCGATGAAAACCGGCAAGCAGATAATAGCGTATTCCAATAATTTTAAGTGCTGTCACAAGCTGTCAGCAACAATCCGGAGACCATCAACATGAAATTTATCAGAAACCTACCTAAAGCAAAAACAGGCAAAATAAATTCAAGTCAGTCGGCTCCGGCAAGCTACAGCGACCTGCATTATAAACCCCGCCGAACCATGATGGCGCTGGAGCCGAGGCTCATGTTCGACGGCGCGGCGGCGGAAACAGCCGCGGATGTCGTGGCCGACGATCCCAAACCCCCGGTGCAGGATGCCGCCGCGGATGTCGCCAAACTCGTCGAAGCCGCGGCTGACGTTGTGCCGCCCGCGGTTGAGCCACCACGCAACGACATCTACTTTATCGACCCGAATATAGGCGACATCCAAAGCATCATTGCCGCATTGCCTGCAACCGCAGAATATCATGTGCTGGACGGCGGCAGTGACGGCGTCGCCCAAATCACCGCCATTCTGAAGGACAAGCAAAATATCGATGCCATCCAGATCGTTTCCGAAGGCGGCACCGGTCATTTCGTGTTAGGCACCGACGTGCTATGGAACGAAACCTTGGACTATTACGCCCCGTCGATAGCCGGCTGGGGTCATGCGTTAAAGCCTGGCGGCGATATTTTGCTTTACGGCTGCGATCTTGCCGCATCCGCCGAAGGTAAAATGCTGGTCGATAATATTGCCCGCTTGACCGGCGCGGATGTTGCCGCCTCTACCGATTTAACAGGGGCGGCTAATCTGGGCGGGGATTGGCAGTTGGAATATCAAACGGGCGGCATAACCGCTTCCGCACTCAATGCGGTTGGTTTCCAGGACACCTTGGCAACCATCAAGGTCACGACTTTGGCAAACACTGGCGCGGGTTCGCTACGTGCCGCCGTTACGTCCGCTATTGGTAATGGCGCGGACACCATCGTGTTCGACCCCAGCCTGTTTGCCGACGGCGCAATGCACACCATCACTCTGACCGCCGCCGTCGGCCAAGGTGAAATGGATATTTCCGGCAACGGCAACACCGACGATATCACCATCCTCGGCCCCGGCGCCGACCGGCTGACCATCGACGGCAACAATGTGTCGCGGATATTCGCGGCTTACAATTCGACGGGAGCCCCTTCAACTGCAAACACATCCGCAGCAACGCTTTCAGGAATGACGCTAACCAACGGGGTCGACAATACGTATGGCGGCGCGATTCGTTCCTCTTATGCGGGTAGTCTTACGCTGGACCACATGATCGTCAAAAATTCCACTGCTTCTAATGGTAAAGGCGGTGGGATTTATTTCAGTGATTCCACGGGGGGGCTGTCGATCAGAAATTCGATGATTTACGGCAATAGCGCTAATGGGACAGGAGGTGGTGTATTTGCAATGACCTCTAGCATCGGCGGCATCACCATCACCATCGAAGATTCCGCCATATTCAACAACAGCAGTACAGGCAGCAATAGTAGTGGTGGCTACTACGGCGGTGGAGCCTATTTAAGACTCGGAGCTGGTGGTACGGCTACCCTTTCCAATGTGACCTTTTATAGCAATACTATTAGCGATGGCGGCGGCAGCGGCGTGGCTATACGCGAAGGTTCGGCCACAGTCCGTAATTCGACCTTCATGAGCAACAGCGCAACTAGCGATAGGGCTACCATATCGGGTGCGCTTTTTAATAGAGACGGGCCTGTTACCCTGTCTAACAATATTTTTTCCGGCAATACCGCCAGCGGTGGCGGGAATACCAAAGACTTGTTCACAACCGAGGGTTCAATTACCGGCAGTTATAATATTTTCCAAGAACAAAATGTCGGGGCCGGTGGGAGCAGTACCCTATCAGGCACAGTTGCGGGAGCCCCCCTCAATCTGGGCACATTCGGCTTCCATGGCGGTTTCGTTAAAACAATGTCTATTTCGACAGGTAGTTCAGCCATTGCTGCCGGGTCAACTACCGGCGCTCCCACCACCGATGCCCGAGGCTATGTGCGAGGCGCGAGCATCGACATCGGTGCTTACGAATACAGCGACGATAGCACCTTCGACTTTAAAGGCCTGCTTTTCCCTGCCAATGGCTTTACCAATGTACCGTCGGACAATAATCTGGTCATCGACTTCGGCCAGGCGGTCACTGCGGTGACCGGCAAGAATATCGTCATTAAAAAGTCGTCGGATAACAGCGTTTTTGAAACCATCGCTGCTGACGATACCGGCAAAGTTACCATCGGCGCCGGATTGAACGGCAATTCAAAAGTCACCATCAACCCGGCAGGGACGTTTGCTTCCTTGACCGGGTATTACGTTTTGATCGACTCGGGCGCGTTCATTGATGGCGCGTCCAAGACATTTAACGGGATTACGAGCTCCGCAATCTGGGCTTTCACCTCAATTCTTGCCGCCGACAGCACCCCGCCGACAGTCGCGTCGGTGACCGTGCCATCCAACAGCACCTATAAGAGCGGGGATACGCTGAGTTTCACGGTCAACACCAGCGAGGCGGTGACGGTGACAACCAACGGCGGCGCCAATCCGCCCCGGCTGGTCTTGGACATCGGTGGCACTACCAAATACGCCACTTACGCCTCGGGCAGCGGCACCACGGCGCTGGTATTCAGCTATTCGGTCGAATCCGGCTTGACCGATACTGACGGTATCCAGGTTTCGTCGCTTGATCTCAATACCTCCGGTACGTTGAAAGATGCTGCCGGCAATAACATGACCTTGACGCTGAACAGTGTCGGCGCCACTACAGCCGTACTGGTGGACTCGGTTGCGCCTGCTGTTACCGGGGTCACCGTACCGGCCAACGCCACCTACAAGCTCAGCGACACCCTCGACTTCACGGTCAACTTCGGTGAAAACATTACTATGGTGGGATCCGCCTCGACACTGGGGTTGACGCTGGATACCGGCGGCTCGGTAACGGCGGCTTATCAGTCCAAAACCGCCAACTCGGTAACCTACCGTTACACCGTTCAGAGCGGAAATCTCGACAGCAACGGTATCGCGGTGGGAGCGATCACTCTCAATACCGACACAATCAAGGATGCCGCCGGCAACAATGCCAACCTGACGCTCAATAGCGTCGGCGCTACTACCGGCGTGCTGGTGGATGGCGTCGTGCCCAGCGTGTCGACCATTAATCGCGTGGGAAGCAGCCTGACCAACGCCACTACCCTGAATTACACGGTCACGTTTACCGAGAACGTTACCGGTGTGGATGTCAGCGATTTCACCCTGACAGCTACCGGGACCGTGGCTGGCACCATTGCTTCGGTGACACCAGTAGACGGCAGCACCTACACGGTCACGGTTAACAGCATAACGGGAGGTGGCACCCTGCGATTGGATCTGAAAAGCGCCGGTACGGGCATTGCCGACACACCGGGCAACGCGATTTCTTCGGGTTTCACATCCGGGCAGACCTATACATTGGACACCACCGCGCCCTCCGCGCCATCAACGCCGGACATGACGGCGGGAACCGACAGCGGCGGTTCCAACACCGACAATATCACCAAGATCACTACGCCGACCTTCATCGGCACTGCGGAAGCGGGGGCTTCTGTCACCCTTTATGATACTGACGGCACCACCCCCCTCGGAACTGCCACTGCTGACGGTTCAGGTAACTGGAGCATTACCAGTTCGATTCTCTCGGCAGGCAGTCATACGCTGACCGCCAAAGCGACCGACGCGGCGGGTAATGTATCATTGGCGTCGACCAGTCTACCGGTCGTCATCGATACAACCAATCCGGCCATCACCATCAATAACGGCACGCCCTTTGCCTATACCGAGAACGGTTCGGCCGCCGCGCTGGATGCCACGGCGACGCTAACCGAAGCCGGTTCGCCCGGCTCGTCGGTGCTGACCGTGCAAATCACCGCCAACAACGAGGCTGCCGATACCCTGTCGCTGGCGACCGGCACCAGCACTGGCATCAATATCGATGGTTCCAATAATCTGCGCTCCGATACCACGAATATCGGCACGGTGACCGCCTCCAGCATCACCAGCGGCACCACCTGGACCCTCACTTTCCTTTCCAGCGCCACGCAGCAGAATATCCAGGACACCATCGCCGCCATCCGTTATCACAACACCTCGGACAATCCCGGCACGTCGAACCGCACGGTCAGCTTCAACCTGACCGACGGGGCGGGGAACGCTGCCATAGCGGCGATACGCACCGTGGCGGTGACGGCGGTCAACGACGCGCCGACCGCCATCGCGCTATCGGCCAATACTGTGTCCACCTACGACAGCGGCAGCGACGTCACGATCGGCTCCCTGAGCCGTACCGACGTTGACGGCGGCGGACCGACCTATTCGATCGTGTCGGTCAACACCGACACCTCGGGGGCCACTTACAGCCTGTTCAATATTAGCGCCCTCACGTTGCGGGCGGCCAACCCATCCACGACCACTCCCGGCGATTACACGGTGGTGGTTCGGGTGAACGACGGCGACAACAACTACGATCAGAGCTTTACTGTCACCGTTAGCAATACGCTGATCGTTACCACCAACGACGATACGGGAGCCAACAACACCAGCGACGGCTCTTATTCCACGGACTTGGCCGACGGCGCTCCCGCCGGATTGAGTCTGCGCGAGGCGGTGGCGCTCGCCAACGTCAGCGGCGGCACCATCGGTTTTGCCTCGGGCCTCACCGGACAGACCATTGCACTGGGCAGCGACATCGCCCTTTCAGAAAATATCATCTTCGATGTCGACACGGTCGGAACGCTGACCATCAGCGGCAATATCTCCATCGCCGGTGGTAAGACGCTGACCGTCACCAACAATACGGGCGATTCGCTGACCCTGTCGGGAGCCATCAGCGGGGCCGGCGGCCTGACTAAAATAGGGGCCGGCAAGCTGACGCTGTCGAGCACCAGCAATTCCACAGGTTTCAGCGGCGATATTACGGTGTCGGGGGGCAACCTCGCCGTCGACGCCGACAGTAACCTGTCGACGGGTACGCTGACGCTGGACGGCGGAACGCTGAATGTTGTCACCAACAGCACGACCTTTACCATCGATAACGGCATCACCTTGGGAGCAAGCGGCGGCGGAGTTTTCCTCACCGCCAACCAGTCTCTCACGCTGTCGGGCGTTATCACCGGAAACGGCGCATTGAGCAAGACCGGTAGCGGAACGCTGACCCTGTCGGGCGCCAACGACTATTCCGGCGGCACGACAATCAACGGAACTAAGGGCATTTTCGTAACGGACGGCTCCAATCTGGGCACAGGCACAGTGACTCTCTATACGAAATTGGCGATCACCGGCACCGGCACCATCACCAACGCTATCTTAGTGGGCAATTCGGGATCGGCCACAATCGACAATGCTAACGCCGTTACTCTGTCCGGCGCGCTGTCGGGTTCGGAGACGCTGACCAAGGCCGGGGCCGGCACACTGACGCTGTCCGGCACCAACACTCACACCGGCGCGGTCACCGTGTCGGCCGGCGGGTTGACGCTGGTGGGCGGCAGCAGCATCGGCGACAGCAGTGCGGTGACTGTGGACAGCGGCGCCACTCTGACCCTGAACGGCGGCAACGAAACCATCGGCTCGCTGGCCGGCGCCGGCAACGTCGTTCTGAATTACAGGTTGACGGCGGGCGGCGACAACACCAGCACCACCTTTTCCGGCGTGATCTCCGGCAGCGGCAACGGTCTGACCAAGACCGGCTCCGGCACGCTGACGCTGACGGGCGCCAACACCTATACCGGTTCCACCACCGTATCGGCGGGCGGCCTGACTCTGAGCGGCGGCTCCGCGATCCATGACAGCAGCGCGGTCACTGTAGCTTCCGGCGCAACGCTTACCCTGTCGGCCAGCGAAACCATCGGTTCTTTGGCCGGCGCCGGTGGCGTGGCGTTGGGCGCGAACACCCTGACCTTGGGCGGGAACGGCACGTCAACCGAAGTCACGGGCGTAATCTCGGGCGCCGGCAATCTGACGAAGACCGGCTCCGGCACTTTGACGCTGTCTGGAACCAATACTTATAGCGGAACCACTTCGGTGACATCAGGCACGTTGCGCATTTCTTCGGCCGGTAATCTAAGTATCGGCACGTTGACGATGGGAGCGAGTACAACGCTTGATATTACAGGCGCTACTACATTAACCAACAACGTGACGTTGAGCGGAGCGACAACGATTTCCAATAGCGCGGCGGTCACGTTGTCGGGCGCGATCGGCGGCGCCAATAACTTGACTAAGAGCGGCACAGGCACTTTAACTTTGTCCGGCACCAATACGCATAGCGGCACGACAACTGTTTCGGCGGGCATTTTATCGGTCACCGGGGCATTAAACGCAACCACTGGCGTTACGGTTGCTTCCGGGGCAACCTTGGGCGGTACTGGCAGTATCTTTGCAACCTCCTCCACGAATACGCTGACAATCAACAGTGGCGGCACATTGGCGCCCGGCGTTTCCGGTCCCGGTACGTTGACTGTCAACGGCAATCTGGCTATCGCCGGTACTTTGTCGGCCAGCATCAACGGTACGACTGCCGGTTCGGGTTACGATCAGGTTGTGGTGAAAGGCACGGTCGATCTGGCCGGTGCGACTTTATCGACCACTCTAGGATTCACTCCGTCACTTAACGACAGTTTTAGGCTGATCGACAACGACAGCACCGATCTTATTACCGGAACTTTCAGCGGATTGGCTGAAGGCGCTATGAGTGGCGCGCTTCAGGCTAGTTATGTGGGCGGCACCAACAATGATATGACACTGACTTTAATTAATAATGCGCCTACCGGTGTCGGTAATCTGACGTTGGCGGCGGTTAACGAAGACACAGCCGACCCGGCCGGCACCGCTATCAGCGTTTTAACCGGCTATAGTTTCCAAGATACGGATAGCGGCGCCACCAGTCCCGGTATTTTGGTAGTGGGTAACACCGCCAACGCAGCTACGGAAGGCGTCTGGCAATACAGCAGCGATAGCGGCGCCAACTGGAAAGCCATCGGCACGGTTGCAGACGGCGCCACCGCCTTGGCTTTGGCTAATGCCGCCCAACTGCGATTTGTTCCGGCGGCTAACTACAACGGTACGCCACCGGCCTTGTCGGTACGAGCTCTGGACAACACCTATGTGGCTGCTTTCAGTACCACGACTGGCGGCACTGAAACCCGAGTTAACGCCGACAGCTCAGCCAATGGCAACGCTACGGCTGTTTCCGGCAACCTCAACACCATCGGCACCAGTATCACGGCGGTTAATGATATTCCTGCCTTTACCAAGGGTGGCGACCAGCTTGTCAATGAAGATGCCGGTGCACAAACGGTCAGCAATTGGGCGACCGGCCTCAGCACAGGTCCGGCTGATGAAAGCGGACAAACGCTGAGCTTTACTACCAGCAATAACAACAACGCCTTGTTCAGCGTGCAGCCGAGTATCGACAGCAACGGCAACCTGACCTACACACCGGCGGCCAATGCTAACGGCACGGCGACAGTCACTGTGTCTATTAAAGATAGCGGCGGCACGGCTAGTGGCGGTGTCGATACCAGCGCCAGCCAGACTTTCACCATCACGGTGAATCCGGTTAACGATACGCCTGCTTTTACCAAGGGTGCGGATCAGACCGTCAATGAAGATGCCGGTGCGCAAACGGTCAGCAATTGGGCGACCGGTCTCAGCACAGGTCCGGCTGATGAAAGTGGCCAAACCTTAAGCTTTACCGCCAGTAATAACAACAACGCGTTGTTCAGCGTACAGCCGAGCATCGACAGCAACGGCAACCTGACCTACACCCCGGCGGCCAATGCTAATGGCACAGCGACAGTCACTGTGTTTATTAAAGATAGCGGCGGCACGGCTAATGGCGGTGTTGACACCAGCGCCAGCCAGACTTTCACCATCACGGTGAATCCGGTTAACGATACGCCTGCTTTTACCAAGGGCGCTGATCAGACCGTCAATGAAGATGCCGGCGCGCAAACGGTCAGCAATTGGGCGACCGGTCTCAGTAAAGGCCCGGCTGATGAAAATAGCCAAACCTTAAGCTTTACTGCCAGCAACAGCAACAACGCGTTGTTCAGCGTCCAGCCGACTATCGACAGCAACGGCAACCTGACTTACACCCCGGCGGCCAATGCCAGCGGTACCGCGACAGTCACGGTGTCGATCAAGGACAGCGGCGGTACGGTCAATGGCGGCGTCGATACCAGCGCCAGCCAGACCTTCACCATCACGGTGAATCCGGTCAACGACGCTCCCGACTTTACCAAGGGCGCTGATCAAACCGTCAACGAAGATGCCGGTGCGCAAACGGTGGCGGGCTGGGCGACCGGTCTTAGCACAGGCCCGGCCGACGAAAGCGGCCAAAGCCTGAGCTTTACCACCGGCAATAACAACAACGCCTTGTTCAGCGTGCAACCGAGCATCGACAGCAACGGCAACCTGAGCTACACCCCGGCGGCCAATGCCAGCGGCACCGCGACAGTCACCGTGTCGATCAAGGATAACGGCGGCACAGCCAATGGCGGCGTCGATACCGGCGCCACTCAGACCTTCACCATCACGGTGAATCCGGTTAACGATGCGCCTGCCTTCACCAAGGGCGCCGACCAGACCGTCAACGAAGATGCCGGTGCGCAAACGGTGGCGGGCTGGGCGACCGGTCTTAGCACCGGCCCGGCCGACGAAAGCGGCCAAAGCCTGAGCTTTACCACCGGCAATAACAACAACGCCTTGTTCAGCGTACAGCCGACTATCGACAGCAACGGCAACCTGAACTACACCCCGGCGGCCAATGCCAGCGGCACGGCGACAGTCACCGTGTCGATCAAGGATAACGGCGGCACAGCCAATGGCGGCGTCGATACCGGCGCCACTCAGACCTTCACCATCACGGTGAATCCGGTTAACGATCTGCCTACCGGTACGGTAACCATCAACGGTACGCCTCTTGTCGGAACCACTCTGTCTGCCGCCAATACGCTGGCGGATGTTGACGGCTTGGGCACGATCAGTTATCAGTGGCAAGCAGGCGGTGTTGACATCACTGGCGCAACCGGTAGCAGCTATGTTTTGACTGATGCCGAAGTCGGCAAGACCATTACGGTGGTCGCCCGTTCCCTTGATGCACAAGGTACGGCGGAAAGTGTAGCCAGTGTGGCAACGGCCCAAGTGAGGGCTTCAACGGTAATTAATCTCACTCAACAATCCGGTAATTCGGATAACAAGCCCAGTTCAGAAACCGGAGAGGGCAATAACACCAATACCAATACCAATACCAATACCAATACCAATACCAATACCAATACCAATACAGGTAACAACACCGGTACCGGCACTGGTAATAATAGCAACAACACCGGCCAGAATAGCAATTTAAGTGATGCGCATGGTTCGGACAGCAGCAATATCAATGATTCCGGTAATAACAGTTCGGGTAATAATAACTTCGGCAATTCCGGATCCAGCCCTAATCAGACCATCGTTGTCGATATGAAATTGAGTGTCGATTCACGAGGCAGCGGCACATCCGGCGGCACCATTAACCTGCCGACCAGCGCCTTTACCGGGCTGAATACGTCCGGGACGATTACGATTACCGCTGCGCAGTCTAGCGGACAAAGCTTGCCGTCGTTTATCAGTGTTAACCCCAGCACCGGGGCGGTTACGGTAAAAGAAGGTGCTGTTGTGACCAGTCCTATAACGGTGAAGGTCACTATCAGAGACAGTCAGGGTAAGCAGGTGGTTGTTTTGGTCAAGGTGCAGCCGCAAAAGGGCAGAGCGCAGCAGCAAAATCAGGAGCAAGAAGGTGATCAGCAGCCTGATGATGGTGAAAGGAATCAGCGGGATAATTCCCACGGACAGGAAAGGGGACAAAACCAACGAAGCCAAGCAGAGCAGCTCGACAAACAACTGGCTCACGCAGGCAAACCCAGCTTGACCCAACAGTTGCAGAGGGTGGGCAGTAAAGGCGTTGAGCTTCAGCGGCAAACATTGCTGGATAGTCTGGCAAGCCTGGTTGGCGAGGATAAGGATGCCGCATGAGATATACTATAAAAAATGGGAACTTAAATAACGCATACCTTTCGCGTAAGGGGCGGCCGATCGGTTGTCCCCTTAACGAGGTTATGTTTTTAACCTGATGGCAGTAAAAACAAGGCGGGGAGAGCCGCCTGTAATTCTTTCAACATAATTTTAATAAAAAATCATCATGAACTATCCAGCCCCTCAGTTTATCGCCGGTCTTTCCGGTATTGTTTTGTTAGCCGGTTGCGCCATCATGCCGGAACCCATTACTCAAGTTGAACAAAAGACATCGCTTGATGCCGATAAACAGGTCATTTTTGCTAAACAGGAACCTATTGTAGGGCCGCTTAGCGTCTATGACGCGATGGCCAGAGCGTTAAAATACAATCTTAATCATCGCGTCAAGATGATGGAGCATGCCGTGGCCGACGGACAGTCCGATTTGGCAAAATACAGTTTATTGCCCGACCTGATTGCTTCGGCGGGTTACAAGGGGCGTGATAATTACAACGCTTCCAGCAGCCGTGGACTTGCCCCTGGTGCGTTACAGTCGCAGTTTCCATCAACCTCCCAAGACCGGTCGCGCAAGGTTTACGACTTCACTTTTAGCTGGAACGTGCTGGATTTCGGTGTCAGCTACTTTCAGGCCAAGCAGGATGCAAACCGGGTTCTGGTTGCCGAAGAAAGCCGTCGTAAAACAGCTCAATTATTGATGCAGGATGTGCGTACCGCATTTTGGCGCATGGCCGGTACCCAGCAACTCGAAGGCGAAATTGATAATATCCTGGGTAGCGCGAGACAAGCGTTGAAGGACGCCCAAGGTATTGAAAGCGAACGACTGGCCGCACCGCTGGCGATACTGCAATATCAAAAAGATCTGCTGGAAATCATTCGCAAACTGGAGGAACTCTCGGAAACGCTCCGTCTTGCCAAAACCGAACTGGCTTCTTTGCTGGGCGTATCGCCCAGCCAGAAATTTCAGTTGAAATTACCTGAAAATAGCGCACTACAAGCGCCGGAATTTTCATTGCCGATCGACAAAATGGAAGAAATGGCGCTGCAATTGCGCCCTGAATTGCGGGAAGAAATCTACAATAACCGTATTACGACGGAAGAGACTCATAAGGCCATGTTGCGCTTACTGCCCGGTATTGAATTCAAGACCGGTTATAACCATGACAGCAACTCTTATCTGTTAAACAACAACTGGCTCGAGTTGAGCGGCATCATTAGCCAGAACTTGATGGAGTTGATCTCGGCTCCGGCGCGTTTTAGCCAGATAGACGCACAGGAAAAGTTAGGGGACACTCGCCGGTTATCGGTTTACATGGCG
>Ga0208263_100596_pt1 | contig 13110 bp, 8 predicted proteins | sample LakWasMet28_LOW6_2_FD_183872 | JGI IMG/M metagenome (GOLD analysis project Ga0208263, IMG submission 183872) | Freshwater sediment methanotrophic microbial communities from Lake Washington under simulated oxygen tension - Sediment Metagenome... | ecosystem: Environmental > Aquatic > Freshwater >... | reverse complement strand
TGTCCGAGTCCGTCGCGCGGTGGGAGCGGGAGAGCCTCGCTCCGGTGGAGGCCCGCACGCCCCCGCGACCCCTGAAGGGTCTCCTCGCGGGCGGAAAGACCCCGCGCACGCTCTACACCCCCGCCGACCTCGCGGACATCGATCCGATCGAGCACATCGGTCTGCCCGGCGAGGCGCCCTTCGTGCGGGGCGTGCAGCCCAACATGTACCGCGGCCGACTCTGGACGATGCGCCAGTACGCGGGCTTCGGCAGCGCGAAGGCCTCCAACGAGCGCTACCGGCTGCTGCTCGACCGCGGTCAGACGGGGCTCTCGGTGGCCTTCGACCTGCCGACGCAGATGGGCCGCGACAGCGACCACCCGATGGCCCTCGGCGAGGTCGGCAAGGTGGGCGTCGCCGTCGACACCCTCGAGGACATGGAGACGCTGTTCGACGCGATCCCGCTCGACAAGGTGTCGACCTCGATGACCATCAACTCCACCGCGGGCACCCTGCTGGCGCTCTACGTGGCGGTCGCCCGGCGGCGGGGCATCGACCCGAAGAAGCTCCGCGGCACCATCCAGAACGACCTGCTGAAGGAGTACGTCGCGCGAGGCACGTACATCCACCCGCCGCGCCCCTCGCTGCACCTCATCGGCGACCTCTTCTCCTGGGCGTCGGGCGAGACCCCTCACTGGAACGTCATCTCCGTCTCCGGCTACCACATGCGCGAGGCCGGCTGCGACGCCGCGCAGGAGATCGCCTTCACCCTCGCCAACGGCATCGCCTACGTGGAGACCGCCCTCGCCGCGGGCCTCGACGCCGAGGGCTTCGCCTCGCAGCTCTCGTTCTTCTTCAACGTGCACAACAACCTGCTGGAGGAGGTCTCGAAGTTTCGCGCCGCCCGCGGGCTCTGGTCGTCGATCATGGCCCGGCGCTTCGGGGTGACGAGCGCCCGAGGGCGTGCGCTGAAGTTCCACTGCCAGACCGCGGGCGCGACGCTCACCGCGCAGCAGCCGCTCAACAACGTCGTGCGGGTGACCATCCAGGCCATGGCCGCGGTGCTGGGCGGCTGCCAGTCGCTGCACACCAACAGCTTCGACGAGGCCCTGGCGCTGCCCACCGCGCAGAGCGCCACGCTCGCGCTCCGCACCCAGCAGATCATCGGCGCGGAGTCCGGCGTGGCCGACGTGGTCGACCCCTTCGGCGGCAGCTACGTGGTCGAGGCCATGACCCGCGACCTGCGAGAGCGCGCGGAGGAGTACCTCGCCCGGGTCGACCAGCTCGGCGGCATGGTCGCGGCCATCGAGCAGGGCTATGTGCAGCGGGAGATCCAGGACGCCAGCTACCGCTACCAGCTCGAGATCGAGCGCGGCGACCGGCCCATCGTCGGGGTCAACGTGCACCGGGAGGACGCGAGCGAGGCGGTGCCGCTGCAGCGCATCGACGAGGCCCAGGAGCGCGAGCAGGTCGCGAGGCTCCACGCGTGGCGAGCGCGGCGCGACGGCCCGAAGGCGGAGGCCGCGACGGCGGCGGTCGAGCGCGCGGCCCGCGAGGCGCAGCCGGTGATGCCCAGGGTGCTCGACGCGGTGGAGGCCGGGGTGACGGTCGGCGAGATCTCCGACGCGCTCCGCCGGGTGTACGGCGAGCACTCGGAGTACAAGACCCTGTAAGATCGTCAGCCGGCGAGCAGCGCCGCCACGACCGTCGCCCCAGCGAGGATCAGCAGCAGCCCCCCGACGATGGCCACCCAGAGGAGGGTGCGCGACGGCGGGGCTGCGGGAGCGATGGGGGCGGCGGGGGGCGGCGGCAGCGACGAGGCGCGGATCTGGTCGAGCAGCGCCTGGGGAAACTGGGCCTGCACGGTCTGGTCGATGAGCTGCGAAGCAGGGGCCGTCGGCGCGGCGGGCCGCTGCGGAGGGGGCGTCGAGCTCCGGGGGGGTGGCCCCGAGGGGCGCGGGGGTGCGACCGGAGCCGTCGAGGGCGTGAGGCCCATCTGGCGGATGGCGTCTTCGAGCTGGCCGGAGAGCAGGGTCGGGCCGTCGTCGGAGGGCGCGTCGAACTCCGGCGTACGGGTAGAGACGCTCGTGGTGTCAGCGGGCGGGAGGAGCGCCCGCTCGGGGCGGAGGAGTTCCTGCTTGGCGCGGTAGCGGTCGGGGTCGAGGTCGCGGACGAAGGTGCCGAGCTCGTCCGTGAGGTCGCCCGCGCCGACGCTACGGAGGTAGCCCCGCAGCGCCCGCTCGACGGCGCCCGCCGTCTGGAAGCGATCGCCGGGCTCCTTGGTGAGCATCGCCAGGATGATCTGCTCAAGGCCCTCGGGAAACTCCGGGTCGATGCTGCGCGGCGCGACGATGTTGTGCTGCATCACGTTGCGGATGGTGTCCGCGTCGGTCTTACCGCCGAAGAGCCGCCGCCCCATGGCGAGCTCGTAGAGCACCACGCCGAGGGCATAGACGTCCGAGCGCCGGTCGACATCGCGACCGAAGGCCTGCTCCGGGGCCATGTAGGCCAGCTTGCCCTTGATCTCCCCGGGCTGCGTGCGCTGGATGCGCCCGGTGGCCTTGGCGACGCCGAAATCCGTGAGCTTCACCCGACCGTCGTAGGTGACGATGATGTTCTGCGGGGAGACGTCGCGGTGCACGAGGTCGAGCGGCTCGCCGTGCGGGCCGCGGAGTTCGTGGGCGGCGTGCAGCCCCCCGGCGACGTCGGCGGCGATGCTCGCCGCGAGGCTCGCCCCCAGCCGCTTTCCCCGCGACGCCTGCTTCAGGAACATCGACAGCGTCTCGCCGTCTGCATATTCCATCACGATGTAGTTGCGCCCGTCGGCGCGCCCTAGGACGAACTCCCGGATCTCCACCACGTTGGGGTGCCCGATGGACGAGGCGATGCGGGCCTCGTCGGAGAGCATCGCCACGAAGTCGGGGTCGTAGGCGAGGTGCGGGTGCACCACCTTGATGGCCACGATCTCCCGCGGCCTCGCGGCGCCCTCGTAGACGCCCAGGAAGACCGCTGCCATCCCGCCCCGCGCCAGCTCGGCGACGATGCGGTAGTCATCCAATCGCGAGTTGTCTTGCTTCGCGGAGACGGGGCTCACGGGGATTTCTGAGGGCTCCTTCGTCAGGAGCGCGTCGTTGCGTCGGCGCGCGGTCCTCTGCGAGCGATCTCTGCCACGGCTGGCGGTGAACCGGCAAGGCATCGACGAGGAGTCGAGGGGCGACCGCTCGCGAATCTTGACACCCACTTTCGCGCCCACCTACAACGTCAACGCGGGCTTACGGGTCTTCCCCTCGCGCGAGCGATGGATGACCGATGCTCCGCTGAAGAAGGAGTCGGTCGTGCCCAAATCCGTGTTCGTCATCGATGACAGCGCGACGATGCGAAAGGTCTTCGAGATGACCTTCGCTGGTGAAGACATCGCGGTCGTGACCCACGACAGCGCTGACGGCGCGGTCGCGCGCGCTCGCGAGCTTCGTCCCAACGCGATCATCGTCGACGTCAACCTCCCCGGCACGAGCAGCTACGACCTCGTGAAGAGCCTGCGCGGCGAGCCGAACCTCTCCTCGGTGCCGGTCTACCTGCTCTACTCCGACCACTCGCCCCTCGACGAGGCCGCGGCGCGAGCCGCCGGCGCCCAGGGGGCGGTGCTCAAGCCCTTCGACTCCCAGGCGATGATCGACCGGGTGCGCCAGTCGGTCAGCGGCGCCACCGCGGCCGCCGCACCCGCTGCGGCTCCCGCGCGGCCCGCGGCCCCTCCGCTGCCTCCCGGCGCTCCGAAGCTCCCGACCGCCGCGCCGGTGGCCGTCGCCCGCGCGGTCCCCGCGGCCCCGATGGCGGCCCCTGCGGCGTCGATCCGCCCGGCGACGCCTCCCGCCACGCCGGTGAAGCCCGCGCGCGTGACCCCCGACGACCTGCTCCCGGAGCTCAACGAGGCCCCGCGGGTGTCCGCGCGCCCCGAGCCCGTCGCCGCCCCCACCCCGGTCATCCCGGTGCAGGCGTCCGACCTCGCGAAGTCCGTCGCCGATCAGGTCGCCGCGAAGACTGCGTCGCTCGGCCTCACCCCGCAGCAGGCCGAGGCCATCACCGCGCTCACCCGCGAGGTGGTCGAGCGCGTGGTGTGGGAGGTCGTCCCGGTGCTCGCCGAGACGATGATCCGCGAAGAGCTGAAGCGCCTCACCTCCCCGTAAGCCCTCTCCCGACATCCGTCGCGCTCGCCGAAGGCGTTGCGACCCGCGCGTCCGCACAGTAGGAAGCAAAGCCTTCCTGCAGCGTGAGGAGCCCCTCGGATGTCGACCAGCGATTTCACCCGCCCCTACGACCCCAACGAAGTCGAGCCCCGGTGGCGCGAGCGCGAGCTCTCGTCGACGTGGTTTCACGCGGTAGACGGCGTCGACAACGCGAAGAGCTTCACCATCGCCCTCCCGCCGCCCAACGTGACGGGCTCGCTGCACATGGGCCACGCGCTCATGCTGACCATCCAGGACAGCATCGCCCGCCACGCCCGCATGACGGGGCAGAACACCCTGTGGCTCCCGGGCATCGACCACGCGGGCATCGCCACGCAGATCGTCGTGGAGCGGGAGCTGAAGCGAGAGGGCAGCGACCGCCACGCGCTCGGCCGCGAGCAGTTCATCGAGCGGGTCTGGGAGTGGAAGGGCCGCTCCGGGGGGCGCATCTTCGAGCAGCTCAAGGTGATGGGCTCGTCCGTCGACTGGACCCGCTCGAAGTTCACCATGGACCCGGACATGTCGCGGGCCGTTCGTGAAGCGTTCGTGCGGCTTTACGAGGAGGGGCTGATCTATCGGGCGAACCGACTGGTGAACTGGTCCATCAAGGCCCAGACGGTGATCTCCGACCTTGAGGTCGACCGTGAAGAGCCCGATCCCGCGAAGCCCAACGCCGAGCTCTTCTCCTTCGCGTACCTGCTCGAAGACGGCTCCGGCGAGATCGTGGTGGCCACCACGCGCCCGGAGACGATGGTGGGCGACACGGCCATCGCGGTGCACCCCGACGACCCGCGCTACCAGGGCCTCGTCGGCAAGCGGGTGAAGCACCCCTTCGTCGACCGCTCCATCCCGATCATCGCCGACGGGCTGCTCGCCGACCCGACCAAGGGCACCGGCGCGGTGAAGGTCACCCCCGCCCACGACTTCAACGACTACGAGTGCGGTCGTCGCAACAACCTCGCGATGATCAACATCCTCAACCTCGACGGCACCCTCAACGCCGAGGCGGGGCCCTTCGCGGGCCTCGACCGCTTCGTCGCGCGCGAGGCCGTGAAGGCCGCCCTCGCGGAGCGCGGCCTCGACCGCGGCGCGACCCCGCACTCCATCCCCTACGCGCGCTGCCAGCGCACGCAGGACATCCTCGAGCCGCTGCTGCTTCCGCAGTGGTACGTGCGCATGGCGCCGCTCGCCGAGCCCGCCATCAAGGCCGTGGAGGAGGGCCGCACCACCTTCACCCCCGAGGAGTGGACCAAGACCTTCATGCACTGGATGACCAACATCCAGGACTGGTGCATTTCCAGGCAGCTCTGGTGGGGCCACCAGGTTCCGGCCTGGTACTGCGCCGACTGCGGCGCGACGGTGGTCTCGCGCGAAGACCCCGCGGCGTGCACGGGCTGCGGCTCGGCGAAGATCGCCCGCGACCCGGACGTGCTCGACACCTGGTTCAGCTCGGCGCTCTGGCCCTTCGCGACGCTCGGCTGGCCCGAGCAGACCGCGGCGCTCAAGACCTTCTACCCGACCTCGGTGATGGAGACCGGCTTCGACATCATCTTCTTCTGGGTCGCCCGGATGCTGATGATGGGGCTGCACTTCCTCGGAGACGTGCCGTTTCGCCGCGTGCTTCTGCACGGAATGGTCTGCGACGAGACCGGCTCGAAGATGTCCAAGGTGAAGGGCAACGTCATCGACCCGCTCGACCTCGTGAACGGCGCCACCCTCCAGGACATCGTCGCCCACGCCTCGGGCAGCGCGCCCTTCCAGGAGGGGCTGCAGAAGTTCCGCAAGGCCTACCCCAGCGTGTCGACCATGAAGGAGGGCTTCCCCGCCTTCGGCGCCGACGCGGTGCGCTTCTACCTCGCGAGCCACCCCCCGCAGTCGCGCAAGATCAACCTCAACCTCGCCCGCCTCCAGGGCTATCGCGACTTCTGCAACAAGGTCTGGAACGCCACGCGCTTCGCCCTCACCCACATCGCCGACGTCGCGCCGAGGCCCACCGGCCCGTTCCCCCAGCCCGCCTCGGACGCCGAGCGCTGGATCCTCTCCCGGCTCGCCCACGCCGTCGGCGCGGTGAACCAGGGCGTGAAGGAGTTTCGCCTCGATGAGGCCACCGCGGCCGTGTACCAGTTCTTCTGGTACGAGCTCTGCGACTGGTTTCTCGAGCTCTGCAAGCCCGTCTTCGAGGGCGGCGACGAGGCCACCCGCGCCTCCTTCAAGCTCACCCTCGCCCACTGCCTGGAGACCGTGCACCGGCTGCTGCATCCCTTCATGCCGCACCTCACCGCCGAGTGCTGGTCGCACCTCCCGGAGAACATCCGGCGGCGCCGCGCCGACGGGGGGCTCCCCGAGGTGCTCTCGCTCGCGCCCTTCCCCGACGCGGGCGACGCCACGGCCGACCCCGAGGCCGAGCGCCGTATCGCCGCGCTCCAGGGCACCATCGAAGGCGTGCGGCGCATCTGCGCCGAGCTCGGCATCAAGCCCGGCGCGGCCATCACCGTCACCCTCCGCACCGACGACGAGGACACCCGAGGGGTGCTCAAGACCTACGAGGCGCAGATTCGCCGGCTCACCCGCGCCAGGGAGATCGTCCACGGGTCGCCGAGCGAGCCGCGCCCCAGGGGCGTCGGGTACGGCGTCTCGCACGGCGTCGAGGTGCTGATCCCCATCGCCGGGCACATCGACCCCTCCAAGGAGAAGGAGCGCCTGGAGAAGGACATCCTCAAGGCCCAGAAGGAGTCCAGCGGCCTCGCCGGGCGGCTCAACAACCCCGACTACGTGGGCCGCGCCCCGGCCGACGTGGTGGCCAAGGACCGAGAGCGCCTCACCGAGCTCGCCGACAAGGTCGACCGGCTCCGCGCCGCCATCGCCGTCGTCGGCGAGATTACCGGCTGAGGTAAAGCCTCCCCTCCCCCTAAGGTCTCCGCCCTGCACGTTCTTTGACCAGCCCCCGGGAGCTCTGCGAACCCTCCGGTTCGATGAGCACTCAGCAACTGGTGGTCGTGGACTACACCCGCATCAGCGACGACGCCGCGATCCTCTGCCGGCGCCGGGACTTCCCGCGCGCGGTCAACGTGCTCCAGCGGCGCGCCCCGGACCGTCGACGCTGGCGGCAGGCCTTCCGCTCGCTCGCCGTCGCGGGCGACCGCGGGCTCGAGGGAACCCGCCGCCGCTGGTTCGAGGGCGCCATCCAGGAGCTGGTGCTCGGCGTCCCGGACGGCGGGCTGCGCACCGAGCTCGCCCTGGACGCCGTCGAGTACGACACGAGCTGGGACTTCGCCGAGGCCCTCCCCTGCTGGAGCGCCCGCGACCTCTGGAACCTCGCCGAGTCCGTGCAGCTCCCGATGTCCTACCTCGCGCAGGTCACCACCCTGCCCCGGTCGATCCGGGAGACCATCCACACCGCGCGGGTGGTCGTCGACTGCCGTCGCACCGCCGAGGCCCACCGCTCGCTCGCCCTGGAGCTCTCGCAGAACCTCTCCCCCACCGCCATGATCGACGAGGTTCGCGGCCACGCCGACGCGGCCACCCTCTCGACCCTCGGGGAGGTGCGCTCGCAGCAGGACGCCGCGAGGCGATGGCGCGAGCTCGCCCACCGGCTGCTCTCCCCCTCGTAGCTGCACTGCGCGCCGCCCCGATGCGGGCTACCATTCGGCCATGTCCAGCCGAGCGCGCGTCGCCCTCCTCACGGCCTTCACCGCCCTCGTCGGGTGCGGACCCAATTACCGATACGTGTATGACGGCGAGAGCGCGTTCGAGCGCTGCTACGGCCTCGACTACGACACCGCCGTCGCCGACTCCGCGCGCTCGTCGTGCTGGAGCGCGTGGCTCCAGTCGTACAGCTACGGCGCCAACCCCGACCGGGTCGACTTCGCCCGCAACCGCCTCGCGGCCATCGGCGGCGTCGAGCGCCGCGCCGCCGCTGTTCCCTCGTCGGGTGCCCGCATCGCCACGCCCGGCCCCGTCGCTCCGACCGCCGGCCCCCCGGCCGTGATGGCCCCCGCGGCGCCGCCCGCCACCCCGCTGACGGTGGACGTCGGCCGCGTCGCCTCGCTCTCCCCGGGGCCCGCCGAGGCCAGCTCGGCGAGCCGATGGAACGGGCGCATCTCGACCGGCGGCAACCCGGTCAACGCCCCGCCTCCCACGCGCCAGGACAACACCGGCGCCGAGCCTCCGGGCGCGAGCTGCGGACACGACTGCCGGGCCGCGTGGAGCACCGCCACGGCGCAGTGCCCACGGCAGGACGCCGCCTGCGTCGCGCGAGGCGACGAAGGCTACCGGGAGTGCATGCGGGGCTGCTTCTGAAGGGTCGACGGTCGACCTCCTCGGGAGAGGTCGACCATCCTGGGGCGGGAGACGGCGATCAGCCGCCGCGGAGCTGATCGAAGAGGTCGATGTCCAGGTAGGGGAGCGTCACGGTCGAGTGGTTGACCAGCACCTTGTGCTCGTCGAGCAGGCGACCGAGGCCGACGCCGTCCACCAGCGTGATGGGGGCCGCGCCGTCCTGCGAGGCCTCGTCGCGCGCGCCGGAGAGCACCTGCCCGGTGGTCAGGAGCCAGCCCGCGCGGGCGTTGTTGTAGTGATGGAGCGAGCCGCGGAGCTCGATCACGCGCTCGCGACCGACCTCGCCGCCGCGGCGCAGCACGATCGCGACGGGGATCTCCTCGGGGCCACGGCGGGCGATGCCGCAGAGGTGGGCCTCGACCTGCGAGAGCCCCGGCCGGCGCGTCGAGCGCAGCGACGAGATGCCCATGCGCTCCAGCAGCAGCGCCGCCGCCTCGACGAAGGAGGCCTGCGGGAGCTCGTTGATGCGCCGGACGACGTAGCGCCGCGAGGCGTCGCGCAGGCGCTCGAGCGCCGCGAGGGCCTCGGCCTCGGCGCGGACCAGGTCGGGAGGGAGGGTCCAGTCGAGCAGGCCCACGCGGCCGCCGGCCAGCCGCAGCCGGCTACGCTCGCCGCGCAGCCCGCGCCGAGCGCCGTCGACCCGGATGGCCGCGGACACGGTGGACTGCAGCAGCGCCGGGTCGCCCGCGAGCTTGCCCGTGCGGAGCCCCTCCTCGATCAGCGAGCGCAGCCCCACCGGCTGGCGGTCGTCGCGCCTCGCCAGGATCGCCACCACCGCGTCGGCCGTGTCGCGGCCGATCTCCTCGTCACGCCCTTCGGGAGCCTCGACGCGCACCTCGGTGCGCTCGTCCCGACGGCCCTCGCCGCGCGCCTCGCGCGGACCCCGGTCACCCCGGTCACCCCGGTCACCCCGGTCGCCACGGTCGCCGCGACGCCCCCGGCCGCGCTCCTCGCCGCGCTCGGCGCGGGGCTGCTCGGTGCGCTCGCCCGCCTCCCGAGGCGCCTCGCCCTCGAGGACCGCGCCCTCCACCGGGGTCTCCGCCTCGGTGGCCACCACCGCCCCGTCGGCCCCCTCGGCCCCTTCGGCGCCCTCGACGCGCTCGCCAGCGCGCCCGCGGCGGCGGCGGCGGCGGCGGCGCTTGTTGCCGTCCTGCTTCTCCGCAGAGCCGCCCAGCAGCGGCTCGTCGTCGTCGTCCTCCTCGGAGAGGCCCTCGACCGCGGCGGCCATGCGGGCCTGTACCTCGAGCTCCTCGGCGCTGCGCGGGGCCTCGTCGACCACCGGCGCGGGGGCCGCGGCCTTCACGGCCTTCGGAGCCTCCTCGGCGGTGAGCTCCTCGCCAGCGTGCTCGGGAAGCTCATCGGCCTCCTCGGCCTCGGGAGCGGCGGCGCGGGCAGCGACCGGAGCAGCGACGGGGGCGGCGACGGGAGCGGCGACGGGAGCGGCGACGACGGCCACCGGGGCGGCCACGGCGGCCTCGACGGTCTCGCTCTCCTCGACCGCGGCGGCGTCGATCGAGCCCCACTCGCGCAGACCGAACACGCCCGGGCGGACGCGCACGATGTTCTGCGCGGCGTCGTCGCGGCGGGTCAGCGTCGCGAGCCGCGTGCTCATGGTGACCTCCGGGGTCTTGCCCACGTGCGACAGCAGGTTCTCGTCGATCGAGATCTGCGTGATCTTCTTGAAATGCAAGGGCTTGCCGACCTTGCGCAGCACGGCCTCAGCGGCCTCGGTGAACGTCATGGGAATCCTCGGTTCGATGGTCGACCGCCCCTTCGCTTGCGCGCTCGCCCGAACATTCGGGGGCCACGTACGCGGGCTGATCGACTCTATGCGGACACCGCCACGTACCAGGGCCCTATTACCCCTGAACACGCGATGCCGGGCCGAACCCTACGCCGAAGTACCCGGAGAGGTAAAGCGCCGTCGCAACGGTTCTCCACTCGTCGGCCGTAGCGCCGTCACCATGGATCGACTACCTACGATTCGACACTCCGGACCCCCCCAAGCACCCCCAATGGCCAACACCACCGACTCCCCGAAGCCTCGCGCGTCGCGCGCCCCGCTCCTGATCAACATCGCCCTCGTCGTGGGCGCCATCGGGATCTTCCTGGCGTGGCGCCACGCGCGCGATCCGCGCCGCCTCTGGGCGAAGCGCGTCGACGAGACCCACCAGCGCTACATCGACACGGCCCTGCGCCGCTGCTTCGGCTCCACCGACTCGGCGGAGATCCGTCGCGTCGCCGACGCCGTCCGCGGCGGAACGCTCCCGAGGCCCTTCAACGAGTGCCACCGCGGCCCGATGGCCGAACTCCTCGTGGCGCCCAACAGCTTCATCGAGTCGATCCAGAACCCGCCGCTCGAGGTCTACCGGCTGCGGGAGCGGGAGCGCTCTTCGCTGATGCGCCTCACCGCCAGCGCGCGGCTGCTCGAGCAGGACGTGAGCCGCAGCGCAGGCAACCCCCCGGCCGAGCGGCGCGAGCCCATGGCGAGCAAGCTCGACGAGCTCGCCGTCGCCGTGCAGCAGGAGCGCTCCGCCTTCGACGACCTGGTGCGCGCCGCCCGCGACGCCGCGACCCTCTTCTGATTCCCTCCATCGCATCGGGCGCGTCGGAGATGGGCACGGAGCCCGTCGCCTTCGACGTCCCACGCGCTTCATCGAAGCCCGGAAACGACAAAGCCCCGGGAACCTCATCGGTTCACCGGGGCGTTCGTCGTTCGATCATCAAGGCGAGGTGGACGGGACTTGAACCCGCGATCTCCGGCGTGACAGGCCAGCGCGATAACCAGCTTCGCTACCACCCCACTCAGTCAGCGGCTTGTGACCGCTTCCCGTCGAAGGGAGACGCTGTGTACTCCCGGCTCGGGCGGACTGTCAAAGAAAAAAACGCACGCGTTCACTTCCCTTCGAAAGTGCGCGGCGCCCGGGGGTTCTCCACGAAGGTGCGCATGCCGCTCTTCTGGTCGGCGGTGGCGAAGCAGAGCGCGAAGCCCTGGATCTCGAGCTCCTTGGCGACGCCGAGCGGAACGTTCTCCGCCGCGTTCATCACCCGCTTGGCGTGGCCCACCGCGAGCGGCGCGTTCTTCGCGATCGCGTCGGCCAGGGTCTTCACCTCCGCGGCCAGCGACTCCGCGGGCACCACCCGGTCGGCGAGCCCGATGGAGAGCGCCTCGGCCGCGCCGATGACCGAGCCCACCAGCACCAGCTCCCTCGCCTTGCCGACGCCCACGCGCCTCGCGAGGCGCACCGTGCCTCCGAAGCCCGGGATCACCCCGAGGCCCACCTCGGGCTGGCCGAACTTCGCCTTCTCGCTGGCGACGATGAGGTCGCACGCGAGCGCGATCTCCGTGCCCCCGCCGAGCGCGAAGCCGTTGACCGCCGCGATGATGGGGTAGCCCACCGCCGCCATGAGCTCGCCCAGCGCGTGACCCTTGCGGGCGAAGCGCGCCGCCGCCTCGCTGTCGAGCCCGGCCATCTCCGCGATGTCTGCGCCCGCCACGAAGGCCTTGTCGCCGGCGCCGGTGAGCACCGCCACCCGCACCTCGGACTGCGCCGCGAGCGCCCCGAAGGCGTGCGTGAGCTCCTCGATCACCTTCGCGTTGAGCGCGTTGAGCTTCTCTGGCCGGTGGATGACCACCGTCGCCACGTGCCCCTCGACCGCGACCCGGATCGTCTCGTAGTCCATCAGCGCCTCCCTCTCACTTCTTCTCGTAGGAGTAGAACCCGCGGCCGGTCTTGCGGCCGAGCCACCCCGCGGCGACGTAGTTACGCAGCAGCACCGGCGCGCGGTACTTGTCGTCGCCGAACTCGCGCTGCAGCACGTCGGCGATGGCCAGCACCGTGTCGAGCCCGATGAAGTCCGAGAGCTCGAGCGGCCCCATCGGGTGGTTGAGCCCGAGCTTCGCCGCGTGGTCGATGTCGTGGGGCGTGCCGAGGCCGTTCTCCAGCACGAACACCGCCTCCAGCAGCAGCGGGAGCAGCATGCGGTTCACGAGGAAGCCGGGGCTGTCCTTGGCGGTCACGGCGGTCTTGTTGAGCCCCGCGACGGCGGCGAGCGCCCGCTGGTAGGTCTCGTCGCTGGTCTGCAGCGCGCGCACGATCTCCACGAGCCGCATCATCGGGACGGGGTTGAAGAAGTGCAGGCCCACCACGTCGGCCGGGCGACGCGTCGCGGCCGCGATGCGGGTGAGCGAGATGGAGCTGGTGTTGCTGGCCAGCACCGCGCCGGGCTTCACCGCGGCGTCGAGCTTCGCGAAGAGCGCGAGCTTGGTGTCGAGGTGCTCGGTCACCGCCTCGACCACGAGGTCGGCGTCGCCGAGCTCCTCGATGGAGCCCACCGGGACGATGCGCCCCACGAGCGCGCCCGCCTCGTCGGCCCCGACCTTCCCCTTCTCCACCAGCTTGCGCAGGCCGCTGGCGATCTTGTCCCGCGCCGCCGTCGCCCGATCGAGCGAGGCGTCCGCGAGCTTCACCGTCCAGCCCGCGCCGGCCGCGACCTGGGCGATGCCCGACCCCATCTGCCCAGCGCCCAACACACCGAAAATCGCGATGTCACTCATGGCGAAGCGGGT
>Ga0208263_100589_pt1 | contig 13162 bp, 10 predicted proteins | sample LakWasMet28_LOW6_2_FD_183872 | JGI IMG/M metagenome (GOLD analysis project Ga0208263, IMG submission 183872) | Freshwater sediment methanotrophic microbial communities from Lake Washington under simulated oxygen tension - Sediment Metagenome... | ecosystem: Environmental > Aquatic > Freshwater >... | reverse complement strand
CGCGCTAGAGTGCCCGCCGTCCCCGATACCCTCTCCCCCCGATATGCCCCGAGCGGAAGCCACCACAGCCCGACCGTCTCCGCCTGGCCTCTTCTCGGCGATCGCCTCGGAGGACGAGCTCGCGGCCCTCGCGGCCCACATGGGCTCGCTGGGCTGGGAGCGCTGGGCCTGGTGCGTGGGCTTCGTCTTCGACGCCTTCGCCCTGTGTGTCATCTGGCCCGAGGGCTCGTGGCCCGTGGTGCTCGTCAGCCGCGCGCTCGGCGTCCCGCTGCAGCCCCTGGTCTCGTGGCTCGCCCGCACCAGGCGCCTCCCGGTCCCGGCGGTGGGCTACCTCACGCTGCTCTACACCGTGGTCACCGTCGCCCTCATGGCCATCCCGGCCATCGAGTTCGGCGGCCTCACCAGCCCCTACGTCTTCTCGCTGGTGGCCTTCGCGATGGCCGCGCCGCTGGTCGCGGACATCCGCCGCTCTCGCCTCTTCGCCCTCTTCGCCTCGTGGTTCGTCACCTGGACCGCGCTCCTCGCCGCCGCCTCTCTCACCCACCCGGCCGTCGCGCGGCAGTGGTCCGACGACCCGGCGCTCACCCTCTACCTGGGCCAGTGGCTCTTCCTCGCGCTCATCTACGTCGCCGGCATGGAGGCCACGCGGGAGATCGCCACGCTCCGTCGCGAGCTGCGCGAGGCCCGACGGCTCGCGGGCTACCGGCTGCAGGCGCGCCTCGGCGCCGGGGGCATGAACGAGGTGTGGCTCGCCTGGGACGACGCCCACCAGCGCGACGTGGCGCTGAAGATACTGCACGACCGTCCCTCCGAGGCGGTCGCCCGGCGCTTCGAGCGCGAGGCCGAGGCGCTGCGGGCGCTCTCCTCGCCGCACACGGTCCGGGTGCTGGACTTCGGCGCCAGCGACGACGGCGTGCGCTTCCTGGCGATGGAGCGCCTGGTGGGCATCGACCTCGAGCGCCTGGTGCGCGAAGGGGGGCCGATGTCCCCGGCGAGGGCGGTGCACCTCGCCCGGCAGGCGTGCAGCTCCCTGTGCGAGGCCCACCGCGCGGGCATCGTCCACCGCGACGTGAAGCCCTCCAACCTCTTCCTGAGCCTGGGCGAGCGGGGCGACCACCTCACGGTGATCGACTTCGGCATCGCCCGCCGGGTGGACGCCCCGGAGCCCCGGCTCACCGCGATCGGCGACGCCATCGGCACGCCCCACTTCATCGCCCCGGAGTCCCTGCTGGGCGACGACTCCGACGCGCGCGGCGACCTCTACGGCCTCGGCGCCACGCTCTACTTCCTGCTCACCGGCACCCGCCCCTTCGAGGGCCTCACGGGCCTCGCCCTCGTCGGGGCCGTGAGCGGCTCCACGCCCGACCCGCCCTCGTCTCGCGCCCCGGCGGTCTCTCCTGCGCTCGACGCCGTGGTGCTCCGCTGCCTCGCCTCCGCGCCCGCCGACCGCTTCCCGGACATGGCCGCCCTCGACGCCGCCCTCGCCGCCCTCGACCTCAGCTGGACCCACGACGAAGCGGCCGCCTGCCACGCCCGCAGCGATCGCCCCTCGCCGCGGCCGGGCCTGCACGACGACCTCACCCGCCCCGAGCGCCGGCCCTCCGTGCGACCCGGGCTGCGCGTGGTCTCCGACCGCCCACCCCCACGCGACCCCTGAGCCGATGAGCGCCCTCTCCGACAAGGCCCGACGCATCGAGGCGATCCTCGACGAGCTCCACCCCGCGCCGCCGATACCGCTCGACCACGTCGACCCGTTCACGCTGCTGGTGGCGGTCGCGCTCTCGGCGCAGACCACGGACAAGAAGGTCAACCAGGTGACCCCCGCGCTCTTCGCCCGGGCGCCCACCCCGCAGGCGATGAGGGAGCTCTCCGTGGAGGAGATCCACGCGCTCATCCGCCAGGTGAACTTCGCCGGGACCAAGGCGAAGGCGCTGCGTCGCATGGCGGAGATCCTCTGCGACGAGCACGGGGGCGAGGTGCCGGCGAGCTTCGAGGCGCTGGTGGCGCTTCCCGGGGTCGGCAACAAGACCGCCAGCGTGGTGATGGGTCAGGCCTTCGGGGAGGAGACCTTCCCGGTGGACACGCACATCCTCCGGCTCGCGCACCGCTGGGGGCTCTCGAAGGGGCGCACCCCCGACGAGGTCTCCGCCGACCTCAAGCGCGTCTTCGCCCACTCCTCCTGGAACAAGCTCCACCTGCAGATCATCTACTTCGGTCGCTCGCACTGCCCGGCGCTGCGGCACGACCTCACGAAGTGTCCGATCTGCTCCTGGGCGGCCTCGAAGGCGCGCATCGCGGCGGAGTCCCGCGGGCTCACGAAGCCGAAGGCGGCGGCGAGGAAGAAGCCCCCTCGCGCTACCCCTTCGTGACCGCCATCGGGTAGGCGCAGTACAGCGTCGAGAACGCCCCCGCGGGCCGGTGGTTGCCGCTGTTCTTCACACCCCCGAAGGGGAGCCTGCTCGACGCGCCCACGGTCGGAGCGTTCCAGCTCAGGCCGCCCACGCGCAGCGCCCTGGCGGCGTGCTCGAAGGACGCCTCGCTCGCGGTCCACACGCCCGCGGTGAGCCCGTAGTCGGTGTCGTTGGCGACCTCGATGGCCTCCTCGAGGTCATCGACCACGTACACCGCGAGGTCGGGGCCGAACGCCTCCTCCCGCTGATACGCGCTGCGCTTCTCCCGCCGCTCCACCCGCCGGACCCGCGGCATCGCGTAGCACCCCCGGTGCGCCCTGCCCTCCCAGCTCACCGCCGCCTCCGCCGGGGCGATGACGGCGTGCGCCCCCTCCTCCTCGGCGAGCCGCTGCAGCGCCTCGAACTTCTCCAGCGCCCTCGGCGACGCCAGCGGCCCGCAGAACGCCGCCGGATCGAGCGGGTGCCCCACGACCAGCGCCGCCGCGCGGCGAGCGACCTCCTCGATGAAGCGATCGGCGATGCCGCGGGTGACCACGAGCCGCGACGCGCAGCTGCACCGCTGCCCGCTGGTGCTGAACGCGCTCACCACCACGTCCTCGGCGGCCTTCTCGAAGGGCGCGTCGTCGAGCACCACGGCGGCGTTCTTCCCCCCGAGCTCGAGCGCGAGGATGCGCCCTGGCGTGCTCACGTTGACCCGCCGCAGCTTCTCTCCGACGCCGTACGACCCGGTGAAGAGCACCCCGTCGACGCCCTGGTGCCCTCCGAGCGCGGCGCCCACGATGCCGTCCCCCTGCACCAGGTTGAACACCCCGCTCGGGAAGCCCACGGACTCCACCACCCTCGCATAGACCGCCGCGCATCCGGGCGTGATCTCGCTCGGCTTGAACACCACCGTGTTGCCCATGAGCAGCGCCGGGACGATGTGCCCGTGCGGCAGGTGCAGCGGGAAGTTGAAGGGCCCCAGCACCGCCAGCACGCCGTGCGGCCGCCAACGCCAGGAGAAGCGCGCGTCGAGGGTGGCGTCGCGCACCAGGCCGAGGCCCTCGCCCAGGGTGATGTCGACCTTGGCGATCATGGCCTTCACCTCCGCGCGGGCCTCGCGGATGACCTTCCCCATCTCCCGGGAGATGGCCAGGGCGAGGGCGTTCTCGTGCTGCGCGATGGCGTCGCGGAGCCGGGTGAGGAAGCCGATGCGCGCGTCGAGGCCGAGGGCGTCCCACGCGGGCTGCGCGGCGCGGGCGGAGGCGACGGCGTCGTCGACGTGGGAGAGCGAGAAGGCGTAGGGCGGCAGCGCGTCGTCGAGGTCGGCGGGCGCGGCGCGGGTGAGCACCCCGTCGGGCGCCTCGACCGGTACCCAGCCGCCGCGAAGGAAGGAGCCTGTGTCGTCGGGGATCATGCGACCCCGGATGGTACTCCCACCCTCCGGCGTCACCAGATGTTCGGAGCCTACGTCGGCTCGGCGGGGGCGGCGGCTGCCGCGAGGTGCTCCCGCACGTGGGGGAGGCAGAAGTTGGTGGGCTTGCCGCAGCGCTCGCAGGTGCACACGCGAAACTCCACCGCGCGGTCTTCGTCGGTGACGCCGCAGGTCGCGCACACGCGCTGCCTCGTCACCGCGGGCTCCTGCGCCGCGCGGTGCGCCTCGACCACCTGGGTGGCCTTGCGCTGCCTCGTGCGCAGCGCCTGCCAGAGCCCCGGCCCGAAGAAGAGCAGGTAGTTGCTCAGGGCCACCAGGGGGAAGACCTTGCTCGCGCCGGGCAGCGTCGCGGAGCGCCACGCGAGCAGCGCGACCTCCACGTACGCGAGCCACTTCAGCCGCATGGGGATCACCAGCAGCATCACCTGCCGGTCAGGGTCGAGGGTGGCGACGGCGAGCAGCAGCGAGAGCAGCAGGTACTCGTTGGTCGCCGGGACCCCGAGGCCCAGCGAGAGGGCCGCGGTGCCGACGATGCCCACGAACCAGTACGCGAGGTAGCGCACGCCGCCCCACTCGCGCTCGAGGAAGGTGCCCATCATGTGGGTCCACCAGAGGGCGAGCGCGAGGAAGATGGGCGTGGAGGTGGGAGGCAGCGCGACGAAGGTCAGCAGCCGCCAGACCTGGCCCTGGGCGACCTTCGAGGCGTCGAGGGAGATGTAATCGAGGAAGCCGGGGCGGAGCTGATCGAGGAACCAGCTCAGCCCCTGGAGGCCGATGAGGGCGAGGGTGAGATTCGGGGGAACGTAGCGCCCGAAGCGGCGATCGAGGCGATCGAGCCAGGAGGACATCCCGTGTCCCCTAGCACAGACCCGCTCTCAGTCTTCGTCGTCGTCGCGCCAGCTCTTCTCCTCGCGGTCACGCCGACCGCTCGCGCCCGCCGTCGCGCCCGCGGCGCCCGGACGGCCGCGGCCGTCGCCTTCGCCCTCCTTGCGCTTGCGCTGGTTGGCGAGGCCCACGCGGCCGCCGGGAGGCGACGGAGGACCGAAGTTGCTGCCCGGCGCGCCGCCGAAGGTGCGCGGGGGCGGACGATCGCCGCCCGTGCCGGTGAAGCCGCCAGGGCCGCCGGCGCCCATCGGGGCCCCGGGGGTGCCCTTCGGGTGCGCCAGGTTGATGATCAGCCGACGGCTGCGGAGCTCGGCGTTCTTGAGCTGGTCGATGGCGGCGTTGGCGGCCTCGGCGGTCGCGAGCGTCACGAAGCCGAAGCCGCGCTTGCGGCCGTCCTGGTCGAGGGGCAGGTGCACTCGCGCCACGGGGCCGGCCCCGAGCTCGTTGAGCAGCACCTCGATCTCCTCCTGCGTCGCGTCGTACGGGAGGTTGCCCACGTAGAGCGTGCGGTCAGGCGCCGGACCACCGGCCATCTCGCGCCGCGGGCGATCTTCCCGAGGAGCCCCGTAGCCACCGCCCATCGGGGCGCCCATGCCGCCGCCCATGCCGCCGCCCATCGGGCGCTCGCCGCGCGCCGGGGGCTCGGCCTGGAAGGGACGCACCGAGATGGTGCGGCCATCGACGATGCGACCGTCGAGCACCGAGCGGGCACGATCGGCCTCCTCTTCGCTACCCAGCCGGACGAAGGCGAACCCACGCGGGCGCCCCGACATCCGATCGCGGGGCAGCGTGAGCTCCGCAGACTGTGCTCCCGACTCGAGGAAGAGGCCGCGCAGATCCTCCTCCGTCACGCTGTCAGGCAAACCGGCCACAAACAGCTTACGCGCGTCTTCGTTCGACATCCGATGGTTCTCCAGAAACGCCTTTTATGGGGTCTTGTATTCGTCCGCGAGCGGAACGTTGATCGGTCTATGAGTTAGGGGGGTTGGCGCCGCAAAGACGAGGACCGCAGGTGCGACGGCTGCGAAGGATACGCGCCATGCCCCCGCCGTCAACAGCCCCTCCGCCCTCTAGCGCCTGCGCTTGCTCGCCGCCGGACGCTCGGTCTTCCGGGTCGCCGACGCGGCCGCCACCTGGTCGCGCACCGCCCGCACCTCGTCGCGCAGCGCCTCGACCTGATCGCGCAGCCGCCGCAGCTCCTCGGAGCCCTCGCGCGACTGCAGCGACCGCAGCGCCTCTCGCGCCGCGCGCCGCACCCGGCCGTCGTCGGTCATGCGCAGCACCCGCGACACCGGCTCGACCGAGGCCGCGTCCCTCAGCCTCGTCAGCGCCCTCAGCACCTCCGGAACCAGGTGCGGATCGCGCTCCTCCAGCAGCTGCTCCAGGGCCTCTCGCACCTCGCGCCGCTCCTCGCCGAGCTCCGCCAGCGCCCCCACCGCCGCCCGCCTCGTCGAGGCCCCCACGCTCGGCGCCGTGAGCGCCAGCAGCAGCGGGATCGCCCTCGCGTCGCGCAGCGCCCCGAGGCCCTCCACCGCCCCGATGCGCACCACGTCGCGCCAGCTCTCCCTCGCCAGCGCCCCCACCAGCGCGTCGTAGGCCGTCGCGCGACGGGTGCGCCCCGCCGCCTTCGCCAGCTCCGACTCCACCAGCCAGCTCGCGTCGCCGGCCTTCAGCTTGCCCACCAGCAGCGCCGCCGCGGCGTCGGTGCGAAACTCCCCGAGCGCCCTCGCCACCGCGCGCCGGACCTTCGGGTGCGCGTGGTCGACCGAGCGGGAGAGCGCCTCCCAGGCCATCCTCCCCCGCAGCTCGCCCAGCGCCCGGGCGGCCTCCGCCGACACGCCCCAGAACGCGTCGTCTCGCAGCGCCTTCTCCAGCGCCGCGACGCTGAGCTCGTCGTCGTGCCTCGCCAGCGAAGCCGCCGCCCGCCACCGCACCAGCGCCCTCGGGTCGCCCGCCAGCGCCTCGCGCAGCATCGTCGCCGGGACGCTGGAGGTGACCTTCGCCAGCAGCGCCCCGTCCGGGTCGACGCTCACCCAGCGCGGCGCCGCCTCGCAGGGCAGCGCGAAGGTGCGCGAGCGGTCGTCGAGGACGAGCGAGTGCCGCTGCTCCTCGCCGGAGGCGTGCATCACGGAGACGGTCACCGGCAGCGCGAAGCACGGGGTCACCGCGTCGACGGCCTGGGTCTGCCGCAGCGTGACGTGTAGCATCGGCTCCTCGGCGTCGAAGCGCGCGTCGAGCTCCAGCTCCGGGTGCCCCGCCTGGAGGATCCACTGTTTGAAGAAGCCGCCGAGCGAGCGGCCCGAGGCGTCCTCCATGGCGCGCTGGAGGTCGCGCGTCTCCACCGAGCGCCCCCGGTGGCGCGTCAGGTACTCCTTCACGCCCGCCCAGAACACCGGGTCGCCGAGCTCGCTCCGCAGCATGTGGAGCACCCAGCCCCCCTTCTCGTAGAGGTGCCGGTCGAAGAGGTCGATGGGGGCGCCCCAGGTGGCGCACACCACCGGGCGGCGGTAGCGCGCGTCGTCCTCGCCGAAGTACGCGTCGGCGTGCTGCTTGAGGTTGTAGAGGTACGCGTCGCGGCCGTCTTTGCGCTCGACGTCGAGGTGCTCGAAGAAGGTCGCGAAGCCCTCGTTGAGCCAGGCCTGCGACCAGTCGTGGCAGGTGACCAGGTCGCCGAACCACTGGTGCGCCAGCTCGTGCGCGACGAGGTCGTCGGCGGTCGCGTCGAGGGCGGCGCGCTCGTCGAGCAGGCAGCGCTCGGTGAGCGTGCTGACGGAGGTGTTCTCCATGCCGCCGAAGGTGAAGTCGTGCACCGTCACCTGGTCGTACTTCGGCCACGGGTACGGCACCCCGGTGAGGGCGCTGAAGTGCTCGATCATGTCGGCGGTGCGGCCGAGCGAGCGCCACCCCTCGGCCTCGCGACCGGGGTCGACGTAGAAGCGCACCGGCAGCGACGCGTCGCGCGTGGCGTCGAGCTCGGAGAAGGTCCCGGCCACGAGGGTGACGAGGTAGCTCGGGTGCGCGGTGGTCTGCTGCCAGTGCCAGCGCTCGGCGTCGGCGGTCTTGCGGGTGCGCTCGAGGAGCGTGCCGTTGGAGAGCACGGTCCAGCCCGATGGGGCGGTGACCAGCAGCTCGGTGGTCATCCGCATGTCGGGCGAGTCGTGGCAGGGAAACCAGTACCGGGCGTCCTCGTCCTGGCACTGCGACCACACCTGCTCCGGGCGCGTCGGGGCGTCGGCGTCGGGCGCGAGGAAGTAGAGGCCCCTCCGAGGACGAGCGCGGTAGCGCACCCGGACGACCCCCGAGGAGAGGGCGCCGAGGGTCACCTGGAGGGCCTCACCGTCGTAGGCGAAGGGCAGCGGGGCGTCGCCCGCCGCGAGGGTGACGGACTCCACCTCGAAGGCGACCGCGTCCAGGAGCAGCACGCGGGCGTCGGGGTCGCGGCGGGAGAAGGTGAGCTCGGCGACGGCGGAGACCGAGCGGGCTGGAACATCGAGGGCGATGTCGAGGCGGAGATGGGTGAGGTCGAAGGGGCGCGAACGGCGGAAGCGCTCGGGGTCGCCGGGCAGCGCGAAGGGCCTCGGCCCGCCACCGGGATCAGCGGGAACACGGCCGCCACAACGATGTCCCCAACCGCACCCGCGATGGCCGTTCATGCGAGCCGTGGGACGTACCGCGCGCGGGGCGATCGGGTCAACGCGCATCGGGGAGGTCATTGCTTGACACCCCTCCGGGCGTCGGGGCACTGTCATTGCACAACCCCTAGAACCATTGGTTGCCCCCCTCTCCAAGGATCGAGTCCAAACCCCTTCCATGGCCTCCGAAGCACGGGCGCAGAGCAGCTATCGAGTCACCGAACGCCTCGAGTCCGGCGGCATGGCGGAGGTGTTCCGGGGCGAGGCCACCAGCGTCGCGGGCTTCAAGAAGCAGGTCGCCATCAAGCGCGTCCTGCCGCACCTGGCGTCGAACGAGAAGTTCATCCGGATGTTCCTCGACGAGGCCCGGCTGAGCGCGAGGCTCTCGCACGCCAACATCGTGCAGGTGTTCGACATCGGCCGCGTCGAGAACACCTACTTCATCGTGATGGAGTTCATCGACGGGGTGAACCTCAAGCACCTCATCGAGAACCTCCGCAACAAGCGCCAGGCCTTCCCGATGGCCCTCGCCTGCCACATCGCCATCAAGGTCTGCGAGGGGCTCCAGTACGCGCACCACCTGCACGACTCGGACAATCAAGACCTGCACATCGTCCACCGGGACATCTCGCCCCCCAACGTGCTGATCTCCCGGCAGGGCGAGGTGAAGATCGTGGACTTCGGCCTCGCCAAGGCCGCGCACTCTGTCGAGAAGACCGAGCCCGGGGTGGTGAAGGGGAAGTTCAGCTACCTCGCCCCGGAGACGGCCATGGGCCAGGAGGCCGACGCCCAGGCCGACATCTTCGCCGTCGGGATCATGCTCTGGGAGATGCTCGCCGGGCGAAAGCTCTTCCAGGGCGAGACCGACTACCAGACCGTGAAGATGGTGCAGCAGGCCGTGGTGCCGTCGCTGCGGTCGATCAACCCCGCGGTGCCCGAGGAGCTGGAGAACATCCTCGCGGTGGCCCTCGCGAAGGACAAGCGCGTCCGCTACGCCGACGCCGCCGCCTTCAGCGACGAGCTGCTCAACTTCATCTTCGGCAACAAGATGCGCGTCGGCGCGCAAGACCTGGCGCGCGTCGTCAACGAGGCCGTCGCCGAGCGCAAGGGCGCCGCCACGCTCACCCGCAAGGACGGCTCGGTCATCGACCAGCTCATCCAGGAAGAGCTGCTGCGCTTCACCTCCCTCGACGACCCGCACAGCCCGTCGCCCGCCGCGAAGACCGGCACCGCGGGCTCCAACCCCAACGCCGAGGGCGCTCGGCCGCTCGACGCCGGGGACTTCGAGAACGTCGGCGAGTGGGCCAGCGACCTCCTCGACGACGGCCGCCCGAGCCGCACGGGCATCGCCTGGGAGTCTCCCCTGGACGGCGTCTCGGCCGCCGTCTCCACGCCGCCGGGCAACCTCGCCGACGAGCTCGAGGGCGACGCACCGGACGCGCCCGTCTCCGATCGCCCTCCCACGCCGAAGCCCCCGCAGCCCACCTCGCTGGTGAGAAGCCAGTCGTACGCCCCCCTCGGGCAGCCTCCCCAGGCGACGACGGAGGGGAAGAAGTTTCCCGCGGCGCTGCTGGCGGTCGTGGCCGCGCTGCTGCTGGTCGGGGTGGGCGTCGGCCTCTACGTCAAGGGCGTCTTCCCGCACTAAGGCTCCGTCGCAACGCTGGAGGGGATCTCATGGGCTTCCGACGACTGCTCGACCGGCTCCGACCGCTGGCGCAGCGGCTGAAGGCGCGCGCCCCGACCAGCGACGCGGCCGAGGGGGTGAGCGGGTTCTCCGCCGGCTTCGACGCGCGCCCGTGGCTCTCCCGCCTCGACCCGGCCTCCGCGCAGCTCTTCTGCGCGGTGTTCGAGGCAGGCTTCCTCATCGCCCAGGCGGACGGACGCTTCGACCGCGCCGAGCGCTCGCACATGCGCCAGGCGCTGCTCGCCCTCTCCGACGAGGGCATCCTCGCCGACGACGTCGACGCCATGCTGAGCGGGTTCACCGCGTCGCTGTCGAGGGACGGCGCCGCCGCGCGCTGCGAGGCCGTCGGCCGGCTGCTGCGGGCGCACGACGTCGGCGAGGCGGGCGTGTACCTGGCCGCGGGCATCGCGTGCGCGTCCGACGGGCTGAGCCAGGTCGAGCTGAAGACCCTGGACACCCTCGCTCGCCACGCGGGCCTCGGCTTCGAGCGGCTGTCGGCGCTGGTCGAGGCGATCCGGGCCGACCTCGCGACGCCCGACTGAGGCCCTCGTCAGGGAGCGGGCTCCGAGGCGAGCGAGCTCCAGCGGCCGTCGCGGTAGGAGAGGCGCAGCTCGTGGGTGCGAGCGAGCTCCTCCAGCAGCGACCGCGCCGCGGGCTCGTCGAGCGCCCCGGGCCAGAGCTCGAACGCGATCAGGTGCTCCTCGCCGGTGCCGCGGGTGACGAAGTAGTCGAACATCACCCCGAGCGCGTCAGGCCGCAGCGCCTCGTCGCCCGCCACCGCGCCCCGCAGCCACAGGCAATGGAACTCCCGGCAGCTCGCCGGGCGCTCGGGGTGGATGCGGCAGCCCTCGGGGCCGACGTGCTCGCAGGATCGCCGAGACGCCTTGCGCAGCTCCGTCACCGCCATCACGGAGCAGCACACGGTGCAGTCGCCGCACTCCCTGTGGGTCATCGCACCCGGGGAGCGCAGCCTCTCGAGGCGTACGAGGGTCACGCGGAGGGCGAAGGAACGGTCAGCGCTGGAGGTTCTGCGACCCGAGGATGTTCGGGCAGATCTGGCCCGTTCGCGGGTGCAGCTGCCCGGGGTGCCGGCGGCAGTAGTCGTCGTGCCGACGCGACGGGCGGCGCCCGGCCTGCTCGGGCTCCTCGGCGGGCTCGGCAGCGGCGGGCGACGACGGAGCGGCGACCACCGGGGCCGTCGGGGCCACACCCGGGGGGGCCGCCATCGCCGCGCCCGCGTCGGCCTCCGCCGCGCCGGGAGCGGCCGCGGCCGTGTTGACCCCGGCGTCGCCGAGGGCGTTCTGCGCGTTCTGCAGCGCCTGGCCAGCCTGCGCCGAGGCGTCGGCCGCGGCCGCCATCGCCGCGTTGGCCGCCGCCATCGCCGCGTTGGCTGCGGCGCCCGCGTCGGCCCAGGCCGCGGCGTCGTACGCGACGACGTTGGGGTTGGGCAGCGCGATGCCGCCGCCGTCGAGCGTCACCACGGTGGTGCCCGTCGGCGCAGCGCCCGAGTCGTTGTTGCGATCGGTGAACTTCTTGATGAGCTGACAGCCCATCAGGTTGCTGGCGATGACGATGGCGACGAGATAGCGGCTGGGGGCGTTCATCGCGCGGACGCTACCAACATCCGCGCGAGCGCATCAAGGGACCGGCGGGCGGTCTACCCGGACACCTGTCAGGGGCAGCGATCGCCGGTCGGGGTCGAGCGGCACGCCCCCGAGCAGCAGTCGTTGCCGTTGATGCGGCAGCCGTTGCCGCTGGCCTGGCATTGGCAGGTGCCCATGCCCGTCGACCCGCCGCCCGGGCGGATGCAGAGCATCGCTCCGCAGCAGTCGTTGGAGTAGAAGCACGACTCGCCGCCGCGGCGGCAGACGCAGACACCGCCCGTGCACAGCACGCTACCAGCGCACTCCGCGCCGGTCATGCAGGTCGTCGGCGGGTCGGTCGTCACCAGCGCGGGGCCGCGCGAGCAGGTGCTCTGCCCGCTCGGTTGCACGTTGCACGCGTAGCCGCCGCAGCAGGATCCGGCGTCGGTGTTGTCGCAGCGCTCGCCCGGGGCGAGGCAGCCCATCGCGAGGCACCGCCCGTTGCGGCAGGTGAGGCCTGAGCAGCAGCCCTCGTTGGAGGTGCAGCTCTCCGAGGCCTGGCTGCACGCGCAGGTGCCGACGGTGCCTCCGTCGGGCAGGTTGCAGCGGGCCCCGCCGCAGCAGTCGAGGTTCGCCGAGCAGGACTCCTCCCGGCGACGGCACACGCACGCGCCGTTGGTGCAGAGCATCGAGCCGCAGCACTCGCGCGAGGTGGTGCACGCGCCCATCGCCGGGCGGCAGCAGAAGGTTCCGCCCGGCTGCGCGCCGCAAGAGTAGTCGCCGCAGCAGGCCGTCGAACCCTGGACGCAGACGCGCCCCGCGGCGATGCACATCCCGCCGTCGCCGGTGGCGCCGTCGACCCGGGCGTCGCCCGCCGCGCCGTCGATGCGCGGGATGTCGAAGCCGGTGCCGCCGCCGTCCGAGCCGGTGCCGCCGTCCATGGGCGCGCGGCGGCAGACGTTGCTCTGGCAGCTAAGGCCCGAGCAGCACTCGTTGTTCTCCCGGCAACCGCGGCCCTCCACGCGGCAGGCGCAGCGGCCGCTCTCGCAGAGCATGTGACCGCAGCAGTCGATGTCCCGGGTGCACCCCTCGTTCTGCTGCACGCAGCAGAAGGTCGAGGTGATCTCCGTGCGGCACTGCGAGGGCGAGCAGCACGCCGCCCCGCTGCCGGGCGTGCAGGTCGAGCCCGGCGTGGCGCACATCGAGCACACCCCGCTGTTGCAGGTCATCCCCGTGCAGCAGTCGCCGTCGGCCGCGCAGCTCTGGCCCCGGGCGCGGCACTGGCACATGCCGCCCACGCAGGTCGCGCTGCCGCAGCAGTCCGCGCTGGCGGTGCAGCGCTGGCCCGCGGGCGAGCAGGCGCAGGTGCCGCCGGTGCACGAGAGGCCGTTGCAGCAGTCGCCCGAGCCCGTGCACGCCGAGCCCGCGGCGCTGCAGCAGTTGCCCGTGGTGCCGCTGCCGTTGCAGCTCAGCGCCCCGCAGCAGCGCGGCCCGCCGGTCATGCACGACGCGCCCGCCATACGGCACGCCTCGGCCATCGGCCGGCACTGGCC
>Ga0208263_100587_pt1 | contig 13187 bp, 10 predicted proteins | sample LakWasMet28_LOW6_2_FD_183872 | JGI IMG/M metagenome (GOLD analysis project Ga0208263, IMG submission 183872) | Freshwater sediment methanotrophic microbial communities from Lake Washington under simulated oxygen tension - Sediment Metagenome... | ecosystem: Environmental > Aquatic > Freshwater >... | reverse complement strand
AATACGCTGATCGCAGGCTTTCTGACTGCGCTTGCCTTCGGTGGCGGTTTCGCCGTCAACCTGGTGTTCTCGCAGTGCTTCGGCTTGAGCATGCTGGTTCTGGTCAAGCTGGTGCTGCGCCTGCCGTTGCAGGGCGCCTTGCGCGGCGCCGGCGTGGCGGCGGCCATCGCCGCGGGTGCACTGGTCGGCGGCATGCTGGGCAGGTTGTTGACGGGGCTGAGTTCGTCGCCTGACAGCTCCCATGAAACCCAAGCCTTGCTGGTCGGGCTGCTGTTCGGCACCATCGCCGCCGGATTCTTCTGGTTGCGGGAGCGCAATGCCGAGCTCGAGAGGGATTTGCGGGTACGCGAACTGGCACGTCTCGAAGCCGAGAAGCAGAGCCTGGCGGCGCAGTTGCGCATGCTTCAGGCGCAGATCGAACCGCATTTCCTGTTCAATTCGCTGGCCAACGTCGCGGCGCTGATCGAGGTCGACCAGAAGCTGGCCAGCCGGCTGCTGGATGCGCTGATTCGCTATCTGCGGTCCAGCCTGGCCCGTACGCGGGCAGAGGGCGGCACGCTGGCCGACGAAGTGGCCCTGCTGACGGCCTACCTGGAGATACTGAAGATTCGCATGGGAGAACGCCTGGCCTATGCCTTCGAGATCGCCCCGGAGCTGCTGGCCCACGCTTTCCCGCCCATGCTGCTGCAGCCGCTGGTGGAAAACGCGATTCGCCACGGGCTGGAGCCGAAGGTCGCCGGCGGCCAGGTCAGGGTGTCCGCCCGCAGACAGGGCGACCGGCTGCAGATTTCCGTCACCGACGACGGCCTCGGCTTTGCCGAAGCTTCGGGCACCGGCATCGGCCTCGCCAACATCCGGGCCCGCCTCGCGGCGCTCTACGGGCCGACGGCGAGCCTTGAACTGAGTTCAGGAGTCGGCGCCGGCGTGACGGCGACGATGAGCGTGCCCGTCGAGGTTGCGGCATGAAGGCGATCATCGCCGACGACGAACCGTTGCTGGCGAAGCATCTCGCGGCGCGGCTGGCCAAGTTGTGGCCGCAGCTCGAGCTTGCAGGAGTGGCGGTCAACGGCATCGAGGCGCGCGACATGATCGAGGGCCTGCGGCCCGATATCGCCTTTCTCGACATACGCATGCCGGGCCTGTCCGGTTTGGAGGTGGTCCAGGCCCTCGCCCCGGAAGTGCGTTCGAGCTGCCGCGTGGTGTTCGTTACCGCCTACGACGAATTCGCCGTGCAGGCCTTCGAACGCGAAGCCGTGGACTACCTGCTCAAGCCGGTCAGCGACGACCGGCTGGCGGCGGCCATCGAACGCCTGCAGCGCGCGTCGCCTGCTGCGGCCGGAGCGCGGTCCGATGACCTGTTGCGACGCTTGCAGGCGCTGCTGCCGAAAGCCGCCGAGCACCTGCGCTGGGTGCGCGCTTCCGTCGGCAATGACGTGCGGCTCGTGGCGACGGATGAGATCTGCTACTTCCAGGCGACCGACAAATACACGGCGGTGTTCACCAGGGACGCGGAATTGCTGATCCGCACGCCGATCAAGGAACTGTTGGAACAGCTCGACCCGGAGCAGTTCTGGCAGGTGCATCGCGGCACGCTGGTGAATGTGAGGCAGGTCGCCTCGGCGCGCCACGATGCTTTCGGCCGCGTCAGCCTGAAACTGAAGGATCGTCCGGAGGCGGTGGCCGTGAGCCGCGGCCACGCGCATTTGTTCAGGCAGATGTAAGGATTTCGGCCGCCAGCCGGTCGAACGCGGCGGCATCGAGCCGGTCCGTGGCGTAGCGGGTGGCGGCCTCGAATGAGTTGTAGTTGGAGGCCTGCGAGCGCTGGTAGAGCGGGTCGTAGTGCAGCGTGAGCAGTTCCTCCACCAGGGCGGGAAAATCCCGCGCCGCGATCAGTGTGCGCCAGCGCTCGAGCGTCTCGTTGCTTTGCAGGCCCTTGAGATGCTCCAGCCGTTCGATCAGCCATGCCGGGTCGGCAATCGCATAGTCGTAATCGCGCAGGAGAAATTCGACCCGGGCCTCGAGCGAGGCCTCGATGCGCAGCCCGGGAGCGCCGCGGATGGCCTCGAGCAGTGCGTCGGGCACCTGCAGGCGGCCGATCTTGCGGCTTTCGGCCTCGACGAACACGGGGCGGTCGAGATCGAGCGCCGACAGTGCCGCGAACAGTTGCGTCTCGAAGCCTTTTTGCGCGGGCTGCGGCTGGCCGGGCAGGTTGCCCAGCACCGAGCCCTTGTGGGCCGCCAGCTCTTCGAGGTGCAGCACTTGTCCGCCGCGCGCGGCCAGGGCCTCCAGCAGCCGGCTCTTGCCGCTGCCGGTGGCGCCGGTGACGACACGAAACTTCACTTGCGGCGGCAGCAGGGCCAGTTGTTCGATGACATGGTGGCGCCAGCTCTTGTAGCCGCCCTGGATGCGGTGGGCATCCCAGCCGATTTCGCGCAGGATGTGGGTGAAGGAGCCGCTGCGCTGGCCGCCGCGCCAGCAATACACCAGCGGCCGCCAGTTCTTCGGCTTGTCGAGCATGTGCTCTTCGATGTGGCGTGCAACGTTCTTCGCCACCAGCGCCGCGCCGAGCTTCTTCGCCTCGAACACCGAGACCTGCTTGTAGAGCGTGCCGACGCGGGCGCGCTCCTCGTCGTTCAGCACCGGCATGCTGATCGCGCCTGGCAGGTGGTCCTCGGCGAACTCGGCCGGGGCGCGGGCGTCGATGAGGGTGTCGAATTCGGCGAGCTGTGCTACCGTCGCCACTCCCCTGGGCAGTTTTTCTGACATGGATGCCTTACGTGAGCAGCGGCTTCAGCGCTTTCCAGACGTGATCGAGAATCTTCGGCTGTGCGGCGGCGGTCGGATGCAGGCCGTCGGCCTGGTAGGCGCCTTGATCGAGGGCGATGGGTTCGAGCAGGAAGGGCAGCAGGGCGACTTTCTCGCGCCGGGCGAGATCGCGGAAGGCGGCGTCGAATTCCCGGGTGTATTTCGGGCCGTAGTTGGGCGGCAGGCGCATGCCGACCAGCAGCACGCGCGCCCGGTGTGTTTTGGCCAGTGCCACCATGAAGGCGAGATTGGCTTTCATCTCCGCCACCGGCAGCCCGCGCAGGCCGTCGTTGGCGCCGAGCGCGAGAATGACGACGGCGGGTTTGAATTGATCGAGCGCGGCAGCGAAGCGCGCGCGCCCGCCGGCCGTGGTCTCGCCGCTGATGCTGGCGTTGGTTACGGCATAGCCGGAACCATTGGCTTGCAGGCGTTGTCCGAGCAGGGCCGGCCAACTCTGGCCGACGGCAATGCCGAAACCGGCGGAAAGGCTGTCGCCATAGATCAGAATGCGCTGTTCGGCCGCGATGGCAGCGAGGCTGCAGCAGAACAGGACCAGGAAGCAGAAACGGGGGGCGATTCGTTTGAACATGCGTGAGAATCAGGTGGCGGCGGATGTGGTGATCGACGTGGTGGCGCTGGGCAAGATCGTTCCGAGCGGCGACGGCACGCTCACGATTCTGCACGAGATTTCGTTTGCCGTGAGGTCCGGCGAGGCGGTGGCCATCGTCGGCGCTTCGGGCTCGGGCAAGTCTACGCTGCTCGGGCTGATGGCGGGCCTCGACCTGCCGTCGTCGGGCGCGGTGCATCTGGGCGGGCACGATCTCGCCGATCTCGATGAAGACGCGCGCGCGGCACTGCGCGGCCGGATGCTCGGCTTCGTCTTCCAGTCCTTCCAGCTGCTGCCGGCCCTGACGGCGCTGGAGAACACCATGCTGCCGCTGGAACTGGCCGGCCGTGCCGATGCACGGGCCACGGCGGAAACGATGCTGGATCGCGTCGGCCTCGGGGCGCGGCTGGGGCACTACCCGAAGCACCTTTCCGGCGGAGAGCAGCAGCGCGTCGCGCTGGCGCGCGCCTTCGCCATGCGGCCGCAGCTCCTGCTGGCCGATGAGCCGACCGGCAATCTCGACGCCGCCACCGGCGCGCAGGTGATCGACCTGATGTTCGCCATGAATGCCGAGGCCGGCACCACGCTGATCCTGGTCACCCACGACGAGGCGCTGGCGCATCGTTGCGGGCGAACGCTGCGCCTGGCGGCGGGACGCCTCGAAGCCTGAGGTCTGCCTGGTCGAGCCCGGGGTTAGCCGCTGAGTGCCAGGCGTGCCGCGGCGACGCCGCTCCTGACCGCGCCTTCGAGCGTCGCCGGGTAGTCGCCGGCGACATAGTCCCCGGCCAGCCACAGCCCGGGCAGTTCGGTTCGCGCGGGCGGCCGCTGCAGGTTCGGCACGCAGGCGAAGGTGGCGCGCTTCTCGGTGATGGTCTGCACGGACAGGGGTTCGGGCAGGTCGGGCACGAGGCGGGCGATTTCCCGGTGGATGCCGCGCTCGAGTTCCGCCGTCGGCAGATCCAGATGGCGGCCGCGCGCGCTGATCACGGCGGCGATCAGGCCGTATTGCCCGCACAGGGCGCCGCGGTCGAACAGCCATTGCGCGAGCCCGGCGTCAACGCCCAGCATGGGCTGCGGCAGGCGCACCCAATCCTCGTAGCTGAAGTAGCTTGTAACGATAGGCTCCCAGTCGAGATGCGCCACCGCGGCCGCCAGCTCCGGCAGAAGGCTGCCGAGGTGGTAGGGCGCCACGGCGACCACGACCCGGGCGAACGGCCCGGCGCCGTCGATGCGCCATGCCTCGCCATCGTGTTCGAGCGAGCCGACGCGATGGCCGGCATGCACCGTGCCGCCGCGCTCGGCGATGAACTTCGCCGCCGGCTCAGGAAACAGGGCGGTGAGATCGACTTGCGGCAGCAACATGTCGCTGGCGGCGCGCGTGCCGCCGAGGCTGTCGCGCAAGACATTGGCCAGCACCCGGGCCGAGGCGCGTTCCGCCGGCGTATTCAGCGCGGCGATGCACAGCGGTTCCCACAGAAGTCGGCGCTGGCGGGACGGCGTTGCGTTGCTGTCGAGCCATGCGTTGACCGTGATGTCGGGCTCGATGCGATACCGGCCGGCCTGCAGGCGCCGCATGAGGCGGATCGCCGCAATCTTTTCGTGCCAGTCGAGTCCTTTTGCCAACAGCAGGGCAAAGGCGGTATGCAGCGGCGCCGGCAGGCGTGGCGCGCTCATGAGGAATTCGCCGGGGAATTCGAAACGCAGCGGCGTGCGCCGGAGCAGCTCGTCGGGATCGGCACCGACGGCGCGCATCAGGCGCAGGGTTTCGGTGTAGGCGCCGATCAGGATGTGCTGGCCGTTGTCGACGCTGAAGCCTTCGATCTGCACGGCGCGGGCGCGGCCGCCCAGGGTGCGCGAGGTCTCGAAGACGTCTACCTGCCGCCCCGCGGCGGCCAGCTCGACCGCCGCCGCCATGCCGGCGTAGCCGGCGCCGATGACGGCGATCTTGTCCGCCGCCGGGCCGCCCCGAGGCGGAGCGCGTTTCGGCCCGGAAGCCGCGGCAGCGGCAGAACCAGCGTCACCCCCTTCCGCGAGAAGGGGGCTGGGGGGAAGGCTCATGCCTTGACCCAGGTCTTGCCCGCCAGCCACAGCTTGCGCAGCGGCGGGAGCGAGATGCGCTGATCGAGCACGCGATAGTCGTCGCGCGCGATTTCGTCGAGCGTGGCGCGGTAGATCGCGGCCATGATCAGGCCGGCCCGCTGGGCCTTGCGGTCGACCGCGGGGAGTTGCGCAAAGGCCTGCTGATACATGGTCTGCGCGCGCTCGACCTGGAACGCCATCAGCCGGCGGAACTGGTCGCCGTAATGCGCCTGCAGCAGATCGGCCTCCGTGACGCCGAAGCGCGACAGTTCGTCCTGCGGCAGGTAGATGCGCCCGCGTCGCGCATCTTCGCCGACGTCGCGGATGATGTTGGTGAGCTGGAACGCCAGGCCGAGGTCATGGGCGTACTTGAGCGTCTGGCGGTCGCTGTAGCCGAAGATTTCCGCGGCGAGCAGGCCGACCACGCTGGCGACCCGGTAGCAATACAGGTGCAGCGCCTTGAAATCCGCGTAACGGACTTGGTCGAGGTCCATCTCCATGCCGTCGATGATCTCCAGCAACTGCTCCTGCGGCAGCGAGAAGCCTTTCAGGGAGGTCGCCAGCGCCTGCGTCACCGGGTGGCTGGGATGGCCTTCGTACAGCGCCTTCACTTCGTTGCGCCACCAGCCCAGCTTGGCTCGCGCCAGAAGGGCATCGGGACATTCGTCCACCACGTCGTCGACTTCGCGGCAGAAGGCGTACAGCGCCTTCACTTCGTTGCGCCACCAGCCCAGCTTGGCTCGCGCCAGAAGGGCATCGGGACATTCGTCCACCACGTCGTCGACTTCGCGGCAGAAGGCGTAGAGCGCCGTAATCGCCTGGCGCCGCAACGGTTCGAGAAACAGAAAGCTGTAGTAGAAGCTCGAGCCGCTCTGCGCGGCACGATCCTGGCAATACTGGTCCGGAGTCACGGGTTTGACTCCATCGGACGGACCAGCGTGCGCCAGACTATCAGTGGCCAATCGAGAGGCTGGAGCATGGGGCGTCGGTTGAAGACATCGTAATCGGCAGCCTCGATTTTATCCAGAATGCGCAGGCCGCCGGCCGCGATGGCGCGGATTTCGAGGCCGATGCGTCCCGGCAGGTCCCAGCCCAGCGGTGCGCCCGAGAGCATCAGAGCGCGGGCGCGGTCCACCTGAAAGCGCAGCAGCTGCCGAAAGTCGGCGTTGATGACACGGCGGCGGATGTCATCGTCGCTGACGCCAAAGCGCGCCATCTCGTCCTGCGGCAGATAGATCCGGCCGTTGCCGCCCTTGATCGCGTCGATGCCGACATCCTGCCAGTGGTTGATCAACTGCAGCGCGGAGCAGATCGCGTCCGAGCGGCACAGGTTCTGCGCCGTGGCATGGCCGAAAAGATGCAGCAGCAGTCGTCCGACCGGGTCGGCCGAGCGGCGGCAGTAGTCCATGAGTTCGGTGAAGTCGCCGTAGCGATCCTTGCTTGTGTCCTGCACGAAGGCGTCTAGCAGGTCGCGAAACAGTTGCAGCGGCAGGTCGTAGCGGGCGATCACCGGCCTCAGCCGCAGGAACACCGGATGTTGCGTCGGCCGGCCTTCTTCGATTGCGTCGAGTTCGGCCTGGTAGCCGGCCAGCAGCTCGCGGCGCTGCTGCGGCGAAAGATTGCCTTCGTCGGCGAAGTCGTCGGCGCTCCTGGCAAACCCGTAGATGGCCGCCACCGGTTCGCGCAGGGGCGCCGGCAGAAGGACGGAGGCGACGGGAAAGTTTTCGTAGTGATCGACGGCCATGGTGCGGCAGGAGTATATACAGGGCCGTCCGCGCCGCCCTCGACTTTGGCCCGGATAGTCGCTCGCGAGCCTTGGGCCGCCCATTGGGCGGGATGGCCCCAAGTCGGAAAGAAATGGTGAAAGCGGTTAAAATTCGCGATCCACGTCGTGTCGTCCCGGCTTTGATCAATGGCCGTTTGCGGCATGGGCCCAGGTGGCGGAATTGGTAGACGCACCAGATTTAGGTTCTGGCGCCGCGAGGCGTGGGGGTTCGAGTCCCTTCCTGGGCACCACAATTGGGGCGCAGCCCCGGAACCTGGCGCGAGTGTGGTTTTTTTCAATGAATTCTTCAATGATGGATAGAGAAATGACGGACAAGGCAACGACCGACGTGGCAATCGACACCAGCAGCGCGCTGGAACGGCGCATCGAAATGACGGTGGCGCTGGCCGATATCGACAAGGATGTCGAGCAGCGCCTGAAGCAGATGTCGCGCACCGTAAAGATGGCGGGTTTCCGTCCGGGCAAAGTGCCGATGAAAATGGTCGCCCAGCAATATGGCTCCCAGGCGCGTTCGGAGGCGATCGGCGCGGCCGTGGAAAAGGCCTATGGCGAGAAGGTGCGCGAGCAGAATCTGCGCGTCGCCGGTTATCCGCGCATCGAGCCGAAGGCCGATGCCAGTCCGGGGCTGCTGGGTTTCACCGCGGTGTTCGAGGTCTATCCCGATGTCGCACTGGCGGAGATATCCGGCCAGGCGATCGCCAAGCCGATCCTGACGGTGACCGACGCCGAGGTGGCCAAGACGCTCGACGTGCTGCGCAAGCAGCGCACCACCTATGTCGAGACCGACCGGCCGTCGGCGAAGGATGATCGTCTGGTGATCGACTTCACGGGACGCAAGGATGGCGAGGAGTTTCCCGGCGGCAAGGCCAGCGACTTCGCCGTGATGGTGGGCGGCGGCCAGATGCTGCCGGATTTCGAAGCGCAGCTCGAGGGCGTCAAGGCCGGCGACAAGAAGGTCTTCGACGTCAACTTCCCCGCCGACTATCAAGCCGCGGAACTCGCCGGTAAGACGGTTCAGTTCGAGGTGACGGTGAAGAAGGTCGAGTCAGCCCGCTTGCCGGAAATCGATGCCGACTTCGCGAAGCAACTCGGTGTCGCCGATGGCGACGTCGACAAGATGCGCGTCGAGGTTCGCTCGAATCTGGAGCGCGAAGTCAAGAAGCGCCTGCTGGCGAAGGTCAAGGAGCAGGTCATGGAGGCGCTGCTCAAGGTGAATCCGATCGAGGTGCCCAAAGCCCTGGTCGAGATCGAATCGCAGCAGATGGCCGAAACGGCGCGCCGCGACATGGAATCGCGTGGCATGGGGATGAAGAACATCCCGGTCGAGCCCTCCTGGTTTACCGAGCAGGCAACGCGCCGGGTGAAGCTCGGCCTGTTGCTGGCCGAGCTGGTGAAGGCCAAGGATCTGCATGTCAAGCCCGAGCAGGTGCGTGCCATCGTCGACGAATTTGCCGAGACCTTCGAAGACCCCAGGGAAGTGGTCCGCTGGTACTATTCCCAGCCGGAGCGGCTGGCCGAGGCAGAGGCGCTGGCACTGGAAAACAATGTCGTGGATTGGGTGCTTGCCAATACCAACGTCAGCGAAACCCCCATCGCCTTCGATGAACTGATGGGGAATGCAGCTTGATCTTCCCGGAGATGTCCATGTACGGTTCGCGACAAAATGGTGGTGCCTTCGATACACCGACTCCTGACACCCAGGCGCTGGGCCTCGTGCCCATGGTCATCGAGACCAGCGGCCGCGGCGAGCGGGCCTATGACATCTATTCGCGCCTGTTGCGCGAGCGGGTGATCTTCCTGGTCGGTCCGGTCAACGACTCGACGGCCAATCTGATCGTGGCGCAGCTGCTGTTTCTTGAATCGGAAAATCCGGACAAGGACATCTTTTTCTACATCAATTCGCCGGGCGGTTCCGTCACCGCGGGAATGGCGATCTACGACACGATGCAGTTCATCAAGCCCAACGTATCGACGCTGTGCATCGGACAGGCGTGCAGCATGGGTTCGTTCCTTCTCGCCGCCGGCGAAAAGGGCAAGCGCTACTGCCTGCCGAATTCGCGAGTGATGATTCATCAGCCGATGGGCGGCTTCCAGGGACAGGCCTCGGACATCGAGATCCATGCCAAGGAAATCCTGTTTCTGAAGCAGAAGCTCAACAGCATGCTGGCCAAACATACCGGCCAGTCGATCGAACGCATCGAACGCGATACCGATCGCGACAACTTCCTTTCGGCCGAGGCGGCCGTGGAGTATGGTTTGGTCGACAAGGTACTGACTAGTCGCGACGAGGCCGCCGAGCCTGCCAAGGCTTGAGCGTTCGCGCGGACGGAGACGAAGATGGCAGACAAGAAATCGGGTAGCGGCGAAAAGTTGTTGTATTGCTCCTTCTGCGGCAAGAGCCAGCATGAAGTCAAGAAACTGATCGCCGGGCCCTCCGTTTTTATCTGCGACGAGTGCATCGAGCTCTGCAACGACATCATTCGCGACGAGATCGCCGCCGAGCCGGAGGGCACGCCGAAGCGCGAACTGCCGGCGCCGAAGGAGATCCGCGAGATGCTCGATCAGTACGTGATCGGGCAGGACTCGGCGAAGAAGATCCTTGCCGTGGCGGTCTACAACCACTACAAGCGCATCCGGCACCAGGAGAAGGGCAGCGACGGCATCGAACTGTCGAAGAGCAACATCCTGCTGATCGGCCCCACCGGGTCCGGCAAGACCTTGCTGGCGCAGACCCTGGCGCGCACCCTCAACGTGCCCTTCGTCATGGCCGACGCGACCACGCTGACGGAGGCAGGCTATGTCGGCGAGGACGTCGAGAACATCATCCAGAAGCTGCTGCAAAAGTGCGATCACGAGGTCGAGAAGGCTCAGCAGGGGATTGTCTACATCGACGAGATCGACAAGATTTCACGCAAGTCGGACAACCCGTCGATCACGCGCGACGTGTCCGGCGAGGGTGTGCAGCAGGCCCTGCTGAAGCTGATTGAAGGCACCGTGGCCAGCATTCCGCCGCAGGGTGGGCGCAAGCATCCCAACCAGGACTTCATCCAGATCGACACCACCAATATCCTGTTCATCTGCGGCGGCGCTTTCGACGGACTGGACAAGGTGATTCGCAGCCGTTCGGAGAAGGGCGGCATCGGCTTTGGCGCCGAGGTGAAAAGCCGCGACGCCAGCAATGTCAGCGAGGTGCTGAAGCAGGTCGAGCCCGAGGACATGATCAAGTTCGGCCTGATTCCGGAGTTGATCGGCCGCCTGCCGGTCATTGCGACACTTCAGGAACTCGACGAAGAGGCGCTGGTCCAAATATTGATTGAACCGAAGAATGCCCTGATCAAGCAGTATCACAAGCTCTTTGCCATGGAAGGCGTGGAACTCGAAGTGCGTCCCTCGGCGCTTCAGGCAATTGCCAAGAAGGCGTTGAAGCGCAAGACGGGCGCCCGGGGGCTGCGTTCAATTCTCGAGAATGTGCTGCTCGACACGATGTACGAGCTGCCCACGATGGAGAGTGTGAGCAAGGTTGTGATCGACGAAAGTACCATCGAAAGCGGTGCCCAGCCGTTGATGATCTACGCCGACCAGCCCAAGGTTTCGGGTTCCAACTGACCCGGCAGCGAATGCTGCCTTGAATACCGGTCACCCGCCCCAATGTGGATGGCGTGAACCATAACCGAAGGACACGATGATGTCTGGCCTCCCCGCCTCCCCAGTAGAAACCCAGTCCCTGCCGCTGTTGCCCTTGCGCGACGTGGTGGTATTCCCGCATATGGTGATCCCGCTGTTCGTCGGGCGCCCGAAGTCGATCAAGGCGCTGGAAACGGCCATGGAGAGCGGAAAGAACATCCTTCTCGTGGCACAGAAGTCCGCCGCGAAGGACGAGCCCGTGCCGGAGGACATGTACGAGATCGGCTGTCTCGCCAATATCCTGCAAATGCTCAAACTGCCCGACGGCACCGTCAAGGTGTTGGTCGAAGGGGTGCAGCGCGCCCGGGTGCTTCGCATTGAAGACCAGCGCACGATGTTCGTCGCCGATGTCAGCCTGATTCCGGTCGAAGAGCGTGCGGACAATGAGATCGAGGCCATGCGCCGCACGGTGCTGGCGCAGTTCGATCAGTACGTGAAGCTCAACAAGAAGATTCCGCCCGAGGTGCTGACCTCGCTGGCCGGCATCGAAGAGGCCGGGCGCCTTGCCGACACGATCGCCGCGCATCTGCCCTTGAAGCTCGAACAGAAGCAGGACGTTCTCGAGGTTTTTGGCGTCGCCGAGCGGCTGGAGAAATTGCTCGGCCAGCTTGAAGCCGAACTCGACATCCTGCAGGTCGAAAAGCGCATCCGCGGCCGCGTCAAGCGCCAGATGGAGAAGAGTCAGCGCGAGTATTACCTCAACGAGCAGGTCAAGGCCATCCAGAAGGAACTCGGCGAAGGCGAAGAGGGTGCCGACATCGACGAGATGGAGAAGAAGATCAAGGCTGCCGGCATGAGCAAGGAAGCCCTGGTCAAGGTCAACGCGGAGGTAAAGAAACTCAAGCTGATGTCGCCCATGTCGGCCGAAGCCACCGTGGTGCGCAATTACATCGAAACCCTGCTGGCGCTGCCGTGGAAGAAGAAGTCGCGCATCAGCAAGGACTTGTCGGCGGCCGAAAAGATTCTCGACCGCGACCACTATGGCCTGGAGAAGGTCAAGGAACGCATCGTCGAGTACCTTGCCGTGCAACAACGCGTGGATAAGGTCAAGGCGCCGATTCTGTGCCTGGTCGGCCCTCCCGGCGTGGGCAAGACGTCCCTCGGCCAGTCGATCGCCAAATCCACCAATCGCAAGTTCGTGCGCATGGCCCTGGGCGGCGTGCGTGACGAGGCTGAAATCCGCGGCCACCGGCGCACCTACATCGGCTCGATGCCGGGCAAGATTCTCCAGAACATGGCCAAGGTCGGGGTCAAGAACCCGCTGTTCCTGCTCGACGAAGTCGACAAGATGGGCCAGGACTTTCGCGGCGATCCATCGTCGGCATTGCTCGAAGTGCTCGACCCGGAGCAGAACCATACCTTCCAGGATCACTACATCGAAGTCGACTTCGACTTGTCCGACGTCATGTTCGTGGCCACCGCAAACACGCTGAACATCCCGGCGGCCTTGCTCGATCGCCTCGAAGTGATCCGGCTCGCCGGGTACACCGAGGACGAGAAGATCAACATCGCTCTGCGCTATCTGGTGCCGAAGCAGATGAAGAACAACGGCATCAAGCGGGACGAACTCTCGATCACCGAGGATGCGTTGCGGGATATCGTGCGCTACTACTCGCGTGAGGCCGGCGTGCGTGCGCTCGAGCGCGAGGTTTCGAAGATCTGCCGCAAGGTGGTCAAGTCGCTGGTGATGAAGGCGCGCAAGAACAAGATCGTGGTGAATGCCAAGAATCTCGACAAGTTCCTCGGTGTGCGCCGTTACAGTTTCGGCATGGCGGAAAAGGAGAATCAGATCGGCCAGGTGACCGGTCTGGCGTGGACCGAAGTCGGCGGCGAGTTGTTGACCATCGAAACTGTCGCCTTGCCCGGAAAGGGCAAGACCATGACCACCGGCAAGCTGGGCGAGGTCATGCAGGAGTCGATTCAGGCGGCGCTGTCGGTCGTCCGCAAGCGTAGCCAGTCTCTCGGCATTGCAGACGATTTCTACCAGAAGAACGACATCCACATACACTTGCCCGAAGGGGCGACCCCGAAGGATGGCCCCAGCGCGGGCATCGCCATCTGTACCGCGCTGGTCTCGGTTCTGACGGGAATCCCGGTGCGTGCGGACGTGGCGATGACGGGCGAGATCACTCTGCGCGGCGAAGTGCTGCCGATCGGCGGGCTCAAGGAGAAGCTGCTCGCAGCCGTGCGCGGTGGCATCCGGGTGGCACTGATTCCCGAGGAAAA
>Ga0208263_100584_pt1 | contig 13226 bp, 7 predicted proteins | sample LakWasMet28_LOW6_2_FD_183872 | JGI IMG/M metagenome (GOLD analysis project Ga0208263, IMG submission 183872) | Freshwater sediment methanotrophic microbial communities from Lake Washington under simulated oxygen tension - Sediment Metagenome... | ecosystem: Environmental > Aquatic > Freshwater >... | reverse complement strand
TGGCGCGACTGGCGGTCCGGTGGGGCGGGGCGGGCGGGCAAAACCTTGTCGTGGGGTCTGGCGGCCTCGGTCCCGGTGCTGCTGGTGGCCTGGTGGTGGGTGCGGCTGTCCGACCGCATCAAGCTGCTTAATGTCGCCGGGGCCGACCTAGTCTCATCCCGTCTGAGCGGCTATAATTTCGGTCACTGGTCGGACCGGGTCAGTCCGGAGATCTGGACTAAATTGTTCAGGCAGTGGGACAACACCGTGATGCCACTTTGGCTGGCGGCCGGCCTGGTGGGGCTGGCCCTGTGCTGCCAGCGCGCGCTGCGCCGCCAGACCTTGCTGGCCCTCGGCCTTTTCCTGGCCGCCCAGCTGATCTTCCCGCAACTCTATTCGATCCATGACTATTATTTCTATGCGGCGGGGGTGGGACTTCTGCTGGCGGCCGGTTGCAGCCTGGCCGGCATGTTGGACGGCCGGCTGCCGCGGCCGCTGGTCTGGCTGGCCTGGTGCGTCCTGATCCTTGCGAACCTGAATCACTACCGGACCGGATATTACCAGCTGCAGAAGATTCCCAATGTCGGCGGATCCGGTCTGACGGATGCGATCCGCCAGACTTCACCGCGGGACAGCGTGATCATCATCATGGGCGATGACTGGAGTTCCATCATTCCCTATTATTCGCAACGCCGGGCCCTGATGATCCGGCGCGACCTGGAGGCCAACTACCCGTACATCGACCGGGCCTTTGCGGACCTGCGGGGGGAGGACATCTATGCGCTGGTGGTGCTGGGCGGACACCGCACCAACCGGCCGTTCATCGAGCACGCGGTCAAATGGTTCAACCTCGATCCCCATGTGACCTTTTCGTACGGCGACTACACGGACGTCTACGTCCGCCGGTATTACCGGAACGATGTGCTCCGCCGGATGGGCAGCAATGATCACCCCTACTTCAATCAGGTGGTCATCAAGGGAGAGCCCGATGGCCCGGCAGACGCCGCGCGACCGGATGGCATCGAGCACTTCGTCACGACCGACGAACGGGACAAGTTGTTTGCCACGATGACTCCGCGGCCGGTGCGCTACAACTTCGCCTATCAGATCCAGCGGTTCGAACACGAAGGCCGGCAGGTGATCGGCGCCCATCCGCTGAGCACGCTCTGGTTCGTGCCGCCGGGGGAATCGAGTCGGATCCAGGTTGAGTTCGGGATTTTGCCCGGTGCCTATGCGGACGCCGCCGGGCATACCGACGGTGCGGACTTTGCCATCATCGAAGACCGTCCGGACGGAACCCAGAAAACGGTTTATCAGCGCCACCTCGCCCCTTTCGGCAATCCCGCGGATCAGGGCGTGCAAACGGAGAGCATTCCCTATGCCGCCACCTCGGGAGCCGAGCTCAGATTCACCACCGCCTTTGGCGGAGGCAGTTCCTTCGACTGGTGCTACTGGGGAAAAATCAAAATCGACTGAGGTCGTCCACCGCTGAAGGAACTCCCTGCCATGACGGAATCGGCCCCAGCAACAGCGGTCTCGCCGGCAGACACACCGGCAGCGGGAGGCTGGCGCATTCTTTTTGTCGTGGTATTGCTGCTGCATCTGCTGCTGGCCACGCGCAACTGGTCGTCGGGAGCGCTGCCGGGGCATGAATTCAGGCAGGCCCAGACCGCCCTCTCCGCCCATGCCATCCAGTCGACGGGCGATTTCTCGGTGGCCTATCCCACACCGGTTTTGGGCAAGCCGTGGTCGATCCCGATGGAATTTCCCCTCTACCAATGGGGTGTCGTTGGCCTCAGCAATGCGGGTGGATTGACGCTGGTGCAGGCCGCCCGGAGTCTTTCACTCGCCTGTTTCTACCTGATGCTGCCCGGGATGTTTGTCCTGATGCGCGCGATGGGTGTGGCCCCAGGAGCTCGCTGGCTGGGTCTGACGCTGGTCCTGAGCTGTCCGTTGTACCTGTTTTATTCACGGGCATTCATGATCGAGTCGCTGGCGCTGTTATTGGCGGTCTGGTTTCTGGCCGCCTATCTCCGGGCGATGCAATCCGGCCGATGGGGTTGGGTGGTGTTGGCGGCGGCCGCCGGGATCGGCGCCGCGCTGGTCAAGGTGACGACCTTGATCATCTGGATGTCACCGGCGGCGGTTCACGGCTGCCTGATGCTGTTCCGCTCACGTCGGGCCGGATGGGTTCGGTTTTGGCAAACACTGCTCCGGGGCCTTCTGATCGCGACCGGACCCTGCGTGGCCGCGGTGTGGTGGGTGCAGGCGGCGGACAGGATCAAGGCCTTGAACCCCTCCGCACGTTTTCTGATGTCAGGACCGATGCGGGCGATCAATTTCTCCGGATGGTCGGAACGCTGGCAGGCGGACATGTGGCTGGGCATTTTAAGAAACTGGGATCAGGCGCTCATGCCGGTATGGCTGATGGCCGGTCTGCTGCTGGTGTTGCTCGCGGGGGATTCCCGCCGCCGCCTCCCGGTGGTGATGGCGTTGGCGGTTTTCCTGGCCGCGCAGTTCACCTTTCCCCAGCTGTTTGCCTGGCACGACTACTACCTGTATGCGGTCGGTCTTTTTTGGCTGGGTGCCGCTGGCATCATCCTCCATGGCATGATGACCATCCGTCGGGGACGGAGCATGGCTGCCATCTTGGTGCTGCTGGTGGTCTGGGCGGAGGGCAACAGTTACCGGCTCCATTACTACCCGCAGCAGACCGCTGCCGGCGCGGGGGGATCCGGTCTGACCGAGGCCCTCCGGGCGCTGACCCCCCGTACCGGCGTCCTGCTGATTGCCGGGAATGACTGGAGTTCCGTCATACCCTATTACGCCCAACGCCGGGCGCTGATGATCCGGACGAGTACCGAGAAGGACGAGGCATACCTCACGGCGGCCTTCAAGGAGCTGGAGGGGGAGCAGGTAGCCGCGCTGGTGGTCAGCGGGGTGCAGCGGGGCAATGAGTCCCTCATTGCCCAGGCGGTGGCCACCTTTGACCTGGATCCCGCCGTCGCTTTTTCCCACCAGGACACTGATGTCTATCTGCGGCGGTCCCGACGGGACTCCGTGCTGGCCATGCTGCATGACGCGCCGGTTTTCGATCAGGTGGTTCCCCGGGGCCAGCCGATGGCAGCGGCGATCACGCCGGACGTTGACCGGGAGACGCACGCGATCAACGGGCACAGCGATCGTCCGCTTTTCGGGCACATGTCGCCCATGCCCAGTCGCTACCGCTTCAATTTTGCCCCCGCGGCCGGAACGGTCGATGGCCAGCCGATGGTCATGGCGCATCCTGACAGTGAGCTGTGGTTTGTGCCGCCGCCGGACATGCAGGAAATCGTCTTTCACTTTGGCGTTTTGCCTGATGCCTATGAGCGTGCCGGCGGGGCGACGGATGGCGTGGAATTCATTATCAGCGAGAAACGCACGAATGGCCCGGAGGTGCCGATCTTCCGTCGCTGGCTGCAGCCGGTGGCAACCCCCTCCGATCGCGGCCGGCAGCACGTGGTGTTGTCCCACCGGTCGCCGGCCGGTGCGGAGCTGGTTTTCTCCACGCGGCCGGGAGGAAACTACAATTACGACTGGGCTTATTGGGGAATCATCCGAATGCGCTAAGGGCTCTGGCCTGACGGCAGGCCGAACCGAAGGTCGAACCAATAGCTCCAGTCGTAGTCGTGATTGTTCGCCGGGCCGGCATTGATGGTCAGGATGGTTTTCGCCCCGTCGGTCGCCGGCAGGTCCAGGTCGAATTCCTGGAGTCCGCGGTCCGCCGGGACAGTGGACGGAGTCAGCAGTCGCTGCAGCAAGACCGTGCGTCGGCCATCCGGATATTCCAGCTCGATCAGAAATTCCGCCCCGTCGGTTGCTGCCGGTGGCGGATCGGCGTAGGCTCCCTCATAGATGCCGAAGCCACCCAGCAGCATCCGCGCCCCGGGAGCGACGGGCACGACCAGGCGGGAGGGGGCATGCGCCTTCAGGCCGCTGCCGGCCGGCTCCACGGGCAGCAGCGCCTCCTTGGACTCGAGTGATTTCAGGGTGATCGGGACGAGCAGCGGCACATAGGCGCGATGCAGCCGGGTGGTGGATTTTGGCTTGAGATGGTAGACTTCAAACGTGCCGTTGTATTCCAGGTAGCCGCGGATGGGGACCAGCGTGGCCTCCTTGATCTGCGGGTTGACGTCGAACGTGCGGACGTGATCGTAGAGATTTTGGAGCACCAGCGGATCCCGGTTCCTGATTTCCTTGAGTTCAAAAGGTCGCAGCACCAGCCAGTCGGGTCGCAGGCTCAGGATGATTTCGGACCAGCAGAAAGGGTAGGAGCGGGAATCCGCCCGCTTCCTTGCGGCCACCACCTCGGGCGAGCACAGGCCGGGATAATCGAGCATCTTCAAGCCGGAGAAATAGCCGATGAAACCGAGGGGCTCGAGGAAGACCGTATCGCGCGGACTGTCGGCCTGATCATGGAGCCAGAGACCGATGGCGGTACGGACATCCTTCTCGATGAGGTTCATTTCCAGCCAGGCCTGCCGGGCCATCACCACCGACAGGCTGAGGGAAGCCACCAGCACCGTGCCCGCGGCCGGGCCCAGGCCGCGAGGCAGCCATGTTCCGGCCATGGCCACGATTCCCGGTCGTTTTTGCCAGCCGGTCGCCCTGGCGAGGAGTTCACCGAGCAACAGTGCGAGGGCCAGCAGACCCAGGAAACTGACATGCGGGATGTACCACGGTACGGGAAAGCCGATGACCACGGTCAGGTAAACGTGCCCGAGGAGATAGACGAACGAAACGAAGCGGGTTTCCCAGCGCAGAAACGGGAGCAGGAACAGGGGGAGGGGAATCAGGGCCACCACGAAGGCGAGCTTTGGCACCCAGCCTGGCCAATCCGGCGAACCCCCGTAATACGGCATGAAGGTGGACTGGAGCGACGAGGTGCCCTGCCAAAGCGAGACCGGAAAGTGCAGGAGTTTATTGGCCAGGACCGGCAGGCTGACTTCGTTGAAAAGACCCTTGGCGAGAATGGTATGCGGCACCGGTGTGCCGTAGTAGGACCAGGCCCAGACAAACCACGGCAGATAGACGACGGCGCAGGCGATCCCGGCGAGTAGAAGCAACCGCAGCAAACGGCCGCGCGACGGCAGGAAACCTCCCTCTCCCGGCTGGAAGAGCAGCAGTCCGAGCGCGAGGCACGCGATGTAGACACAGGAGTCTGGGCGCGTCCACATGAGGCCGGCCCACGCCAGGCCCAAATGCCAGCCGAGGTGCGGCGGACGCAGAAAAACCGCCCACAAGGCCCAGCAGAGAAACAAAATCATGAAGGCGGTTTCCATGCCACTGGTGACGAAGCAGACGGTCTTGCTGTCCACCACCAGCATTGCCACCAGCCAGCCGGCCGGAAGGGCGGAGTCCGGGCTTAGCCGGCGCACGGCCCGCCAGATGAGCACGGCGCCTCCGCCCAACGCCGCCAGGCTCATGAGCCGGAAGATCCACAGGGCACCCGTGTCGGAGGAACTGCCCGTGAGCAGGTAACTGATGGCGGGCAACAGGACCCCGAGAGGGGAGGTGAAGGAATGGACGCGCTCGCCGTCGGTAAAGGTCAGGCCCTTGCCTTCGGCGAGATTCTTCGAGGCCCGGTAGGTGATATAGAAATCCTCCCACTTCTGTCCGGTCGCCGCCGACCAGGTCAGGCCCACAAGCAGAACGATGAGGAAAATGCGCCAAGTGGGACTGGTTAGAAAACGCATGCAGGAAGCCGTTTATGTCGGGCGATGCTGTTGGCTGACCGTTGAAGTCAACCCTCCAGTCTTGCCGGGATGAAAGAGTTTTCCCGGTGTATTTCCGCCTGCATCAGGGCGTTTGACCGGCCGGTTTGGCTTTCTGCTGCGAGATTCATCCAGAGAGGTGGTCTGCTTCTATTCATTGACCTCCGGCATTTGGGCCTAAAACGAGAGGATTGCCGAGAATGAATACGTGCGACCGCGCCAGTCGCCGTAGGGTTGGACGCCGGCGCCGGAGACGTCGGTGGCGTATTTCGGGAAACCGAAACCCGAGAGGTTGTTGATGCGCAGCTGGGCGTTCAGGCGGAGTTTCTTCGGCGGGCGCGGCAGCCAGCGGGTGAGGTCGGTCTGGGCATAGGCATCGAACTGCCAGTAGGACTTGATGTGATCGCTGCCCTGCACCGCCCATTCGCTGGCGGGCAAGATGCGCGGACTCAGGTAGTGCCCGTCGAGGCCAACACCGTAGGCCGGCCCGGACCAGCCGGCGCTGAAGGTCAGGCGGTGGCGGAGCAGGCCGCTGGCGAAGCCGTCGGGGGCGCCGAGTTCGTCCACCACGGGCGAATTGGCGAAGAGCTGGCGTTCGTAACGCTGAAACCAGACCCAGCGGCCGCGCAGTTCGAGGGTGCCGCCGGCGAAACCGTGCCAGGCGTAGTCGAGCGCCGCATTCCAGTTTTGCGAGTGGCGCTTGGCGGCGTTGGCGGAGCCGGTCAGGAGCGTGGTGACCCGGCCGGTACCCGCGGGACTGCGGAGCACGCGGTCGGGGAAGAGTGCTTCCTGGTTGAGCAGGCCGGAGGCCTCCAGCGTGATGATCTCGTTGGTCTTGGACGTGTCGGCGAAATCGAGGGAAGCGCGGAAGCGGTGGGTCTGTCCGCGCTGAAACAGGATGCCGGCGGTCTGGGTGGCGGCGGCTTCCGGCCGGACGTTGGCGTTGATGGCGACCTTGGACTCGACGAAGTAGCTCTCCTGGCGGACCGGGTCGAAGATCGGGATCAGGTCGGCGCCGCTGCCGCCGCCGCTGCCGTCCCCGAGCGGGCGGCTCATGACCGGGGTGGGGAAACGGTTGGAAGTGGTGTAGGAACCACGCAGGGAGAATCCGCCGCGGAGGTTGAGCTTCAGCCCGAAGGTGGGCGCGACGTTGGTTTCGTTCGACTGGGCCGATACGGTGTAGCGTACGGCGGTGTCGGTCTCGATGCCCTTGATGTAGCGGGGCAGGCGTGCCGCCGGCACGAGGGGTGCCTGGATCTCGCCGAACACGCTCATGCGCTCGAGGGTGCGCCCGCTCCAGCGCACGATATCCCCCGCGGGTGTGCCGTCGGCAAAGCGCGGTTCCTCGGTGTAGGGGGCCAGCGAGGTGAGGCGGTAGTCGGCGCCGAGATTGACGGTGCTTTCGCCCGTGGGCAGGTGCAGTGATTCGTGGGTCAGACGCACCGCGCCTTCGATGGTGTGATAGTCGCCGAAGGTGAGGAAACGGCCGGGCCCACCGTGGTAGACGAGTGCGCGATCGTAGAATGCCTGCGGCGGGCCGGACACCTGGGTGTCGCGCAGCGGCTGATAGAGACCTTCGTCGACCAGCTGTTGCCAGCGGACCGGATCGGCGCGCACCAGGCCGCGGTAGCGGGCGATGTTGCGGGCGTACTGCGCATCGAGCGTCAGCTGCCAGGAGGCGGGCAGTTTCAGCAGCGCACTCGTCACCAGGGAGTAGGAGTCGATGCGGGCCTCGTTGTAGTCCCGGCCGAGCGCGGGCGTGGTGTCGTGGAGGGCGACCCGCACCTCCTGGCCGAAGGGGTTCAGCGCCGACGAGCCGGCGAGGGTGAGCTCGGTGGAGAACAGATCGAAACCGCGATGCACCACGGTGTGCCCGTAGCTGGCATCCACGCCGAGTTGCAGCCACGGAAACGCATCATAGACGACCGAGCCATAGTACGCGAAGCGCTGCTGGGATCGGCCATAGGGATAGTCGGCGCTGTTGGGTGAGGCGGTGAGGCCGCCGGGAGCGTCGAAGAGGCCCTGGCTCCAGCGTCCCTCGCGGCCGGTGAACGCGGCGCGACCGCCGGTGCCGTCGGCGCCCGGTGCGACGGACGTGTAGGTCGGAGTGCCTGCGCCAAAAAGGCCTGCGCCCGTCGTGCTCTCGACGTTCGGGGTGGCGCTGGGTCCGAAGCCAGGTGTCTGGCGGGCGAGGCGGGTGCGTTGGTAGCCCAGTTCCGATTCCACGGCGGGCTGCGTGTGGGTGAACGTGGCGTTGAGCCGCAGGTGCAGACGACCGTCCAGCAAACTTTGGGTGTGCTGGAGGGAGACGGATGATTGCGGGGCATCGTAGCCGCCGAGGGCGTTGGTGTAGGTGGTGCGCACCTCCGTGCCATCGGCTTCGGGCCGGAGCACGATGTTGATCACCCCACCGACCGCGTTGCCGCTGTAGAGGGCGGAGGCGGAAACCGGCAGCACCTCGATCTGCTGCACAAGCGAAAGAGGCACGAGGTTCACATCCGGCGGACCGAGCAGGCCGGTGGCATCGGTGATCGTCTCCGGGAGACGGCGGCCATTGACCAGCACGACGGTTTCATTGGACCCGTAGCCGCGCAGACTGAGGTTGGAGCTGCCGGTGACGAAGGGCGACAGGTTGCCGCGCTGTTCGGGCGGCGTGGTGTTGGAATCACCATCGATCAGTTCGCGCTGTAGAAATTCGTTCAGCTGCACGACCCCGCTGCGGGTGATCTGCTCGCGGGTGAAGAGGGTGAAGGGCAAGGCGTTGTCCTCGGTGCGCGGGAGGTCGAGGTTGCCGGCGGCGCGGCGCGGGCCGGCGCCGACGCCCTCGCCGATGGGCAGGCGGTCGTTGCGTTCGGTGACAACGTAGGGATCAAGCACCGTGATGTCGCTGGCGGCCTGCAGGTGCAGCGGCTCAAGCACGAGCGTGTGCCCGGCAGTGACCTCGACGCCGGTTTTTTCCAGCAGGCGATAACCCGGAGCACCGGCAAAGAGATGCAGGGTGCCGGGCGTCACCGCGGGAAAAACAAAATGCCCGTTGCGGTCGGTCTGCGTCCTCAACCGGGTGCCGGCCAGCGCGACCGGCAGGCCGATCGCCGGTTCGCCGCTCGGGGTGAGGATCCGGCCCTCGAGGGCGCCGGGAGGATTAGGCAGCCGGGTGACGACGTACTTGCCGCGGAGATTGCGCCGGGCCGCGAAGCCCGTGCCCCGGAGCAGGAGCGCGAGGGCCTCCTGCGGTTCATACCGTCCGGTGAGGGCCGCCGCCGGCACGGTCCGCAAATCGTCGTAGGAAAAGAGCACTTCCGCGCCGGCCTGTCGGGAAAAGGCGAGCAGCGACTCGGCGGCGGGTGCGGCCGGCAGATTGAAGTCCGCGGGCGCGGCCAGGGCCGGTTCCGCAAGCAACAGACCGAGACCAAGGCACCAGTGACGGAGAGGCGAGAGGGACAGGCGCACGTTAACGGAGAGCCAGGGTTCAACTCCGCGGCGCGGCATCGACGTGCACGGTGCCATCCGGACTGCGGGTCACCTGGACGGGCAGGATGCCGTCCTGCAGGGCGGCCAGAAAGCCTTCGAGATCATCGAGACTGTAGCGGCCCCCCATGCGCAATTGGGCGACGGAGTCGGCGGCGGTCAGGGTCCGGCCGTGATACCGGGCAAAGCGGGCGAGTGCCTCGCGCAGCGGCGTATCGGCGAACACGATCTCGCCGCGGCGCCACGCGAGGGCGTCGCCGAGTTGGGCGGAACTGAGCGGGGTGACGCTGACGCCCGCCGGCCCGGCCACGAGCTGGTCGTTGGCGTGCAGCATCTGCGGAGCCGGGCTGGAGCCGGCGCGCACTTGCACGGAGCCTTCAAGAACCGTCACTTCCAGCGGATCCAGCGCGGAGCTGCGGACGTTGAATTCCGTGCCGGTGACGCGGACCGAGCCGGCCGGCGTCTCGACGATGAAGGGTCGGGCGGCATCCCGGCTGACCTTGAAGAAGGCCTCGCCGTCGGTCAGGCGCACGCGGCGGGCATCCGCCCGCAGCTCGACCGAGACGGCGGTCCCGGCGTTGAGTTCAACGCGGGAGCCGTCGGGGAGCGTCACGGCCTGCCGCTGCGCAACGGGAGCGGCGATATTTTGAAAGAGATTCTGTGGCTGGCCCGGCCACAGAATGACCACCACCACGGCGGCCGCTGTCAGCATTGCCCCGGCCAATATCGGCCAGCGCAACCAAGGGAACGGTCGAATGGTTTTTGCGGTGGTTCGGGACTCCGCCAACTCGTCCCTGATCCCTGCAATCAACGGCAACTGCTGTTCGAGGTCGGCGGAAAACTGGCAGTAATCGGTCAGAAGCGTGCGGTGGGACAGATCGGCGTCAAGCCAACGGTCGAGATTCTCCCGATCCTCGGCGGACAGGACGGAACCGTCGAGCCGGGCGGCCCACCAGGAGGCCTGAGCTTCGGCGGTGGAAGAATGGGTAGGGGAAGAATTCATGACGGGAGCTCCGCGGAGCGGGAAGAGGCGGCGTGGGACGATCGGTCGGTGAGTGCGGTTCGCAGCAGGCGGAGGGCGCGGGCGTGTTGTTTCTCTACAGTGCTGACGGCGATGCCGAGCCGATCGGCAATCTCCCGGTGGGAAAGCAGCTCAAGCTTGCGGAGCAGCAACACGGTGCGGCAACCCTCGGGCAACTGGGCGATCGCCTGCTCCAACTGCTGCAATTCCTGGCGGGCCATTACCTGCTGCACGACCCCGGGAGCGGGAGAGGCGCTCGTTTCCGGCACCGGAGGCGTGGGGGAAAACGGCGAAACATGGCGTCGCTTGAGCCGGTTGAAAGCCAGCCGGCGCGCGGTCGTGAACAGCAGGGCCTCGGGTTTCCCGGCTTCCTGTTTTTTCATGATCGGGTACACCCGCAGGTAGGCATCATGGGCGATGTCCTGAGCCTCGGGGGTGTTGCCCAAAATGCGGGCAAGGTATTGACGCAATGGCCGTACCGTCAGGCGATAAAGGCTGGCTAAGTCACGCGGGGGCGTCGGCTCCTGGGACATGGCATGATCTTGAGACACTTCATGCAGAAATGACAACCTTTCCTCCGATACCCGCTATCGGCGTTATGCGATTATTCCCTCCAAGCCCGGTGGTCAGGAGCTGCTTGTTCCGGACTGCGGGCCGGGGCTGGCGAGGCGGGCGCTTTCCTGGGCGTAGACCTGCTCGATGATGTAGATCGGGCGGGCCTTGCTCGATTCATACATCCGGCCGAGATACTCCCCGATGATGCCCAGGGCAAGGAGCTGCACGCCGCCGAGGAAGACGATGGTGATGATGATCGAGGGATAGCCCGGGATGAAATAGTGCGGGTTGATCAGCTTGACGATCACCACGCCGACCGCCGCCACCAACGTCATGCCGATGACCGTGAGCGCGAGCCAGGTGACGAAGCGCAGGGGCACCATCGAGAACGAAGTGATGGCGTCGAGCGCGAAGGCAAACATCTTGGCGAACGGGTACTTGGTGTCGCCGGCAAAGCGGGCCTTGCGGTCGTAGGGCACCGCGACCTGGCGGCCGCCCACCCAGCTCACCATGCCGCGGATGAAGCGATGACGTTCGCGCATGCTGCGCAGGGCCTCGACGACCCGGCGGTCCATCAGCCGGAAGTCGCCGGTGTCGGCGGGAATCTCGCTCTTCGTGAGGGTCCGGAGGATGCGGTAAAAAAGTTTGGCCGTGTAGAGCTTGAACACGGTCTCACCCTCGCGCTTGCGGCGCTGGCCATACGCGACGTGGGCGCCGGCCTTCCAGGCGGCCACCATCTCAAGAATAATCTCGGGCGGATCCTGCAGGTCCGAATCGATCAGGACCACGACGTCACCGTCGGCGAGATCGAGCCCGGCCGTGACCGCGGCCTGGTGGCCGAAATTGCGGAGCAGGTTGACGACCTTGATCACCGGATCGGCGGCGGCCAGTTCCAGGGCGACCGCCAGGGTGCGGTCCCGGCTGCCGTCGTTGACGAGCACGATCTCGTGCGGGCAGGCCAGCTGGTCGCACACCCCCTTAACCCGTCGGACAAATTCTGGCAGACCGGCCTCCTCGTTGAAGCACGGGGCCACGATCGAGAGCCGGAAGGCGGACGGGGTGGGGGCGGGATTCATGGCTGGGGCTTGGGATTCCGGCCGACAATAACCACGTTCCAGCACAGGGGACGCAAAAAGGGAATATGCAGCAGAATCCGGTCAAGGTCGGCCAGCGGCCAGTACAACCAGGCCCAGTCGTCGGCCTCCTCAACGACCTTCTTCCAGTAGCGTTCCTGGTTGGGGTCGCGCCGCTGGACGAATTTCATGATGATGAAAATCAGCAGGGTGCTCAGCCAAAACCAGGCCAGCCGGGAACTTTGGAAGCGGGCCTGCACGGACCGGATGTCACGGAGGCGGAGGGGATGTTCGTCCTCGGTGCGCACCGCCATAGCGTGCCGCCGGTAATAGTTGATGGCCGGGTTGTATGCCACCGGGTCCCAGCTGACGAAGGTTCCGTCGGGTTTGAGGTGGCGGAGCAGAAGTGGTAGGGTTGCCTCGAGGTCGACGTGGTGGAGGGTGTTGCCCGTGTAGATGACATCGAACTGCTGGCCGGCCGGGAGGCCCAAATCCTCGGCCGCGGAGACATGGGTCTTAATCGTCACGCCGTTGGCCTCGGCCAGCCGCCGTGCCGCGTCGCACATTCCTGGCGAAATGTCTGTGGCGGTGACCTCCGCCCCGAGCAGGGCGAAATAGACCGCCGCCTCGCCCAGGCCGCAGCCTACATCCAGCAGCGTGCGGCCGCGCAGGTCACCCAGGGCCCGGCGGATGTGGCGCATCTCCGGGGCGGTGCAGGCCTCGTTCATCTTCCGGACATCGATCGCCGTCACGTTGACGCTGGCGGCCCACTCGTCATGAAAGATCTCCTCCGCGTGCTTTCGGGCGGCGTCGCGGACCCCGGATCCGCCCAGGGCCGGAAGGCGATCCTCGGGGAAAAGACCGGAGCGGATCAGCACGGTGCGGAGCTCGCCGTCAAAGTAGGCGAGATTTTGCGCCATGATCCGGTCGTCCGTGAAGGTCAGGTCGGCCTCGGTCTGCTTTTGTGTGAAGGCCAGCGCGTCACCGCGGGTGTAGAATTTTGCGGGTTTCAGTTCGATCCGGTGTTCGCCTGCCTGGGGACCGGACCAGGCCAGACGCACGGCCCCGGGCCCGGGATTCTCGATCGTGAGCGCATTGATCCAAGCGCCGAGCCGGGCGGCCTCGTCCGGCCGGGCGGCCGCCAGGTGCTCGCGCAGCCGCCGGCCGGCCCAGAGGAACTGATGCACGGCGCTCTCAAAGAGGATTTTCTTGGGCATGGGTCAGGCGAGGTCGGCCACGGCCTGCTCCGTTCCCTCCGCCAAGGACAGGCGGTGCGGGTGGGCCGGCAGGGAGATGCGTTCGCGCGGCTCGTTGCGGATGCGCTCGGCGATGGCGAGCATCTGCTCATAGGTCACGGGCCATTTCTTCGGCGGTGGG
>Ga0208263_100575_pt1 | contig 13336 bp, 10 predicted proteins | sample LakWasMet28_LOW6_2_FD_183872 | JGI IMG/M metagenome (GOLD analysis project Ga0208263, IMG submission 183872) | Freshwater sediment methanotrophic microbial communities from Lake Washington under simulated oxygen tension - Sediment Metagenome... | ecosystem: Environmental > Aquatic > Freshwater >... | reverse complement strand
CGGCCACCCAGCCGGATTTTTCAGCGATACCGTCGCCGTTGAAGTCGAAATAGGTCGTGGACGTCGTACTGGCAACGGCATCAATTTGGCCGTTGCCGTCGAGGTCTAACGCCAAGGGATCCCAGCGCCTGACTGATGCGGTGGGGTTGTAGCCAGGACCCGGCAGCGGACCGCTGGAGCCGGAACCTGAACTGGGACTGGGGGCTTCTTGTTCGTCGAGGTAGATGCCGAACCGGCCGTTGCTGAAGTTCTCTATGGTGAGTGGATCGTTGACCAGGAGGGTGGTGCCGTTGAGAGTGAATGAGTTGCCTGCGGCATCTGTCCAGATGGTCTCGCCTTTCTTGCGCGTGGCGAAGGTGAGTTGCTTGCCGTTGAGGTAGATGGTGCCTTTGCCGTCCGAGTCACGAATGGTGTCGCCGTTATCGGCGTAGTAGGTGTCATTGCCTGTGCCGCCTTCGAGGATGTCGCCGCCTGCGCCGTCGTCGCCGTGGAGGATGTCGTTGCCGGTGCCACCAATGAATATGTCCTGTCCTGCACTTCCAAGCAAAATATCGCTATCGACACCTCCGACAAGCACTACTCCATTCGATTTGTATGGAAAGAGAAGTGGTGCATCATCAATTGTGAAGTCGGCATTGGCAATACCACCTGATGCGTACATGATGGGCTTTCCCTGACTATCAATAAACTTGGTGGTACCGCTATCCCATAGGTTTTGCACCAGAGTTGGCATCTTGTTGTATAGATCTATTGCGGCATCGGCTCCATTAACAAAATGGTCAAACTGTGTCTGCACATCCTGACTGTACATGGCTTGGGTGTAGTCAATGCGAGGCACCGAATTTTTGGTGGTATCATCGAATATGATGTCCACTCTCCGGCCTATTGCAGATGGATCAATCTTGGGCAAAAGCGCGGCATTCGCAACCCATGCCAGCGGGTTATTGGATGAAAAATCAAAATTATCATTCGCCGGAAGAATCGCAAAATTCTGTATATGCCGCGTTCCATCTGCATCGATGGTGAACAAAGCATCTTTTGCGATTCCAAAAGATGTCGAATTGTAAATGTACGCGCGGCTCAAATAGTCGGCTGACGACGAGTCGTAGTTGTATTGTTGGAAAGGGAAAAATTGTTTGTACGATGCCAGCAAACTATTGCTTTGGGCGATCAAATCCATTGTACTGAGCGTTTGCACCTGCCCGGTAGTCGGCATGATTTCACCATTCATGAATGCGTTGATCAAATCAGACATGGCGGCATTCGCATAACGACCTGGACCGGTTGCCATAAAGGATACTGCATCAAGGTGTACCGTAGTCATGGCTGTATCTTGTTGCGGACGGATCAGCGTTGCGCTGGTCAAGTCAGTCGGTGTAGCTGGCTGCCCGTAGAGATACAGGTTAGTGATTCCTTCAATGCTCAGTGTAGTTAAGGTATAGTTCATGATTTTTCTCTATTGGTTGAATGCTGATTTACGTGCAACTACTGGTTCACTTGTTGTCATTCCGATGTAGTCTACAGACTCACCGCAGGCGGTGTTATCTTCAATAAATTCATAATAATTTTCTGTGCTAGCACCATAGTATTTTTTCCCTTCATCACTCATTTCATAAATCACTGTCACTTCCGCTGAGCCAAAATAAATTAACCCTCGCTGAAATGGATGATCGTTCCCCCAATCTACATGGCAACAATTCGGATGGCGGGCAAGATAGTTTTGTGGGCTAGTATCTGCGGCATCCAATTTCATCCGCCCTGCTTTCATCAGACCATTTATGTTGTTGAGAATCAGCTCTTCGCTTGAGACAAACCAAAGCCGTTTATAGCAAAATCCCATACGATCTACGACGACCAGTTTGTAGAACGAGAACGCCAAGACAGACAGCATAATGATCAACAAGCTTGAGCGTTTTGGCCTAGAAGAACTATCCACGGCAATTTTGTTGTTCATGCTGTCTGCCTCATATCAAACACAAGGTAATAGAAGGTAATAGGGGACGCGAGGTAATAGGGGACGGAGCCCGATATTCTATAAGGGATGCGCCATTATTCTTTTTCATGCCGCTTTTCTCCATATTTCATCATTCGTAATTCTGCTAGTTAGCGTGTCATTATCTGCACCGCCTTGCAAGGTATCGTTCGCAGTTGAACCGGCTACGAACCAACCATTGCCATCCGGCACGGCAAAAGCGCTTGCCGACGTTTGCAGCCATGCATTCTTGCCGGTGAAATCCAGCGCACTGCCGAAAAGTTGCGCGTAGGTGGAGTTGGCAAGCGCCTGTTTCATCGTCGCCGGGGCAAGGTCAATTCCGTCTGCCTTGAGTTTTACCAACATAAAAGCAGCAAAATTGGCATCGGCTTCGTTAGTAACGGCGTTGAGGTGCTGTTGCAAGCTAACCTGCAATAGCGATGCGTCGATTGCCACAAAGCTATCGAGTGCCAGCGAGTAGTAGGCGCCTTGCAGCCAATCTTTGGCCGTCGCCTGAATGGTGAAGTTGATGGCTTCGCGTTTGGCAAAGCGCTGGTATTGAGTCTCGATGTAGTTGGTGTCCCAAATTTTCTGGGCTCCTGGACTGGTAGCGCCGAAGTTGGCCGCCTCTATCGCGCTCTTCTGCACGCTCTGCCCAGTGAATGTTTCCAGTATCCACACCTTGTCTTCTGTGGTCAGGTTGGTGCGGGTAACGCCATGAGCGGCATGGGCGGCGGCAAGCCCGGACCATTGCGCCAGGAAGCCGTCGAAGTTGGTAAGAATGCCGTCCCTGCCTTGGGCGATGAGGTCTGCCGCGGCTTGTTTGAGGCCGGCGCTTTCCTGATAGGCAACGTGCAGGCTTTTGACCAGTCCGTAGCCTCTGAGCCAAGGCAGGTCGAAGACGTCGGCGGACAGGGCTGGAGCTTGGTCCAGCGGGCGGTTGGGGTTGGAATCGGTCTGCGCGAAGTTGACGGTGAGATGGATGTCGGCGGCCAGTTGGGTTTGGCCGTTACGGGTAAAGCTGCCGGTGGCGGTGATCAGGTTGTCTGCTGCCGGTAAATTGGCCGGGGTGGCGGCAAGGTTGATGGTGCTGATGTTTAGGTCGGTCAGTGTGTGTAGTTCTCCGCTCTGGGCGATACCGTCCTGATTGCTGTCTTGCCAGACCCGCAGTCGGCTGTAGTCGGTGTCTTGGTCGTCTATGGCACCGTCTTTATTAGTGTCGAGACCGGCAAGTTCGACAAAACCATCTTGCGTAGCGGAACCGAAAAGCTCGCTAAGATCGTCTATCGCTCCATTGTTGTTCGCATCGAGAGCCAGCATGCCGTCTTGGGCGGCCACCCAGCCGGATTTTTCAGCGATACCGTCGCCGTTGAAGTCGAAATAGGTCGTGGACGTCGTACTGGCAACGGCATCAATTTGGCCGTTGCCGTCGAGGTCTAACGCCAAGGGATCCCAGCGTCTGACTGAAGCTGTGGGGTTGTAGCCAGGACCTGGCAGCGGATTGCTGGAACCGGAACCCGAGCTTGACCCCGAACCTGAGCTGGGAATGGGATCTTCTTGTTCGTCGAGGTAGATGCCGAACCGGCCGTTGCTGAAGCCTTCGATGGTGAGTGGATCGTTGACCAGGAGGGTGGTGCCGTTGAGAGTGAATGCGTTGCCTGCCGCATCGGTCCAGATGGTCTCGCCTTTTTTGCGGATAGCGAAGGTAAGTTGTTTGCCGTTGAGGTAGATGGTGCCTTTGCCGTCCGAGTCGCGAATGGTGTCGCCTTCGTCGGCGTAGTAGGTGTCATTGCCTGTGCCTCCGACCAGCACATCTTTCCCGTCTCCGCCGGTCAGGGTGTCTTGTCCAGCACCGCCGTCCAGTGTATTGGCTGCATTATTACCGGTCAGGGTGTTGTTGAGTGCATTGCCGGTTCCATCAAGCGCATCCGTTCCTGTCAGTATAAGCTTCTCGACGTTCTCGCCCAGAGTGTAGGTAATCGAACTTCGCACCGTGTCGGTGCCTTCGTTTGCGTTCTCGATTACTTCGTCACCGATGTTGTCCACTACGTAAGCATCGTCGCCGGCTCCGCCGACCAGGATGTCGGCACCGCTACCGCCGTCCAGTGTATTGGCTGCATTATTACCGGTCAGGGTGTTGTTAAGGGCATTGCCGGTTCCATCAAGCGCATCCGTTCCTGTCAGTATAAGCTTCTCGACGTTCTCGCCCAGAGTGTAGGTAACCGAACTTTGCACGGTGTCGGTGCCTTCGTTTGCATTCTCGATTACTTCGTCGCCGGTGTTGTCTACTATGTAGGTATCGTTGCCTGAGCCGCCGATCAGGGTGTCAGTACCTGCACCTCCATTCAGCTCATCATTACCGTCAAGACCATAAAGTAAATCATTTCCTTCGCCGGTATTAATAACATCCGCTTCGACCCCACCAATTACGACATCACTGTCGATTTCAGTAGATGACCACGTCATTCCTCCAGTACCTGTCTGAATATGCCATGCATTTTGTTGCATAAGCCGCGTGAAGATACTGTAGGCACTGGATGTTTCAGAACTGTCTGCTGAACTGAGTAGAGCCGACACTTCATGAGCTAACAGAGGGCGGATTTCGGGCTTTTCGTTGCCAATATCGCTGTATTTGAAGTTAAGACTGTTGTCAGCTACGGTGAACAGGTTGTCTGCATTAACCCCCACTTTGTTGAAGTAATAATTCATGACTGTAGCCATCAGCGCATCGCGCACAGCTACGTTGTTTTGGGTAACCCCGTCGCTGCCTAATAACTGATTCATGTCGGCAACAAAGTGATCCAACTTGCCGTTATTTTGTACCCCATATTGTTCTTTCAATAAGGTACTCAGTAAATCAATTTTACCTGGAATGCGTCTATCGGTTACACCAAACCATTCTGGATCCAACAAGTAGGTCGCAAAACTCGGCAATTGCTGTACCAGCGTAGCAAATTCAGCGTTGCCTTTCATCGCCGTCAACAGCGTCATAGCATGTTTATCCAGCGCACTAAGCGTAGAGTCTCCCATTGAGAGGGGAGCATCTGTTCCGGCAATAGTCGGATATAGAAATCTGACGGGAGCTAAAATTTCGCCATCCAAGTAAACATGGTTTACATTATTTTCCCGGAACGGAAACAGCGTAGCAAAAGAGGCGTTATAAAGTGCAAAATCCAAATCGGTGTATCCGGTTGCCAGCAAGCTGACTTCCAAAGCCGAAAGTATCAGCGGGTCGATAGCGGTCAATTGAAAAGGCGCCTCATCGAATACGGTGGCCTGTTTATCGAAAAACACAGCCATCAATGAGGCAAGACCACCACCCAAAGAATGTCCGGTAAAGCTGAACGAGGTTGCATCTGGGTTTGCCGCTTTAACATCCAGATAAAAACGCATGGCGTCGAAAACTTGAGCGGCAGGTAAACCCAAGGCTGCCGAGTTACCTGACAGCCAATCGAGAGTTTCGTTAGTTCCAGCATAGGCAATGACCACTTCACCACCGTTGCGATAAGCTCCAGCAGAGAACCCTAATACATCATCGCTCTGCCATACCAGCTGTGTCCAGCCGTCCAGCACAGGGGTCTTGTTTTTGACAGAGGCGTCGTAAACGTTAAGCGAAAGCAATTCGTAATCGATGTTAGTCATTTTTTATCTCCGTTGATACGTTTTACATTAAAAACTTGAGTGTCTGGTTCCCATTCACAATCCAGTCCGTCACCCTCGGGGATGACTTGTTTAGGGCCTACTTTCTTAAAAAACCACATCCATCCAGCACTTGTGTTCTCTTGATATTTTGTGCCTAGGGAAATTACACCTTCTATGGCATTGCTACCAGCAGCCAAGTACAAGTTGGTTGGATGAACTTCTATGGGTTCTTCCGACCAGGGTATTTCAGACCAAACTCCCTGTTGAAGCTGATATTTCACATAACGAATACAATAATCATTGACCCACTGCATTGTGTAAATAAACCAAATATTATCTGTGCTTAAATCCAGCACTAAAGGCAACTCGGCCCAGCTTGCTCTAGGCATATCGAATTTTGTGGAATGCCATTCGATGAGTGGGCCTGTATTTGGCGGGTATCTAAAGCGGATCAGATGATGTTTGGGAACGGTACCCTGGCCTTGCGGCCAGGCCGCACCCCCGCCAGCATGCTCAACTTCCCGTTCTATGGTGATTGTTTCTCCTGTTCTCAACTTGACTTCTTCCTGCCAGGATACTGCGCTTTCATTCGTCGCAATCGATACTATCATCAGGAAGAACCAAAAAATCATTAAACCAAATAACAGGCGTAAGGCTTTGTTGCGTGTCATTTTTTGTCTCCGTTGATGCGTTTTACATTATAAAACTTGAGGAATAATAAGGGATAGAGCCCGAATTCTGTTCGACATTTCTGTTTCCGTTCATCACCGCACTCATTTTCTTCTTAAATTACGCAAAAATACACAAAAATAGGGGGGGCAGACCACGTTTTTCACTGGCTGATTTCGGTTTTTCATTCAAATCCCTTACTATGGATTTGATAAAACAACTCTAACGCTTCAGGTTAGCTGTATTAAATGCGATTCTGACTGGTTGCTTATCTAATGTCCACATTTTAAACAGGAGATAGATACCCCTATTTTGCAGGCATGCTATTTTTTAGGAACTTTCCGAGGACGCCCCGCATTGCCGTGTGTAACCCGCTTGCCCAACATTTTGGCGATTTCCTCTCCAAACCGGTCATTGCCGAGTACTACATTCCTATTCGTCGCATGACGAACCTGATCTACAAACCCAGGCTCCAATGCGTAACGGAACAGTTCACGATAGACCAACTGACAACCGGACAGTTCTTCAGCCAGTCGATTATACAAGCCATGAGGCTCGACAAGACCGGAAGGCTCGCCTTGCGCGTTCGCCCGGTAACTTGACCATGGATAATTGCCAAGATGATCAACCATGCCCGCCCGCACCGAATTTAACTCAATATAACGCATACAATTCAGCAGATAAGCTTCATCTTGAAGCAGACAGGATCGAAACCGACCTTCCCATAAAGTACCGCTACGCCGATAAGTTCGATTGAAATATTGGACATACCGCTGCCCTAACGCCTTCATCAACTGCCCAGCACTATCCAGTCTATCCGCCGTCAACAGCAGATGGACATGATTGCTCATCAAAACGAAAGCATGGACGTGGCAACCTGTCTTGCCGGCATACTCTTTGAGCCAATCGAGATAACACGGGTAATCTTCGTCAGCGACAAAACAAACCTGCCGATTATTTCCCCGTTGTATGATATGCACGGGTACGTTCGGCAACATGATTCGGGCGCGGCGCGACATATTACACTCCTGGCAAATCGGGCTATTTTAATGAAGAAACGTGGTCTGTCCCCTGTTTCCGAACCGAATACCGACAGAGTATCAAAGCCAAAGGCTTTCAATACCGCATTAAGAACATTAGTTGACCTGAGGTTAAAACCGATGCCGACAGTGGGAATACCTTTGGAATCCAGATACGGCGTGGTTTTTGGATTGCCGGTTTCTTCAACATTCAAGAGCAACTGATAACGTAACGCCGCATAGCTTTCATCATTTAATAGATTGTAATTCAACATGATTTTTTCCTTTATTTGATATAGTCAAAAACACAAACAGAACGCATTCCTTTCTCACCAGTTGAATCGGAAAAAGGCTCTTGTAACTCTAAATGGTTACGAAACCCTGTTAACCCCGACTCAAACTTCACTTGAACGCCACCAACAACCATTTTGGTCATGACATAAGCTTTATTGTCATGTATTACGATGTCGGAACCATGATCTAGATATTCATAGTGAGCGTCGACCTTGCTGATCTTGTCATCGACTACCGCAAGCCGACTGGGCAGACCAAAAAAATCGGTTTGTTCTCCCTTATTGCAAGGTAAATTGTCAAACCTGACGACATGCTCTTTCTGACCATCATGATCAAGGTCTATCCAGGTGTGCCATAGACGCGATTGCCCTTCATTGATATGTTGCAGCATGTCCGGCGGAATAGGCTCCCATTTCTCTTCCTGATCGTGGTAATAATGCTGCTGCATGTTCTGGATGATTTTAAGATAAGCCTTAGGATCGAGGGCTTCCCAATGTGGTATTTTTAACGTATCGATGGCCGAGTTGATTTTCCATTCGCACGAAGCTCTTGGGGTTGCGTTTACTGGAAGAACGATTTTGTCCGACGGCCTGAGTTTTATCCATTTGGTGGTGGGCGCTTCTTCGCAAAAACTGTTGAGGTTTTTTAAAAAATCCACACAGACCGGATAATGGCCGCTCGCCACTTCCGGCCATTTCCGTTCCAGTAGACGGAAGCAAGCTTTCGGTTCAGTAAGCATAGCTTTCAAACTGACTAGGCGAGTGCGGTAGGCTTGGATTATGCAAGCCGCATCATTACAGGTATCACGCATCTTGAGCCACTGCCGCTGCTCAGTCTTCAAACTTACCGGATCTGCCGCATGCGCCTGCGCTTCCCGATAAGCTGACTGCATTTCCTTATCCAATTGCGATGCTTGCTCGTTTCCGCAAATGAGTTTTTCCACTTTTGTCTGTGCCTTGGCACAGTCAAAACTCACTGCTTGAGCAGATGGTACCGAAATTAAACAAACCAACAGTGCAGTGAGCCCCATGCCTTTCGTTTATTGTATTTGCTCATGTTGCCTTCTTCTTTAGATTTCATTGTTTACGCGGGAATAGCGAAAAATAGAGGACGGAGCCCGATATTCTAGCGTACTGGTGTTTACGATTTTTTGAGATCTGAATTTGCTAAACGTATATCTAGCTTTTTAAATGGGTCGCCTAAAGTACGAGTTTGCCTCGTTACAAGCTTAGTGTCCATACTTTTTGTAAGTGAATTTACGTTTTCTATCGCACGACCTCGATAGGTAAATGGATCAGGTTACTTTTCACCGTCATTCTTTGGTTTTCTTGGCCGTCCTTGTGGTTTGATTTTAATACGCCGCCCCAAATTGATTTCGATTTCATCCTGAAACTTACAAAACTCAACGCATACCTCTGGGAATCGTGGCGCAACGCAAAACTTATAGTTATGACGATTCTCTACCTTTCATTTGATGATATTAAACGGTATCGGCAGTTTAAACCTTTCTGTATTGGCCGGACACATGCCGCAAAACGTTTCCTCCTCGCGTTGAAAGAATTCCACGAGCCGCTCATCAGTGCAATTTGACTCTAACGGTTGATATTGCAAGTACGGTTTCCAACTATCGGAAAGCCGGTACTTGGCGTCTTGCAGCTTCAGATAGGCTAATGGCGCGCACTTCCATATTTTCCCTTCAAACAGCTGTGGACAATGCTTGGCCGGGCAACTCTCCCAACTTTGCCTCGGCAGCCCGTCTTTAAACGGCTCCATGGCGTTTCCGCTGCCTCGATACACGCGACTCCAATGCTTGAACGACAGGTAAATATTGACTCGAATCCGATAATTGCGAACCCAGCTTTTCAATAGCTCCATGACAGGCCGGAGCTTTTCTGCATATTCCGGCCCGTCGTGATGAATCGACAGATAAATGCTGGCGTTGGGATCACGTTGAAGAATGGCAGGCAAGGCTGGGTGCCGGTGCAAAAAGAAACCATTGGTTACCAGACGCAGATGCGCACTCGGCCAGATTCTGCGGGCCAGCAGAACAAACTCCGGCAAGTCGGGATGAATGCTGGGTTCGCCTCCCAGCAAGGAGAAGGTGTGTGGGATCAGCCGACGATGCCATAGTTTCATTGCGTGCGCCGCTTCGGCTAATGAAAGAATGCCTTTGTGGCCTTGGTTGGAATAGTGGGAGCAGCTCTCGCAAGAAAGATTGCAAGCATGGGCAAGGTGAATTTCCAGGTGGGCGATGCTTTTCATGCTACTTGCTACTACTGATGACTTAAAACCGTTTCGATCACTCGTACCGCAGAGCTGACCGCTTGATCGGGATGAAAACTGCTATGCTGCGACGCAAATGCTTTCGCCGCCCATCGAAAACGATCTTCATCCAGCAACTGTTTCAGGGAACCCAGAAAATCCGCTTCATTACGATTTGTCCCCATAACTAATCCAGCCCCCAGTTCGTCAACCCGGCAGCTAAACATATATTGTTCAACGTTCTGAGGCACCAACAATAAGGGCACTCCTGCCAAAAGCGCGCAGCACACCATACCTGATCCGGCATAAGACACCACGAGATCGGCCGATAGGATAATATTATCCAGCTGGACAGGCTTAACGTAGATCCGCAAACGGTTCGCAATAGCGCAATTCAAACGTTTGAGACCGGGCACTACACAGATGACTTCGGCATCGAGTTCGGATAATGCTTTTAGCAAGTTTTCTATACCCGGCACACTGGGACGAAGATAAGCGAGTATCTTCCGCCGATGCGTACCTTGCCATTGCACGGCTTGCCCGCCTGCATTCGAAAAAACAGGGCCTGCGTATTCCGTTTCGTTGCGAGCGCCATAATGATCCAGCTCCGCAAACGTGGTCAAGACTGCTCCTTCGGTGTTAAACAAATCGACCAAGCGTTCAAGCGCCGAACCGCCGAAAGCATGACAAACGGAGTTGATGCTACGTAAAACCGTTTCTTCGGCATGTTGCAGGCGTTGTTCGGTTATCGATTCCCAAGCGCGGATCGACGGTAGTGGTGCTATGTTGGGCGGCAATCCGAAGCCATTGTCAATGCAAACAGCTGGAATTTTGGCGATACGAGCGGCCAATAATGCTGTAGGCGAATAATCGGCGACCACGACATCGGGTTGAAAAAGTTGGAACAAACCCAGCCAACTGCGCAACATGCCGGATAAACCGTCTTGCTGACAATAACCTTCGGCGATCAATAGTTCGGCATAGTTAATCGGCGGCGCCGATAAGCAGGCATGTCCGTGCCAAAACGGTGCCTGCGTGAATGAGAATCCTTGCGGCTCCAGCAGTGCTGCGGCAACTTCGGTGTCGCGCACGGCAAAAAATAGTTCATGTCCAAGCTGGCGTAACTGCACTGCAATAGGCATGAGTCTGGTAAGGTGGCCGAAATTGGCTCCGAGCTCCCAGCTTACAAATATTCTACTCATGTCTTATTGTTCGGAAAGTTTTGTAGATACTCAGAAAATGAGGACGAAGCCCGATATTCTGTTCGACATTTCTATTCATTCCCAGGCTCATCGTTCGTGCCCTGCTTCAAACACCGCTTTTTGTACCGGAGATAGCAGATACTCCAGAACACTGCGATTGCCCAGGTTAATTTCCGCCGTTACCTGCATGCCGGGCGTGAGTCGGTAGCGCTTTCCGGCGTTTTCCAGGAAGGCGCTGGGCAGGCGAATCACGGCGCGGTAACCCGGTTCATCGCGTTGGCCTTTATCCGGTTCGGTCGCATCGGGGCTTACTTGGCTGACTTCGCCGTTGACCATGCCGTATTTTTGGAACGGATAAGCAGCCAGCTTCACTTGCGCATGTTGCTGGGGTTGTACAAACCCCGCATCCAGGTGGGTGATCCACACTTCCGCTTCGATCGGGTCGTTCTTGGGTACAACGGTCATCACCACTGTGCCGGGCGAAACCACGGTGCCGGGCGTGTGCGTGGCGATGTCTTTGACGATGCCGTCCTGCGGCGACTTGAGTTCCAACAGTTCGTGGTGGTGCGCCTGTTTCTGGTTTTCCTGTTGCAATTTGCGGTACTCGCCTTCGGCCTGCACCCGTTCGTTCTGTAACTCCTGACGATAGTTGGAGGTGATCTGGGCGATCTGTTGTTCGGTTTGCCGGATGGTGGAACGCAGGCTATCCACGGTGTAGTTCTGCGCGCGCAGCTCTTGTTCCTTTTCGATATGGTCGCGGGATTTTTCGTTGGCCATGAATTTGGAAACCGAACCGTCTTTGACCAACCGCTGAAACGCCTCGTCATGTGCCTTGTAAATCGGCACAGTCTGTTTGAGCTTGGTCTCGATTTCCAGCGCACTTTGCAGTTCTTGTTGGGCTTTGCTGCGCTGAGCGCGCGCCGTACCGAGGGCATCGGCGTAGGCTTTTTGGCGGGCAATATATTGAGCGTTGACTTGGGCGAACAACTCAGGCGGATCATCGCTATTCGGCTGGAGCGGAACGTCCGCAAGTTGCGCATCGGCACGGCGCAATTGCATGCTTTTAAGATGCAGCTCGCTTTCCAGCGACCGCCCGTCAGCGTCGGAGAACTGTGTATCCATGCGCGCCAGCACCTGCCCGGCGTGTACTTCATCGCCTTCGCTGACCAGTATCTCCTTGACGATACCGGCATCGGCCGGTTGCACGATCTTGACCGAGCTTTGCGGCACCAGCTTGCCTTGAGCTACTGCGATAATATCCAGCCTGCCGAAGATCGACCACAGTAGCATACTGAACAACAACGCCAGCAGGCACCACAGCACCGCACGCGGCAATGGCGAAGGCGGCTGATGCTGCAAGCGCTGGATGTCCGGGGCAAAGTCGTAAGCGTCGGCCTGTAGTTTGTTGCGCCATTTCTCCGCCATTGTTTAGCTTAACCTCGCCATGCCGTCACTCAACCCGTGGGTAATATAGAGGACCTACCACAATTCTTTTTCATCATGCCGCTTTCCTCCATATTCATTATTCGTAATTCCGCGAGTCGGCGTGTCGTTGCGCGTACCGTCGGCATGGTGTTGAACTACATTATTATTGTGCCGCAAAAAATTGTCGACGTATGCCCGCCAAAGCTGACACTCTTGTGAGTCTATATCTATAAATGACCTAAACGTGTGCAGGTGCTGCATTGTCAACGAGAATATTTATCGAAAAATTTTCCGCTATGCTTTGCAGAAGGTATTTTGAGTGAACTAATCCCTGCAAGTCGTTCGTGACTTTCTTGGTAAAAATCCCTTAGAAGCTGTTTAAAAACCTAAGCACTCGATTAAGCTACAACATTTTTGGCTTAAGAGGGCTGGCGGTTGTACTTGACGAATTTAACTGGCTAGCAATGACGGTTATTATGTCCGGTACTTGAAATTGCACGCATCCCAAAACAGGGGGTAGACCGCGAAGCTATCCGTTTCGCGAAATCGTTAACGGCATTCTCTACCTCACCAAGACAGGTTGCCAATGGCGGATACTATATGTGGCAAGCTTGTCGTACCGCCTCACAGATGAATTGCTGAACGCTCTTTTGCCTAGCTTGGAAACTCCAGACGGCTTTCCATGGATTATCAGTGACCGAGGTATTCATCAAAACTACCGAGATACACTGTCTTTACACGGAATTTATTAGGTTTTTAAACAGCTTCTTAGCTATTGGGTAATCATTTATTCAACAATCACTTCATCCGATGTCGAAATACGCTTCAATCGATCCATCAACACATTCCAG
>Ga0208263_100572_pt1 | contig 13349 bp, 10 predicted proteins | sample LakWasMet28_LOW6_2_FD_183872 | JGI IMG/M metagenome (GOLD analysis project Ga0208263, IMG submission 183872) | Freshwater sediment methanotrophic microbial communities from Lake Washington under simulated oxygen tension - Sediment Metagenome... | ecosystem: Environmental > Aquatic > Freshwater >... | reverse complement strand
CTTGAAGGCAGTTGGAAAGTGGGCGAGTCAGCGGAAGGCCCGGATTTGATTTTTACACCGAAATCCCCGGACGCATTTAAACCCGGTTCGCTCTATGAAGTCACGGTCGCCGCGAGCGTTTTCCCGACATTAATTTTTACCAAACCAGACTATAGTGCCAGCTTCACAACCCTGGATATGTCGGCCGCTATCAACTCCATTCAGCTCTATTCAGATCCGGTTGATCCTAAAATAAAACGCGCTACGGCCACGTTAAGTTTCAGTTATCCACCATCAAGAGACAGTCTTGCCGCTAAAACATCGGCATGGTCGCGGTTGCTTCCGGCAAAATCCTTTCAAGATGCGGTGGCTTATGAAATAAGCTACGACGACAAAAATCCCCGCTTGGCTTATCTCAAAACCGTACCGTTAAAGATTGCCGATAAACCTAGCGAAATTAAGATTGCACTCGACAACGGGATTACCGCCGCTTCAGGAGGCAAACCGGCCCAAGGAAGCTCACGTACCCTTTCTATTCCCGGCGCGCTTGATTATCTGCAGGTCACCGAACTCGACGTAAATAGCGTTATTAAAGAAGACGACAGCATAGAACGCCTGATTATGCTGCAAACCAATGTGGCACTTAAGGAACCTGCCGGTTTGGAAAAAGCCGTCGAGGTCTATTTATTGCCGGATTGCCATATTAAAAATCCCGCCAGACCGGCGCTATGCGCGCAAAAAGATGTTACCGAATGGCAAAGCGCTAATCAGGTAGATGCTGAGGTGATTAAACTATCGACAGCCGTTGCGGTTAAATGGCGAGATTCCGGCAGCGAAGATAAAACGATTCAACACCTGACGTTTGCCGCGCCCGAAAATCAACAATTGTTTATCAAGGTCAACAAAGGCATTGAAAGCATCGACGGCTTTTATTTGAGCAAAGACGCCCGTTATCTCAAAGAGCTGGGTGCCAACAAACGCGAACTGAAAATACTCCACGAAGGTGCACTTCTCAGCTTGAGCGGTAACAAAAAACTCGGCGTGACTGCGCGCGGCATTGATAACATTCATGTCGAATTACAGCGCGTGCTACCGCATAACATGCAGCACATTGTGCAATTTACATCCGGCAGTTTTCAAAACCCAAGATTTAAATTACCCATCGAACATTTTGCCGAAAAATTCGAATACGACGAAACCTTGCCGCCCGGAAAAACCATGGAGCGAAATTACCTGACGGTAGATTTCGGTAAATTTACCCGCGACAAAGGCTTTCCGCCGCGCGGATTGTTTATCCTGTCGGTAGCGGAGAAAAAACCGGACAGCTGCAAAGATAGCGATACTGAGAACGAAGGCAGCGAAGCCGAACAAGTTCAGGATGAACAAGCCACAGATGAAAATGCAGATGCTGAAGTACAAGACGAACAAGCGGACGACTCGGAAAACGAGAGCGAAACCGACTGCGCCGAAAACACCGACGACAGCGAAACATCCGGCGTTACCCAGGATAAACGCTTGGTACTGCTGACCGACATGGGCTTGGTCGTCAAAACCAGCACCAAGGGTCAACAAGATGTATTCGTTATGTCTTTCCGTACCGGCTTACCGGTGAGCGATGCGCAAATCTCCTTGTTGGGTAAAAATGGCGTAGCGCTTTTTTCCGGCAAAACAGACAGTCAGGGCAAAATCAGCTTCCCCACCACCGAAGGCCTGACTGCGGAAAAAACACCTACCGTTTACCTGGCGGAAAAAGACGGCGACCTGTCTTTTCTGCCTTTTAACCGCGATAACCGTCAGTTGGATATTTCCCGTTTTGATATAGACGGACTGCGAGACAATGCCGACAGCCTGCAAGCCTATTTGTTTTCCGATCGAGGTATTTATCGGCCCGGCGACTCGGTGCATGTCGGCGTTATTTTACGTAAGCGCGACTGGTCGGCATTACCGTCTGGCTTACCGTTAAAAGCCATCATTACCGATCCTGAAAACCAGGAGGTCTGGAGTCGCACCTTGGCTTTCGGTGCGGAAGGTTTTGAAGAAATAAACTGGCTCAGTCCCGATGGCGGCAAAACCGGCAGCTACCGGATTGAGCTGATTATTAACGACAAAAACAAAAAATCGTTAGGCAGCACCAGTGTCCGTGTAGAGGAATTCCAACCTGATCGCCTGCAAGTTAAAACCGATATTCCGACAGCGCCCGCCAAAGGCTGGTTGGTGCCCGAAGCAGCTAAAGCCCGCGTCACGGTGCGCAATCTGTTCGGTACGCCTGCTGAAGGTAATATTGCCAAACTGGAACTAACGGCGCGCCCTTGGGCGGGCATTGTGCCGGGTTACAACGACTACCGTTTTCGGCCGACCGTGGTAGAAAACATTCCCGATATTCCTCAAACGCTGGGCGAGGTAACGACCAATGCGCAGGGCGAAGCCATTTTCGATTTGCCGTTAGCGGCGATTACCGAACCGGTCTATGAAATTGCCTTGGCTGGCGAAGGCTTTGAAAAAGGCGCGGGCCGTTCGGTGGTGGCGATGGCGTCAACGCTGGTCTCCAGACAAGCTTATCTGCTGGGTTATCGTGCCGATGGTGCGTTGGATTACATCCCCAAAGACACGAAACGTACTCTGGAATTACTGGCTTTGGGTGCCGATTTTCAACCGCGCAAAGCGGAAACCTTGTCAGCGGAAATCTATGAAAATCGCTATGTCTCGACCTTGGTTAAGCGTGACGATGGCCTGTATCAATATCAATCGGTGCAACGCCAGGAACTGCGCAAAACTCAAGCCGTGTCATTAAACAACGGCGTGACTGGCTTTGCACTCCCAAGCGAAGCCCCCGGTCAGTTCTTTGTCATCTTCAAAAACGCGCAGGGCGAAGAATTAAATCGTGTCGATTACACGGTTGCCGGCGAAGGCAATGTCTCGCGCAACATCGAACATAATGCCGAGCTGAATTTAACCCTGAACAAAAAAGAATTCCAACCCGGCGAAACCATAGAACTGCAGATTGTCGCGCCATACGTCGGCGCGGGATTGATCACGGTTGAACAAGATGGCGTGCTGACTAATCAATGGTTTAAAACCACTACCACGGCCTCCAGCCACCGTATTAGCTTGCCCAAAAACATCAGCGGCAACGCCTATCTTTCCGTGGCTTTTGTGCGCTCGTTGGATTCCAAAGAAATCTACATGAGTCCGCTCAGCTACGGCGTGATGCCGTTCAGTATCTCCAAGCAGCGCTTTACGCAGGAGATCAGCCTGAATGTTCCTGAGACAGTAAAGCCGGGCACACATCTTGATGTCCGTTACAGCGTTAAAGAGCCTACCAAACTGGTGTTGTACGCGGTTGATGAAGGCATTTTGCAGTTTGCCCATTACAAAAATCCGACACCGCTGGATTATTTTTTCCGCAAACGGGCATTGCAGGTTAACACCCACCAGATTCTTGATTTGATACTGCCGGACTTTGCTTTAGTGCAAAATCTGTCGGCACCCGGCGGCGATGAAGATGCAGTAATGCTGGGTAAATATAAAAATCCGTTTGCCCGCAAACATAAAGCGCCGATGACATTTTGGTCCGGCATTATTGACGCGCAACCCGGCGAACATAACTTATCGATACCGGTGCCGGATTATTTTAACGGCAGCATCCGCGTCATTGCCGTGGCGGTTAATCCCGGAAAACTGGCAGTGCCGGTGACAAAGACCGTTGCCAGTCAGGATTATGTGATTCAGCCTCAACAGCCCTGGGTTGCTGCGCCGGGTGATGAGTTTGATATGGGCGTGCTGGTCGCCAACAATAGCGGTGCAACCGGTAGCCAGTCCTTGCAGGTCAGCGTTGCTGCCGGCGATGCGCTGGAATTGCTCTCGGCTAATCCGCAAGCCCTGACGCTGGCGCAAGGGCAGGACGGCACCGTGCGTTTTCATGCCCGCGTCAAAGACAAACTCGGGCCAATCAACGTGCGTTATCAAGTCACAGGCGGCGGAAAAAGCGCCGATTACAGCGAAGAAATGAGCATACGGCCATCGCAACCGTTACTTACTACGCTACAGGGCGGAGTATTAACCATCGAAGAGCAGCGCAAAGGCAAAACCCGCAGCCTGGATTTAAAACGCGAACTCTACGACGAACAGCGCAATGCCGAACTGGCGGTGTCAATCACTCCGGCGGCTTATCTGCGCGGTATTGTCGAGTATCTGAAAAACTATCCTTACGGCTGTACCGAACAGATAGCCAGTCAGGCATTCCCGGCTGCCGTGCTGGGGGCTAATCCCGAGCTGGGTTTATCAGCGGCGGATGTCGACAAACTGTTGGATCGCAGCATACATACCCTGCAAACTCGCCAAAAGCACGACGGCAGTTTTGGCTATTGGAGCGTTGCCGACGAGGGCGAACCGTTTTATTCGATGTACGCCACCCATTTATTGCTGGAGGCCAGGGAACGCGGTTACAAAGTACAAGAGGCGATGTTGACGCGGGCCTTGCATTTTGCCGATGAATATTCGCAAAGTCAGCAAACTCAACAGTACCAACATGATGCTCAAGCCTACGCATTTTATTTACTGGCTCGCAACGGCCAGAATGTTGCCGAGCGCTTGCGGGCGTTTGAAGCGGAACTGCAATCCCAAAGTCAGGCGAGTGCCAGCCCGATCAGTAGCCGAACCCGGTTTTTTATCGGTGCGGCCTACAAGCTGCATCATCTGGATCAGGATGCCGATCGCCACTTTGGCGAGTTTCAGCGCCAGTGGCAAGCCACAGGCCAACTGCCCAAAGATATTCAAAATAATCCGGAAGACCTAAGCCTGTATCTTTACCTGGCTGGTAAACACCTGCCGGATTTGATTGATAGTAAAGACCCGAAATTCGGTCACTATCTTCTCGAACTGGCTCAGGATTTGGTCAAGCAACGGATGAATTCTTACCGCGGCTCCATGGCCTTGCTGGGTTTGGGCAGCTTGTGGTCGCGCTTTGATCAGGATCAGCAACAAGCCTTCACCGTACTTGCCGGTACACCGCTGGCGCAACTGGAACTGCAAGGTAAATCCGTTAAAAGTACATTGCTGTCGCCAACCACAAGGCCGCTGGAAATACGCGGCGAAGGCACCTGGAATTTGTATTATCAACTCAGCGAACGCGGTTACGATCGTTCCGCGCCAACAACTGCGATTGCCGAAAAACTGACCATCAACCGCCAGTTGCTTAACGAAAAAGGCGAAAAAGTCGAACAAATCGGCTTACAAGACAAACTGCATATTCGTGTGGCTCTGCATCCGGACCATGCCATGAAAGATGTTGCCGTAGTCATGCTGATTCCCGGCGGCTTTGAAATCGACCTCAGCGAGCAAGGCTTGGCGCAGCGTAAATCGCTGCCAATCGACAAAAAATCATTGTGGCAACCTGATTACATCGACGTGCAAGAAGACCGCTTAGTGCTGTTCGGCGCGCTGGACGGCGGAGAGAAATATTTCGAATTCCGCTTGAAGCCGTTGAATTCTGGAACTTACAAAGTGCCGCCGGTGTTCGCAGAAGGCATGTATGACACGGAGATTCTGTACCGGGGGCTGGCGGATGTTATTAAAGTGAAGGAGTGATAACCGGCATGACTGGCTTGAAAATGACTACGATGACGGTTAAAGAAATGCGCGCCGCTCGTGAGCGCGGCGAATCGGAAACCGACCTGGAGTTTTTGCACCACAACCAATTGGCCGGTTTAGAACCCGAAGATGACGAGGATGCCCCCGACGCCAGTATTGTCATGCTGGAAGCAATCGCCAAACGCCGTTATGGACGTCCAAGAGGGCAACGGAAATAAGGAGCAGGTTGCCATCCGTTTTGATAAGGACGTGCTGGAAGCGTTTCGATCCACTGGTCGCGGCTGGCAAACACGGATGAACGACGCACTTAAGGGGTGGCTAAAAGAACATGCTGCCGGGTAAGTCCGGTAAATGATTCGAGTAAATTGCAGGTTGGTTAATCTTGAGTCTCTGCTGGGTTTCGCGATGCTCTACCCAGCCTTGTATGATCAAATTTAAAGAACCCATTGGAAGAAACATCCAATAAGCTTTACCCGTTCATTGGGAGGCCGTCCAGCCTCAAGCGAGTCGCTAAGTTTTGAAGGGTGATTTCCTTGCTCCTGCGTGAAATCATCAAAACTTAGCGACGGTTAGATTGCTACGCAAGCCCCGGCTGTCCTGCTCCAATATCGTTTATCCACGACAAGGTGGCTAAACATCGCAGCAATGACGTTACGCTATCGGCATCGACCGATTGCATTTTTCCATCACAAACAGCGTGCTCGAAAAAACGCCGGAACGATATAGCTACCGGGGACTAAGATTCACGCACCTTCCGACTCCGGTTCGGTGCATTCCATGAATCTCAGCGGGGGAGATTTTTTTAAATAAATCCCCCTCAATCCCCCTTTTTCAAAGGGGGAGGATAGTAGTTACGATTAACCTATTACCATTTCAATTTAGTAACATCATTTAATGCCGCCAATCATCCAATTCGATCACGTATCAGTTTCCGCCCACGAAAAAACGATTTTATCGGACATTAGCTTTACTCTTTCCGCTGGCGAAAAAGCGGTGTTATGCGGCAAATCCGGCTCGGGTAAAAGTAGCGTGCTTAAAACCTTGTTGGGTCTGCTGCCGATAAAACGAGGCACGGTTTATTTTCAGCAAATCCCGCTAACGACCGCTTCCGTTCAAACGATTAGAAGCTGCGCCGCTTACATTGGACAAGAGCCGATGTTGGGCGCTGACAACGTGCGCGATGCCCTAATCTTGCCTTTTCAGTTTAAAGCCCATCGCGGCCATCAACCCTCAGAAGCCCAGCTGATTGAAGTATTGCAGCGCCTGCAACTGCACGCTGACATTTTAAAACAACAAAGCAGCCGTATTTCCGGCGGTGAAAAACAGCGCATTGCACTGGCTCGTGGCTTGTTATTGGGTAAGACCTTGTATTTGCTGGACGAGGTCACCAGCGCCCTGGATGCGGAAAGCAAACAAGTCGTGTTCGAGGTATTTTCTGATCCCGCTCTGACGGTGCTTTCAGTCGCTCACGATCCCGAATGGCTGGAACTCTGTAGCATTATTTTTGAACTTGAAGCGGGTCAATTGACTGAGGTACAGCGCCATGGAAACACTTGATATTCAACTACCGCAGATGGCGCTACTTTACGGCCTGTGTCTGCTGCCGGTGTTACTGCTATGGCTGATTGGTTTGCGTTTAAGCAGGGATATTGGCATCAGTATTTTGCGCATGACCATTCAATTAGCGCTGGTCGGCATCTACTTAAAAACACTCTTCGATCTTAATAATCCGTGGCTGAATGGCTTATGGATCTTGGTGATGCTGATAGTTGCCGATTTAAGCATCTTGCGCCGTGCCGGTCTAAAAGCGCGTTATTTTGCACTGGCCACCTTTACCGCGATTGCGTCCAGTATCTTGTTTTCGACAGCCTATCTGGTGGTCCTGGTTATCCAACCAACGCATTATTACGATGCCCGTTATATCGTGCCGTTGGCGGGGATGATTCTTGGCAACTGCCTGCAAGGCAATGTCATCGCGCTGGAACGTTTCTATTCAGCCGTGCGCAAAAACGAAAACGAATACGCGACTTTTTTGATGCTGGGCGCGACCCGTTGGGAAGCGGTGCGGCCGTATTTTCGGGAAGCCATCAAAGCCGCAATCAACCCGACCATTGCCGGCATGGCCACCATGGGCTTGGTCTCGCTGCCGGGCATGATGACCGGGCAAATTCTGGGTGGCAGCGAACCTGGGCTAGCCGTTAAATACCAAATCGCCATCATGATTTGCATCTTCACCAGCACCACCATCGCCAGCATTATTAACCTAAAGCTCAGTGTGGCAATTGCCTTCAACGCCTATGATGTTTTGCGGGATGATGTGATTAAGAAACCTTGATTAGCTACGCACTTGTTGGAGCAGCCTACGCGGTTGCGGTTGCCGTTGCCGACAGCCGACAACCGCATTTCGCCCGGATTAATACCTGCCTAAATCGTTAATTGCATCGACTACCATGCCCGAGCCGATGGCAATCATCAAAATATCAGAGGCCACACGCACAAATCGATAACCTGGAGGTGGCGGCCCGAAGTTACCCAGCACTGCCGGAGGCAAGTCGTAAAAAACCACATCTCTAGGCAAAGGACGCCCTATCGCCCATTTTTTTGCCTGACCGGGAGGCATACAACCATTGTGTTTCTTGGCCAGGCCAGGAGGACAACGCCCGGTAGACTGATATTCGCCCGCATAGTAGTCACGGATGACAGCTCGGTGCCGGTCGATAAAATGACTATCGCCGCCAGAACTGGGTCTATCGCTGTCATGCCGCTCTTCTCGATCCTGATGCCGTTCATTCTGCTGATGTTTGTCTTGCTTACCGTCATGTTTACCACCGCCCCCAGCCCATGACGGCTTGTCTGCCATTGCCGGAGTAGCGCTTAAAATCGCCGCGGCAATCAAAATTTGCCCGGTTAATTTTGAAATTTTATGTAACGTCATAACTTGCCACCTCATTGTCTGCGTGAATAAAAATTACACATTGATTATGGCTTATTTTGATAACCGAGTATGTCCGGTAAAGCACAGATGTTGCGGCATAGGAATATTCGGATATAACAAAATAAAGCACTTTTGTTAACTCACTAATTTTTCCGAAGGATTACGTCGATGATTTTATTTAAACATGCAGCTATAGGCATTTTGTTGGTTTTTGGTTTGGCAATGAGTTCATCTGCTCTTCCAGAAGAATCAACAACCTTTAAACTTGGCGACATTGGTCCACAAGGCGGTAAAGTTTATTTTATCGACAGTTCTGGTCAACACGGATTGGAAGCCAAACCTGTCGATCAGCCCGGCTCATTAATTTGGCGTGACGCAGCTACCGCGGCTGACGCTTATGGCTCCGGCTGGCATTTACCTACCATAGCCGAATTAAAATTACTGTATGAACAGAAAACTCATGTCGGCGGCTTTGCCAACGACGATTATTGGAGCAGTACGGAGCAAGACGTCAACAGCGCCTGGATTCAAGGTTTTGTCAGAGGTGATCAAGATCGTTACAACAAACACAGTAAATTGAAGGTGCGTGCGGTACGAGTGTTTTAACCATCAAACTCATCTTGTAACGTACTCACAAACGGAGCACAATTACGACACATAAACCGTCATGGTGTTTCTGATGAAAAATACTACCGCCAAAGAAAACCGCCTTAATATTCGCTGCGATGTTCGGGCGCGAGAGCTGCTCGACAAAGCCGCTACTTATACACACGTCAGCATTTCCGAATTTGTTCTGTCCAACGCATTAGCTTCCGCAGAAAAAGTGGTACAGGCTCATGAACACATCACCTTACAACCGGAAGATTTTCAGACCTTCCTGGCCGCACTTGATGCGCCGGCACAACCCAACCCTGCCTTAGAAAAAGCCTTCAAACGCCATTCGGAACAGGTTGCCAGGTAAAGTTGTAAGTGGAAACGATTTACCATATCCGCCCCTTTGACAATTCGGTTGATACCGCATCCTTTAGTTGTGGTCAGCCATCACTTGATGAATACATTCGCCGTTATGCTTCGCAAGATGTCAAACGCAATGTTGCCAGGGTATTCATGGCGACACCGGAACATGACGCCAAGCAATTAGCAGGATTTTTTACCTTAAGCGCAGGCAGCGTCAGTTGTTCTGACTTACCGGCGTCATTGGCTAAAACACTGCCCCGCTATCCTGTACCGGTAGCACTTATCGGGCGACTTGCTGTAGCCACCGACTATCAAGGAAAAGGACTAGGATCGATTCTGTTGGCAGATGCTTGTCGGAAGGTAATAAATGCTAGCGCCACTTTGGCGGTTGTTGGAATTGTTGTGGATGCTAAAGACTCAACTGCTGCCAGTTTTTACCAGCATTTTGGTTTTGTGCCTTTGCCGGGCCAGGCTAATCGGTTGCTGTTACCGGCAACTGCGTTTTGTACATTGGCGTAGTTCGTATGAAGCTTGCGCAATACGGAATTTCAGCAAGTCGAATGCCCTGGATTCCGCTCCCCAGGCTACTTGCTTTTTAATGTCGAGAGCAACTTGATGTAGGGTGGGCAAGCGGCTTTTTGCTTGCCCACCGTTTAAAGTCAATTGGTTTATTCCTCGTGGGCACGAAAAGCATTTGCCCACCCTACAGGGCTGGGTTTCGTCTTTCTATACCCAGCTTACGCTCTTACGGGATAGAGGTAACTTTCTGGGGTGATGATAGTTTTTCAAATAAATCCATCAACTCATGCAGTCTGGTACTGGGATTCATTTCTCCGCTCGCTATGGCTTCAGCGATTACTTTAGCCGCTGTTCCACGCGCATTGGCAAATCGATTTTCCTGCAGTAATAATGAAAAAACACCCTGAGCTAAACCTTTGTCGTAATTTTCAAGACCAGGATAAGTGCGCAAGTCTTTGATGAGCGCATCTCCCGCCGAATGCTTGCCCGCTGCTATATAGGGTTTACGACTGTAACCAAAATGCAACAATAACCAGAATTCAAAACATGGATAAGAAGCAATGACTTCGACTTTTGGGGAACTCTTAGCTAAATCAATCGCTTTGACAAATGTTTCGTGAGTATCCCTGTCTATCGAACAAAAAACTTGATCAAATTTTCCCTGGCGAGCAATCGCTTCCTTAACAATATTCAGTGGATCGGTTTTTCCGCAATGGGTAATTTCCACTACTACGTTGACACGAAAATGCAGACTCGCATCTTCTAAATAACGTTTTCCCGACTTACTGTCTTCGCAAATGACCAACACTGTAGGCTGAGGCTTATAGCTAGGATTTTTCCGATTAAACGAAGCAGCATTACGCCCCATGTTCAGCCCCTGCGCACAAAGGGAAGTCCACGGTAGCGGCCTTCATAATAACGTTTTTCCAAATCCTCGCTTTCGCGCCCTTCAAAATCGTGGATAGATCTTAATTGGGTGGCACCGTTAGCATCACGCTCTGTGAGCCAAAACTGGTCGCGGCGCAATAATTTGGCATCCATCAGATGAGTGTCATGTGTAGTGAAGATGAGCTGAGCTGGTGAGTTAGCTTTAAGATGTTTTGCTACCAAAGAGACAACAATCTCTGGATGAAGACTGTTGTCCAATTCGTCAACTACTAATACTACACTTTGAGTCACAAGCCTTGATTGAGCATGAAGGCTCCAAGGCAACCAAAAACCAATCAAATTTTTAGTACCATCCGATTCCTCATGAAAATCAAACTCTACCTCTCCCAACCCTGTTCGATGGGTTAATACCGTTTTTCTTTTCGGCTTTGTATTTGTTGAATTCAATAAATCCGTAGATGCAGATTTTTCCGAACTAAGCTGAATTTGTTCAAAGCGAATATTGGTAACGGGAACATCTAATTCTTTTAGGAAAGACGAAAGAGCTTCAGCAAAAAATGGATCCATTTCTGCTCTACCTTGGCTAATGTCAGCAAGTGCCTCCATATCATTATTACCCGAAAAAACTATGAAGCCACCTCGTAACCACTGCAATGGAGCTCTTAATTGTTTCAGTTCTTCACTACTATTTGCTACAGCCTGCACAAGAAACATCACTTGCGGACCGGTGGATTTTCTCCATAGTTCGTGCAAATCCTTCCCTCCTTCCATTTGCGTGCCAAAGGTATACTCATCGCCGGAAGACTGGTGACGGCGTTCGTACAAGAGCGTTTCTTTTCCTTTCGGGAACGCAATTAAACGCTCGTGGACAATACGCTCTTGAGTTAAAGCCAACTTAAACTCATAGCGTTGTTCTTGACAAACAAAATGCAGCTCGACACGACTGGGTTGGTCAGCTAATTGCGGGTCAAAGCGGAATGGGGAAACCGGGAGCAAAGTAGATTCAGCTCTAGGTTGAAGTCTTGCAATATCACTAACAATTCCAAACGCTTTGATTAAATTGCTCTTGCCAGACGCATTTGGCCCATAAATGGCTGCAACCTTTAGTAAGTCAGGAAGTTTTTCGCCTTTAACAACAGGTTTGAATACATTATCGCCCTTCTTTAATCTAGGTGCCGCAACCATAGAAAAGGTCTGCTTTTCGCGAAAAGAGCGATAATTGCTGATAGAAAATTCGATTAACATGCAGAAATCTCGCAGTTACATAATTTATTTAGGTCATTAATATAGCTTTTTTTAACATTATCTGCAGGTTTTCTACATTGGAAGCCCCCCTATTGGTTCACTTTGATAGTGATGATTGTTCTATTTGGTTTAACGAAACTGTTTAAACCCGCCCAAAACGATAAAATGACCACCAGTTAATCACTGAGAAAGTTCTAGCCAGCAATGTTGCAAATAACCACCCAAGTCAGCATCCCAGACAACGAAATAGAAATTTCTGCCATTCGCGCTCAGGGTGCGGGTGGTCAGAATGTCAATAAAGTATCAACGGCGGTGCATTTGCGTTTTGATATTCATGCGTCGTCCCTGCCTGAGTTTTATAAAGAAAAACTGTTGGCTTTAAGTGACAGTCGTCTTTCAAAAGACGGGGTGATTGTGATCAAGGCGCAGCAGTTTCGCACTCAGGAAATGAACAAAGAGGATGCTTACAACCGGCTACGGGAGTTGATTCTGAGTGCGACCATTGTGCATAAGAAGCGCAAAGCCACAAAACCCACTAAAGGCTCAAAGCTGAGGCGTTTGGATGGCAAATCCAAACAAGGAAAACTGAAGGCGTTGAGAGGAAAAGTTGATTTGCACTAATGTTTGCAGCCAATCCTTTCATGCTTCGACAAGCTCTCGGCAACTGCTCCATGCGTCGCCTACCAACATTAGGCGTATTAGGCGAAGCGCCTACTGTTGGTGCCCTACCTCCTGCATGCCCGATGAAGCGGGGCAGGCTCTCCGTGCAGTCGATCACGAACGGCCCTTATTGATTTATAACATTGCCGTTCGCACTGAGTTTATCGAAGCGCCAGATTTATAAAGACCCCATTAAACTAGGCTGCCTGTCGGTTCATTTAATAATCACCGGCTGGTCAGAAAGTTCGTTGGGATTGCCTTCTTTAGCCGGGAAATGAGTTACTAATAGCTTGGTGATGCGCTCAATACCTTCCAGGGCTCCTTGCCGAAAGTCGCCTTGTTTAAACGCCGTCTGCATGGCCTGGGCGATAGCATCCCATTCGGTTTGGGTTACTCGTTTGGCAATGCCCCGGTCGGCGACGATGTGGACTTCCCGGTCTGCCAGTAATACATAAATCAACACGCCGCTGTTGTCTTCGGTATCCCACACCCGTAGATTGGCAAAGACTTCTGTAGCGCGATGTCGAGCTGATTTGCCGCGCCATACCCAGACGGGTGCAAGAGCATTTTCAACGGC
>Ga0208263_100571_pt1 | contig 13355 bp, 13 predicted proteins | sample LakWasMet28_LOW6_2_FD_183872 | JGI IMG/M metagenome (GOLD analysis project Ga0208263, IMG submission 183872) | Freshwater sediment methanotrophic microbial communities from Lake Washington under simulated oxygen tension - Sediment Metagenome... | ecosystem: Environmental > Aquatic > Freshwater >... | reverse complement strand
GCGCCGAAGACGCGGTCCCATACCATGCGGGTCTCGGGGCCGGCCCATGCGAGCAGCTCGCGCCCGAGGTCGCGCACCGACGCGAACCGGCGATCGGGATCGCGCTCCAGCGCGCGGAGGATGACCTGCTCGAAGCCTGGCGGAACCGCCGTGTTGAGCGCGCGCGGCGGCGTGATCGGCGCGGACATGATCGCGTGCATGAGGTCGTAGAGGCTGTCGCCGTCGAAGGGCATCGCGCCGGTGACGCACTCGTAGAGGATCACCCCGAGCGCGTACTGGTCGGTGCGCCCGTCGACGTTCTTGCTGCCCTGGGTCTGCTCCGGGGACATGTAGTGGGGAGTTCCCATCATCGCGGAGGTGGCGGTGAGGGCCTTGGCGCGCTGGGTGTCACTGACCTTGGAAATGCCGAAGTCGAGCACCTTGGGGACGACCATCCCGTCGCGGGTGCGCGCCAGGAAGATGTTGTCGGGCTTGAGGTCGCGGTGCACCACCCCCTCGGCGTGGGCCGCGGAGACCGCCGCGAGCACTGGGATCATCACGTCGACGACAGCCCCCGGGTCCATGGGCCGTTCGCGCGCCATCCGCGCCGCGAGGCTCTCGCCCTCCAGGTACTCCATCACCAGGTAGGGCATCCCCGCTTCGACGCCGACGTCGGAGACGTCCACGACGTGGGGGTGCCGGATGCTCGAGGCGGCCTGACCCTCCTGGAGGAAGCGCGCCCGCATCGACGGGTTGCGCGCGATCTCGGGGTGCAGCGTCTTCAGGGCGACGCGCTTGCGGAGGTCGCCGTGGATGGCCTCGTACACCGCGCCCATCCCCCCGACGCCGAGCTTCTTCGAAATCGTGTAGCGACCGAAGACCGTGCCCGGATCGAAGCCCGGTGGATCGGACGTCTCCCCCGCGTCGGACCCTGATTCTGGCGGCGCGTCCGTGGTCATATTCCCTCTCGGTGCATGGCATCGAAGCCACCACCTGGATCACCTCGCGTCAAGCCGGCATCACGCCCCGCGAGCCGGGGCGCTGGGGAGGGCGCGGACTGCCTCGCGCTTCGGCTGCGACCGGGTGCTGTACCGCGGCGAGCACACCTGCGGGAGCTGCGCGCTGCTCTACCGCGAGGTCTTGCTTTTCAGCGGAGCCCGACGCGATGCGCGTGGAGGTCGTGCGCCTTGCGTCAGCCATGTGACCCACGCGAGCTCAGCGCTCGCCGGTCGAAGTCCCTCGCGTCGCGTCGCCGCCCTCACCGAGCACCTGTTCGGTGTCCACTACCATGCGCCACGTCCGTCGCCTCCTCCGTCGGGTCGGCTGGACGCCCCAGAAGCTTGAGCGGCGCGGCACGCTCAACGGCGTGCTCTGTCGCCTCGTCGTGCACGGCATCCCGATGCCGATGACCGGCGTCGTCGCAGCGCGCGCCGCGCGCTACGGCAGCATGCGCACGAAGAGGTCGGGCAGGCGGTTCGCGTCGCCGGGTGCAAGGTTGGTCGCGTACGAGACGAACGCCACGAAGCGGCCGTCGGCCGACAGGGCGGGGACGTAGCTGTTGTCGTCGCTCGGCGCCTCAGCGGCGTCGACGCTCACGCGGACCGTCCGGCCCGTCGCGGTGTAGCGTACGAAGACGTCGTACCGGCCGTTGGCGTCGCCCTCGGCGAAGTTCGAAGAGGCCGACTCGAAGGCCACGACGCGCCCGTCGGCCGAGATCGCTGGGCGCCGGGAGTCGCGGTCGCCCTGCGCGCCGCCCGGGCCGAGGCTCGCGCGAACCAGCGCGCTGGTCGCCGTGTCGCGGAGGTAGATGTCCGTGGCGCCGTTGGTGTCGTCGGGCGTCAGCCCGGCGCTCCACTGGAAGGCCACGAAGCGGCCGTCGGCCGAGAGCGCGGCGTACAGGGGGTTGGTGGGGTTCGCGGCGGGCGCCTGGGTGCCGGCGGCGGTCAGGCTCACCCGCGCGGTCGAGCCCGCGGCGAGGTCCCGCACGAAGCCGTCGCGACCGGCGTTGGTGTCGCCGGGCGCGAGGTTGCGCGCGTCCGACGCGAAGGCGACGAACCGCCCGTCGGCCGAGAGGCCCGGCGCCATGCTGGGGGCGTCGCCGGTCGCGCCCGCCGGGTCGACGCTCGCGCACACCGTCGCGCCGGTCACCCGGTCGTGCACGAAGACGTCGCTGCCCACGTTGACGTCGCGGGTGGCGAGGTTCGACGCGCGCGACTCGAACGCGACGAACCGGCCGTCGGCCGAGAGCGAGGGGCGGGCGCTGTACTGCACCCCCTGCGCCCCGGACGAGGTGACGCTCACCCTCGTCGTCACGCCCGCCGCCATGTCGCGCACGAACACGTCGTCGGCTCCGTTGGTGTCGCCTGCCACGAGGTCGGGGGCCCCCGACGAGAAGGCCACGAAGCGCCCGTCCGCCGAGACCGCGGGGTCGGCGCTCCCGCGTAGCCCCGTCGCCTCGGCGCCGGATGGGCGGACGCTCACCCGCGTCGTGACGCCGGTGCGCCGGTCGTACAGGAAGACGTCGACCGCGCCGTTGGTGTCGCCCGGCACGAGGGCATCCGAGCGGGAGGCGAACGCAACGAAGCGGCCGTCGGCCGAGAGCGCCGGGGGGATCGGGTACGCCGTGCCGAGGTCGGTGGTCGCCGCGGCGTCCAGGATGCGCTCGAAGGGGGGCGCGCAGTAGTCGCGCAGCGCGGCGTAGCCCCGGTCGCACACGAAGCCGCACGCGCCCCCGGCGCAGGTGGCCGCAGCGTGGATGGGGACGGGACACGCGGCGGCACACCCCCCGCAGTGGGCCGGGTCGGTCGCGAGGTTCACGCACGCGTCGCCGCAGCGCGCGAGGCCGTCCGCGCAGGGGACGACCGCGTCGGCGGGCTCCTCCGACGCGACGTCGGCGGGGACGTCGGCGGCCACGTCGGGCGGGACGTCGGGCGCGGCGCCTGCGTCGAGCGGCGCCGGCGGTTCGACCAGCACGTCACGAACCGGCGCGATGTCACGCCCGGCGTCCACGGGCGGAGCGACCTGGCTGCAGGCCACGAGGCCTGCGCAAACGACGAGAGCGGCTCGGTCCCCGGTGCGCATCGGGGGGATGAAGCACTCGAACCGTCCGGGTGTCGATCGGGGCGATGCTACTCGGCCAAGGGCACGTGCTCCGCGACACGGCTGAGGGGCCGCTCGATGCGCTCTGCGAGATCGGCGAGGGCGGCCTGGCGTCGGGCGACCGTGCCACCGAAGCAGCGATCGCCTGCCTCGACGCGGAGGTCCCGGGGTGGGTCGCCTCCAGCGGTTCTGCTGCGGCGGGGAGGCTCGACCCGCTCGAGCGACGCCTCGCCCGCAGCCCCCACGGCGCGCGGAGGCAGCCTCCGGGGGGCTGATCCTCGACCACGGCGGGGGAAGCCCGCGGCGACGAACCCCTTGCCTCCAACGTCCCGAGGCCTTGACGACCCTGCTCCCCAGGTGACCCCATCCGCCCCGGAGGCGCGCATGCGAACACTGGGCAACCTTCTCTGGTTCATCCTCGGCGGACTCTTCCTGGGCCTCGGCTGGTACCTCGCCGGCGTCCTCATGATCTGCACCATCGTCGGCATCCCCTGGGCGCGTGCGTGCTTCGTGATGGGTGGCTTCGCGCTCTGGCCCTTCGGCCGAGAGGCCATCGACCGGCGCCAGCTCACCGGGCAGGCCGATGTGGGCACCGGGGCCCTCGGCGTCGTCGGCAACGTCCTCTGGTTCCTCCTGGCGGGCCTCTGGCTGGCCATCGGACACCTCGCCTCCGCCGTGGCGTGCTTCGTGACCATCATCGGCATCCCCTTCGCGCTCCAGCACCTGAAGCTCGCCGGCATCTCGCTCGCCCCCATCGGCAAGGTGGTCGTCACCGCCGAAGAGGCCATCGCCGCCCGTACCCGCAACCCCAGCTACGGCCGGTAGCGGGAGCAGGCGTCTCCGACCCGGAGCGAACATCCGCTCCCGTCGGGATCGTCCCCCGCCGGGGTCGACCTCACCGATCCGCTGGCGCCGGAGCGACGACCAGCGTCCCTTCCTGCTCGCCGCTGCGCGTGCGACGGTGGCCCCTCGCTCATGCGTAGGTCCCCCCTGCTCGTCGCGGCTTGCCTGACGCTGCGGATCGCTCCAGCGGGCGCGGTCCCGCTGCTCAGCGGCTTCGGCGGACCCAGCGGCTACGGCCTGCCCGAGCACTGCGTTCACCCCAACGACGATGGCTCCTACGCGGGGCCGCAGCCCGACGCTCGCGCGACGCCGGTGGCCGTCGACCTCCGCGCGGCCTTCCCCGAAGGGCTCTATCTCTTCAACGAGCGCGTCGATCACTTCTTCGTCAACACCAACGGCAACATCACCTTCGCCGCGCCGCTCGCCGACCCGACGCCCGCGGCGTTTCCGCGGGCGGGGCAGGCGATGATCGCTCCCTGGTGGGCCGACGTCGACACGCGCGGGGGCGGCCGACCCTCGGGCAACGCGATCTGCTTCCACGTGGAGCTGGGGCGGATCGTCGTGACCTGGCACGACGTGCGGCGCAGCACCGACCCCGACGACGCGCGCGACGACTTCCAGCTGATCGTGTCGAGGTCGTCCCGGTGTCCCAACGTCGGCCGCGTCGACATGGAGCTTCGCTACAACCGCTGCGAGTGGACCGCTGGGGCCGACGGCGCCCACGCCCAGGTCGGCTTCGACGTTGGCAACCAACGGAATTTCTACGCCCTCCCGAGCTCGCGCACCGCGGCCATCGGCGAGCTCTGCCGCACCACCAATGTCCCCAATGGAGAGCCAGGACTGCATCGCTTCTCCATCGTCGGCGTCTCCGACGGTGGTGGTTGCAGCGACGTAGGGAGGCCGTGCGTGGTCCCAGACCGCGCGGGCGTCTGCGCCGAAGGGGTCACCCTCTGCCGCTCCGACTTCGAGTCGTATTGCCGACCGCTCCGGGGTCCGCAGATTCGCCGCTGCAACGGCCTGGACAACGACTGCGACGGGCGCGTCGACGAGGACGCCGCGCTCTGTGGCGAGGGCGAGGTCTGCGATCGAGGGCGGTGCGCCTCGCGCTGCCCGACCGATCGCGCATGCACCGGAGGGCGCATGTGCTCGGTGCGTGGGACCTGCGTCGACGACTCCTGCGAGGCGGTCTCCTGCGCGCCCGGCCAGCGCTGCCTCGCGGGGGCGTGCGCGAGCCCCTGCGAAGGGGTGTCCTGTCCCTTCGGCCAGGAGTGCCGCGCGGGCCGCTGCGTCCGCCCCTGCGACGAGGCGTTCTGCGAAGGCGATCAGCTCTGCCAGGATGACCCACGGCAGCCGGGGTACGGGCAGTGCCGGTTCAGCTGCACCTGCGGATCATGTCCGGACGGTCTCGGCTGCGCGCCCGATGGCCGCTGCGTCGCCGACGACTGCCTCGACGTGACCTGCCCCACGGGCTCGTACTGCGAGCGCGGGGCGTGCCGGGACCGATGTGCGCTCCCGGACGGCGCGACGCCGTGCCCCGAGGGCGAGGCGTGCGTCGCCGGGGAGTGCCGCCGACCGGGGGAGGGGACCCTCGACGCTGGAGGTCTGCGCACCGACGCTGGAGGCGCGGATGCAGGAGGACGCCCCACCACCGGGACGACGGTGAGCGCGGGCTGCGGATGTCGCGCGGGCGGCGAACGAGGCGGGCGGTCGGGCGTCGCGCTCGCGGCGGGCGTCGTGCTGTGGGCGGTGCGCCGACGCAGGGCGCTGCGGTCGTGACCCGCGGCGAGGGCCCGTCGGTGGGCGACGACGAACGCGCGAGTCATCGTGGAAGGGTGGCGGCCCGATGGACCCGCAGTTGAGCGGAGCGACCGACGGGCGGAGATGAGCGGGGAGAGCGACGGCGGCGAGAGGGCTACGCGGACGTCACGCCCGCCCGCTCTCGATGCGCACGAGGCGGTCGTAGCCGTCCTCGTTGGGCGGGATGCGCAGCAGCGTCTCACCCCGGACGTGCGCCATCACGCACATCAGGGTCTTGAGCGTGAGCGCCCGCTCGCGCTGGCGGGGCCCGCCGCCCTCGCCGACGAGCCGACGCAAGGCGAGCGCCGGAGAGCCCTCCGGGAGCCCGGCTCCGCTCGCGTAGCCGCGGATGAACGGCTCGACCTCGGCGCCGAGGACGTGGTGCGCGTAGATCAGCCCCGCGACCACCGGCGCCATGCAGAACGGCCGGCCGCGCGGGCCGTGGGCGAGCAACCAGTCGACGGAGGCGCGGTAGCGGGCGAGCTCCTCGCGCGCAGCGTGCGTCGAGAGGTGGTTGTCCGCGCGGCCGTGCAGACACACGAGCGCGCGAATCCAGGGTACGACCTTCGGCCCGTGGGCCTCGCCGTCGAACATCTGGAGGACGTTGCCCACGCTCCGGGTGCGCCCCCGGTCGATGGTCGCGCGCGCCGCCTCGTCGAGCCCGCCGACCACGAGCATGTTCACCGTCACCCCGGCGTGCAGGACCGCCATCAAGCGGTGCTGGCCGTCGTAGAGCAGGCCGTCTTCGCCGATGCCGAGGCCCTGGTTGTTCACGGGCCACGCGCCGGCCGCCATGTCGCCGGCCAGCTTCTGGATCTCGCGCGCGGTCACCGAGCGGTTCTTCCGGTTTCGCAGCAGGAGCGCGGCCGCGAGCGCGGGGCTGACCGGGTGGACCAGGGCCTGATGCTCCTTCAGGAGACGCAGGAGGTCTGCGACGCCCGCCTCGTCGGGGTCGATCCTCGGGCGCCGAGCGGACGCCAGGGCCGCCACCTGGTCGGGCGATAGCCTGGTGAGCTTGCGGCGGTGCGCGGCGCAGTAGAGGCGAAGCTCCGGTCGCGTCGTGGGTTCGCGGCTCACTGGACGGTTGCAGCCGTTGTGGATGCAGGCCGCGACCTTCGGCGTCGGGTCGTCGGCGGAGGGAACAACGTCGAGCGGGCGGGGACTCTTCTGGGGCACGGGATCCTCCTTCGGAGCGAACAACGAGGTCGACGGAGAGACGGCGGTCGGGGCGTGTACGAGGAGGCGGAGGCGAGCGAGACCCTCGGCGTGCAGCCGCGCGATGGTCTCGCGCGCTCGCCTCATCCGGCGCGCGAGTTCGCGGACGGTCACGCCCTCCGCGCGAGCTTCGACCACCTGGCGCTCGTCGGACGGCAGGCGCTGCAGCGCCGCGAGGAGCGAGGCGCGCCGCGCATCGTCGTCGGCGGGGTCGCAGGGCGCGTCGTCCTCGTCGTCGTTGGCCTTCGCGGCGTGCCGCTGCTCGAACAGCGTGAGGTGCCAGCCGTCCCCGATCACCCGCGAGACCAGAGGCGCCAGCCGCGCGCACTCCTCGCGGCACGTCGGGCGCTGCGCACAGCTGTTACAGGGGCTCTCGACCGCCAGGGCGTGGGCGGTCACGGTCGCTCCTCCCGCGGTGCCATCGCGAGGCGTCGGCGCGCCGGTGGGGTGGAGTCATCGACGACCTCGGCAGATGTGACAGGTCCCCGGCTCGACGGCGCGAGAAGGGGAGAGATCCTCGTGCGGGCGTTGTCGTTGGCGGGAGGGATGGGAGAGAACGGGTGCATCGGGCGGACTCCTTCCGGCGGCCCCAGCGGCGCTCGACGTGAGCGCTGCGCGGGAGTTCGCGGGAGGGTCGTAGGCCGACCGCAACGACGTGGCGCCGGTGGGATCAGTCACTTTCCGGAGGCGCTTGCGGTTTCTGTATTTGCCCTGCCGCGCGTTGTGATTCCGCTTCCCCGCCGCGGTGCGCTGGTATCGCGCTTCGGCCCCGCGGTGGACCACGATGCCGGCCAGCGTGCTGCACCTCACGGAGCAGTAGAGGCGCCCGCAATCGCAGGACGAGCAGACCTCGAAGACGACGTCGCAGCGCGGACACCTGCGTAGGCGCAACTCGCGGCTCTCGGGCCGTTGCTTGGCGACCACCATGGTCTCGGACGCTACGCCCGCCGACCGTCGTCGCGGGCCCCGGGGGCGATCGCGCGCAGCACTTTGGATCCCTGTAGGCTTTGGCCCGATGACCGACCCCTCGGATGTCTTCTCGCAGGCGCTCGGCCCTGAGGCAGGAACCTCCTACCGACTGAGCCGCGCGCTGGCCGAGCTCTTCCCCGGCAAGGCCGTGCTCGACGGTCTCACGAGCCCCTTCGACCTCGGCGAGTTCGCCGACGCGGGGCGGTGCGAGGCGCGGGCGCGCGAGGGCATTCACGCCGAGTTCTCGGACGAGTGGACGAGGGCAGACGACATCTCCCATCGGGCGCGTCGCGACCTACTCGACGCGAACGCTTACATTGACCGGGGTGGCAGGGTCCGCGGGGTAGGCCCCGGTGCCGACGGCGACGATCAACGATCGGTCCGTGCCGCGGTTCGAGTAGACGAGACTCGAGGTGGCCTCGCCGGTCGGTCGGGACTGCGCCAGGCACACGCCACCGCAGCCGCCGAGCAGGCTGATCGAGGGCCCACCCCGAGCCGGCGCGACGCTTCCTTGAACCGTGAGAGTCGCGCCCGCGGGGACCGCGACCGCGTAGTACAGCACCGGCCCGCCCGTTCCCCCGCAGGGGTCGGGGTCGTGGGCCTCGAGGAGGTCGATGTCCCGCACAGGCGATGCCGGGCTGAGGGCCACCGCGCCCGCGCAGTCCAGGTTGGCCGAGGTTGGGCGCAGCGTCGCGCGCAGCTCGAGCGGCGGCGAGCGATCGGTCCGCGCTGAGCCGGCGGCGATGAGGACGCGCTGCGCGACAGGATTCGCGTTGACGTAGAGGGCGCGAGACGAGCTGAGCTCCGCGGAGGATGAGGCGAGGCACACGCCGCCGCAGCCGGTGAACAGCCGAACGAACCCGTACGGCGAATACCCGTCCAACGCGGAGCTGAGGCCCGCGGTGAGTGTCTGCCCTGCGGGCACGACGATGTCGTAGTACATCGCCCTCGGCGGCACGTCGGAAGCGCCGGGGCAGCGCGGGGTGGCATCGGTAGCGTCCTCTGGGTGTTCGAGGCGCGCGGCGATGCCCGATGTGAGGGTGATCGGAGCGTTGCAGCGGGCGTTGGCGGGAAGCGCCCGAAACGTCGCCGTCACGTCGACCACCGGCCGCGCGAACTCCGGCGCGCTGCCGATCGCGACGGACACAGAGCGCGGCGCGTCGCTCGCGTTGTTGAACTGACCGATCGCCTCGCCGGAAGAGAAGAGGCGCGTGAAGGCCGTCGCGAGGCAGCCGGGCTCACCGCAGGCCGGTCGCACGTAGGAGTAGAGGACCGACGCCGCGGTCGACGTGCGAAGAGCGCGCGCGAGCAGGGCAGTCCGCGGAGGAACGGTCACCGTGTAGAAGAGCGCGGGCACGCCCCGGTCGGAGGGGTCGTAGCAGTTCACGGCGTTCTCGGCGGAGAGCCCGAGGTCCTGTCCGCGCAGGGTGATCCCCTCCACGAGCGGCGTGGCGGCAGCGCAGGTCGAGTTGGCCGACGCGCCGCGGATGCGCACGGCGACCGTCAGCGGCGCGGGCACCCGGGCGAGGTTGATCACCGCAACGAACACCGTTCGCGCCGACGACGCCCCGTTGTGGAACACCAGCGGCCCGAGCTCGCGACCTCCGCGTGTGCCGGCGAGACAGGTCGTCGCCTCGCACGACTCCAGCGCGGAGAGCTCGACAGCGCTGCCCTGTCCGTCGGGCACCGTGACCTCGAGAACGCCATCGGCAGGAACCGTCGCGCGATACCAGCGCGTGGGGCTCACTCGCGCGAACGACCCGTTGCAGGACGGCACCGACGACGTCCCACCGAAGGCCTGACCCATCAGCACGTCGCCGTCGCGCACGAGCGTCGCCGAAGCGCAGGCCGCGCCCGGCACATCGGCCATCATCACATCGGGACGGTCGGACGCAGGGTTGACACCGGCATCCGTAGGCAGCGGCTCGTCCGCGTCCTCCCGCACGCTCGCGTCCTCGACTTCGACGACATCCATCGGCGCGGGCGCGTCGATCGGTGAGCCCGCGTCGACCGCGACCACACCCTGGTCCGACGATGGGATCGCATCGACGCCGGAGGCGTCGGTGCTCGTGACGGTCGACCCGCATCCGCCGATGCAGAGCGCGGTCCACAACGTCCACGCCACCCACCGTCCGTCGGCCGCGCTCTTCATCGGTGCACGCTCCCACAAGCTCGGGACACTCCGCGCTGGAATCGCTTCGACCCTGATGGCGTGCCCCCCACGTCGCTCTCACCGCAGTCGATCGACCAGCCGTCGCGGCACCATCTTTCCCAAGGGCTGCTCGCGCCTTTGTCAGTATGGGTTGCTCGCGCTGTGTCGTGCGACGTCGCACTGGCGCGAGCGAGCGCGCTACTCGCGCCTGCCATCGCCGGCGACCTTGGGAGTGCCCGAGTCGGGGTGTGATGGTATTCGATGCATCCCGGGTGGTAGGGTGGTGGGAATGGCGGCGAAGAAAGCAACCACGCCCGAGATCGTGAGCGGCGACCCGGAGAGGATCCAGCTTGCAGTCCGGCTCGATCGCACGATCATCAAGCGGCTAGAGCTCCTGACCGGCCGGTTCGCTCGACCTGGGCTGGTCATCACCCGAACCGACGTGCTTCGCATGGCGCTCCTTGAGGGCCTCACGACGTTGGAGAAGAGGGAGAAGCAGCGGTGACGATCCCGAAGCGCGACGCCTTGGTCGAGGAAACCGGACAGCTACGATTCAGCCGGGGTGTTTCCGCCCTCGGTTTCGACACGTCTGCGACTCCTCCTGCGCATGATGAATCGATCGGTGCGCGAAGCGTTTCGCCTGCCGAAGAGAAAGCTCGCGAGGCGTTCGCGACCTACCTGAGAGAAAAGGTTGGGGTCGTCATCGGCGAGGTGGTGGGCCCGCCGGGACCTCACACCTCGGCGGAGATGCTTCCCTCGCTGCTGGTGCTCCGGTCTCCCGACGGTCGAAACGCCTTCGACGACGAGCTCGTCTACCAGCTGGCACTTTTCAGGGACAGTCCTGGATGCGCGACCGACTCGTCTGAAGGCGGCGTCTCCCTCGAGGATTTCATCGTGTGGGCGCCGGCCGCGATGCTCGACGTCGCAGCGGAACTCGTCGAACGCGAAGCCATGAGGCCCCAGGGCGGCAACACGCTCGCTGCGGTCGGAGCGCTCGCCTCGGCAGCCGTGCGTCGCACGCTTCTCCGTGAGGTGCTCGTGCGCAACAACTGGAACATGACCGTCACAGGTACGGAGCTCAAGTTGGGCGGCACCGGGAACGTGCTTCGCGCCATCAAGGATCTCGGCCTTGAGGCTGAGCTGGAGGAGGCCCGGCGTGACGGATCGGTGAAGCGCGGCGGACACCGAAAATCAGGGAAGACTCGATAATTCGATCTATCTAATTTGATCTATCGTGTGCCTGCGGTAAGTTGCCCGTCGAAGGCGCATGGCGAACGACAGCGAGTGGATGATCGCTCTGTGGCGGGACGGCAAGTTCGATGGCCCGGAGTTGTTTCGACGTGGCGTCGTGACGAGTCCGCCGACGATCAACACTTCGAAGGCGTGGTCGACCAACGCGCCGGTCGCTGCACCCGTCACGATCCTCAACCACCGAGGCAGGGTCGCACCCAAGGGGGCGTTCCGATGAGACGCGCAGCTCAGACGTCCCGGTCGATCGTCCCGCCGACCGGCGACCCCTCGCGCTCGCCCGACAGCGACGAATCGCTCGGGGGACTCTCGCTCGGCCTCGGCGCGGCAACCATGGCGGCGCTCGCGCCCTACCTCGGAAAGGACAACGCTCGATCGGTGCGGGACTGGTGCCAGCGGCACCGCATCCCGTACCGCCGCGACGGCAAGCACAACTGGGTCGCCCTCGCGGACGTTCGGGCGGTGATCGCGGGTCTCCCTCTGTGCACCTCCGTCTCGGAGCGGCGGGCGCCCGCCGCCATGGCGGCCGTCGCGAGCCTCATGGGGAGGAAGTAGCGATGGGCCGCGCTCGTAAGGGCTGGGTCCGGCTGAAAGGCGGCACCTGGTACGTCGGCCTGACCCTTCGCTCTGGGAGGTCGTTCGAACGGCAGGTCCCGGCGCCGTCTGATGGGCTCCCGATCGACGACAACTACCTCGCGCTCGTGCGGTCGGAGCTGGTGCGCGAGTACATCGCCGGCGCCTGGGACCCGGAGGCTCCCGAGCCGTCTGCGGCTCCCGCGAGCCCCGTGCCGGAGAACCCCACGTTCATCTCGTTCCTCCGTCGCTTCGCGGGGTCCCGCTCCTATGAGTCTGCCGCGAAGGACCGCAGCCGCGTCGAGTTCTACCTGGCCCCCTCACCGGTGGCGGACGTTCCTGTCCGAGACCTGAAGCCCAGTCACGGGGCCACGCTCATCACCTTCCTCGTCGCCCTGCCATCGCGCCGCGGGGCCACGCTCGGGTCGAGCGCCGTGCGGAGCATCTACGACGTCTGCCAGCGCGCGCTCGACGTCGCCATCGTCGAGGAGCTCCTGCCGACGAACCCGTTCCGTCTTGGACCCGTGCGGGCCCAGCTCCCGCCGAAGAGGTTCAAGAACGCCAAGGCGCGCAAGGAGGGATGGTTCGGTCGCGAGGAGGTCGGACAGCTCCTCACGGACCTTCGCGTCGAGGAGGACCGCCGCGTTCTCTACGCCCTCCTCTTCCTCACCGGGATGCGCCCGGGCGAGTCTGCGGCGCTTCGCTTCCGCGACTGGGACCGGAGCGCCGCGCCGCTCACTCGGCTGTGCGTCGAGCGCGCGATCAAGTCCGTCACGAGGGTCGAGGGGCCGACCAAGACCGGCGCGGAGAAGGAGGCGCCGGTCCATCCGGCGCTCGAGATCATCCTCGTCGAGTGGTTCGCCACGGGGTGGGCCCGGTACATGGGCCGCGCGCCGACGCCGGAGGACTACATCGTCCCGTCTGTCCGGGGGCGCCGCAGGGGCCAGCCACGCAACGAGAGCACGCTCAACCGGACCTTCCGCGAGGACTGCGTGGCGGTCGGGCTACGGTCGCGGCACGCCTACAGCGCGCGCCACACGTTCATCACGCAGACGAAGAAGGACGGCGGCGACGCCGCGCTGCTGCGCCTGATCACGCACGCGCCCCCGAGCAGCGCGTACGAGGGCTACGTCCGCGACCAGTGGGAGCCCCTCTGCGCCGAGCTCGTGAAGCTGAAGGTCGTGCTCCCGGCGCCCTCGAACGACGTCGATCCGGCGATCGAGGGAGGCGCGTCATCAGGGCCCGGCGCAGATAGCCCGGAAGATACCCTGGAGCGCTCGGCGGACCTCCCAGATTCCCCCGGAGTTTCGCGCTGCTCTGGCGGAAGCACAGAGGAATCGAACCTCCCGCGCGGTGCGAAAGGCACCGTCGCCACCAGTTTTGAAGACTGGGCCCGTCACCAGACCAGGTCGTGCTTCCACCGAGCACCGTAGCCCACCCGATCGTCGCGACGCCAGCGCCGATCGGGTGGTCACTGCCG
>Ga0208263_100567_pt1 | contig 13459 bp, 9 predicted proteins | sample LakWasMet28_LOW6_2_FD_183872 | JGI IMG/M metagenome (GOLD analysis project Ga0208263, IMG submission 183872) | Freshwater sediment methanotrophic microbial communities from Lake Washington under simulated oxygen tension - Sediment Metagenome... | ecosystem: Environmental > Aquatic > Freshwater >... | reverse complement strand
AGTATTAGGTGTCGTCGAACTTAAAGACATTGTGAAAGGTGGTATAAAAGAACGTTTTTCTGAATTACGTCGTATGGGTATTACAACCATCATGATTACGGGCGATAACCGTTTAACCGCTGCTGCCATTGCTGCTGAAGCAGGGGTGGATGACTTTTTAGCAGAAGCTACACCAGAAGCTAAGCTAAAGCTCATCCGAGATTATCAGGCAGAAGGTAAGCTAGTCGCGATGACGGGTGACGGTACGAATGACGCCCCAGCATTGGCACAAGCAGATGTTGCCGTGGCCATGAATACGGGTACACAAGCAGCTAAAGAAGCAGGCAATATGGTGGATTTAGATTCAAACCCTACTAAGCTGATCGAAATTGTTGAAATTGGCAAACAAATGCTGATGACGCGCGGTTCGCTTACAACATTCAGTATCGCTAACGATGTAGCCAAATATTTCGCCATCATCCCTGCAGCCTTTGCGAGTACATTTCCAGCACTTAATGCACTCAATATCATGCATTTGGGCAGTCCAAACTCAGCCATCCTTTCTGCTGTGATTTTTAATGCCCTCATTATTATTGTTTTAATCCCACTGGCCTTAAAAGGTGTTGCTTACAAAGCCATAGGCGCACAGCAATTATTACGTAGAAACTTGCTCATCTATGGTTTAGGTGGACTTGTTGTGCCTTTCATTGGTATCAAAATTATTGATGTTGCGCTGACATCAGTTGGTTTTGCATAAGCAAATATCACAGAGTTTTTAAAGGAAAAATCATGGATAGAATCATCGAAAATAATGCCGCTATAGGTTTCAAAGAGTCAATCAAGCAAACTATTAGGCCTGCAGCATTGTTGTTTGTTGTACTTACAATCATTACCGGAATAGTGTATCCACTAGTGACAACAGGCATTGGGCAATGGCTAATGCCAAAACAAGCTGGTGGATCTTTGATAGAGAAAGATGGAAAATTAGTTGGCTCTACTTTAATTGGTCAAAACTTTACGGAAGCCAAATACTTTTGGGGCCGTCCATCTGCTACAGCGCCCTATCCAAATAATGCAGCAGCCTCGACTGGCTCAAATCTAGGGCCACTTAATCCTGCATTAGCTGACGCTGTTAAAGGTCGTGTTGCTGCGCTGAAAAATGCAGATCCAGACAATTCGCAACCTATACCTGTTGATTTAGTGACGACTTCTGCCAGCGGCTTGGATCCGCACATCAGCCCCGCCGCAGCTTATTATCAGATAAATAGAGTGGCGAAAGCCAGAGGATTAAGTCCAGAAACTGTACAAGCTTTAATTAATAACAATACTGAAGGGCGCCAATGGGGCGTATTGGGCGAGCCGCGTGTCAACGTGCTATTACTTAACATTGCCTTGGATAACGCAACGAAGACTAGCGCTCGTTAATTCTGGATATTTTAGACTGCTATATAATTAACTATGAATGATGATCGCCCAAATCCAGACCTGTTGCTGGAAAAGATTAACAAAGAAGCGGAAAAGGAAAAGCGTGGTCGCTTAAAGATTTTCTTTGGCGCTTGCGCAGGTGTAGGTAAAACCTTCGCTATGCTATCAACGGCCCGTACGTTACGCCAAGAAGGTCTGGACGTTGTTGTTGGCATAGTGGAAACGCATGGTCGTATTGGGACACAAAGCCAATTAGCCGACTTAGAAGTATTGCCACTTAAAAAACTCATTTATCGAGAGCGTGAGTTAACTGAATTTGACCTTGATGCAGCATTAGCACGTAAACCAGACTTAATTCTGGTGGACGAACTTGCGCACTCCAATGTTGAAGGGTCGCGGCACCCAAAACGCTGGCAAGATGTTGAAGAGTTATTGATTGCAGGCATTGATGTTTACACCACGCTCAATGTGCAACATATTGAGAGTTTGAATGATGTAGTGGGCCAAATCACTGGCATTCGAGTCAGTGAAACGATACCTGACAAAGTATTTGATATCGCTGATGAAGTTACTTTGGTTGATTTGCCAGCGGATGAATTGCTGCAAAGACTACAAGATGGGAAAGTGTATCAACCGCAACAAGCAGAACGTGCAGGTAAAAGTTTCTTTCGTAAAGGAAATCTCATCGCCTTACGGGAAATGGCACTAAGACGTACTGCGGATCGCGTAGATTCGCAAATGCGTGAATACCGCACCAACTCATCCATAAGTCAGGTTTGGCAAGCTAAAGATCGCTTGCTGGTCTGTGTCGGTCCGGATTCAGAATCTGAACGTTTGGTGAGAGTGGCTGCTAGATTAGCGCAAAGTTTAAAATCGGACTGGCTAGCAGTCTATGTAGAAACACCAAAATTACAGCGCATTTCAGATAAGCAACGTAACCTAATTTTAAAAACACTAAAACTTGCTGAAACGTTAGGTGCAGAGACAGCTACATTAAGCGGTACCAAGGTGGCGGAAACTGTGCTGAGCTATGCCCGCAGTCGTAATGTAACAAAACTTGTAGTGGGTAAATCTACCCGTACGACCCTTGAGCGTTTGATTTTACCTGGCGTGGTTGATGATTTGACTAACCACGCGACGGACATTGATCTTCATGTTGTTTCTCGTGAACGAACATTAGCTGAAAGACCAGCCACTAATCATGATAATACGGATAACTTGGAACGAGCCTCTGGAGATAAAAGCTATGCAGGATATTACATAGCTGCCATTGTGTGCGCTATTACGGCAATATTGTCCGCTCAGTTATTAGATTATTTTGAATTAGCCAATGTAGTGATGCTTTACCTTTTAGGTGTGATTTTGATTTCATCTAAATATGGTAGAGGACCCGGCATATTTTCATCTTTTATCAGCGTTGCAACGTTCGATTTCTTTTTCGTACCACCTAAACTTTCGTTTAGCGTATCAGATACACAGTACTTACTTATTTTTGCTGTTATGTTAGTCGTTGCGCTAGTCATTAGTAACTTGACCGCCAATTTACGCTATCAGGCGATGGTAGCGATGAATCGCGAAAAGCGCAGTCGCGCCTTGTATGATTTAGGTAAGTCATTAGCTTCAGCCCTTACTGCAGCGCATATTATTGAAATTAGCATTCCACATTTATCTGGTATTTTTAAAGCTAAAGTAGCAATATTATTACCAGATAACCAAGAGAAAATTGTCAACACATCTCTACATAAAATCTCAAATGCTAAACCTGATTTAAATTCTAATTTTGATGTGGATTTAGCTGTCGCTCAATGGGTATATGACCATCAGCAGCAAGCTGGCTTTGGAACCGATACATTGCCATCAGCACCTGCTTTATATATTCCTTTGCAGGCTCCTATGCGCACGAGAGGCGTGTTAGTGATTTTGCCTGATACTAATTTATCGAAGGGAAACCGTACAATATTCTTACCTGAACAAAGACAATTGCTAGACACTTTCTCTTCTCAAATTGCAATTGCAATTGAGCGTGTTCATTATGTGGAGGTTGCACAGGAAGCCCTCATCTCTATGGAGTCTGAACGATTAAGGAATTCTGTATTAAGCGCAATTTCACATGATTTAAACACGCCACTTACCACTATTATTGCAGCTGCCGGCTGGCTTAAACAAGAAACAGAAACTAATGATAAGCGTTATGAATATGTCTCCATGCTGAATGAGCAATCCATACGAATGAAAAATCTTGTCGTTAATTTACTTGATATGGCGAGACTACAATCCGGGAAAGTTAAACTTAACAAACAATGGCAACTACTTGAAGAGGTTGTTGGCACCTCGCTGCGCACTATGAGTGAAGTAGTATCAAAGCATACTATAGTAATCGACCTGCCACATGACCTGCCACTGATTGAGTTTGATGCTGTTCTAATTGACAGAGTTTTATGTAATTTGCTAGACAATGCTAGCAAATATTCACCTGCAGGGAATAGAATCTTTATAAGTGCTAGAACGCAGCAAAATGATGTTTGGATATCAGTTGCAGACGAAGGCTCTGGTTTGCCTGAAAATTTGGAAAATCAACTCTTTGAGAAATTTACACGTGGTGAGAAAGAATCATCAAAAGCCGGTGTTGGTCTTGGGTTGTCTATATGTAAAGCAATTATTGAAGCGCATGATGGCAAGATTTGGGCGAACAACAAACCTCCACATGGCGCTATATTCACCTTTTCGCTTCCTTTAGGGACACCGCCAAGTCTCCCACCAGATGATGATTTAGTATAAATGTCTAACACTGTCGGAAATATCATATTAATCGAAGACGAATTACAGATTCGTCGTTTCGTTACTGCTGCCCTTGAGAGTGAGAATTTTCAGGTGTATTGCGCAGAGACTGGCAAGCAGGGGCTGATTGAGATTGGCACAAGAAAGCCGGATGCGGTTATTTTGGATCTGGGATTACCTGATATGGACGGGCTTGAAGTAATAAAGGACACCAGAAACTGGAGTAATGTCCCAATCATTATACTTTCTGCCAGAACGCAAGAGTCTGAAAAAGTAGCTGCTTTAGATGCTGGTGCAGATGACTTTGTATCTAAACCTTTTGGCACACCTGAGTTGCTAGCGAGATTACGGGCGCAATTGCGACGCAGAGCCATGCTTAGTGATGTAAATCAGCTGGGTGTTCATGTATTTGGAAGCATTACTGTAGATCTACCCAAAAGATTAGTGTCAAAAAACGGACAAACAATTCATCTTACGCCAATTGAATTTAGACTTTTTACAGAATTAGTTAAAAATGCTGGCCGAGTAGTTACCCAAAGACAATTGTTAAAAGAGGTCTGGGGGCCAAGTTATGTAGATAATGAACACTACCTTAGAATCTATATGAGTCACTTACGACAAAAACTTGAAGATAATCCAACGCAGCCTGAGCATTTAATTACAGAAATCGGAGTTGGCTTTAGATTCATTTAATAAGCTACTTCGGCACCAATTTAGGGTGGTTGACGGGCATGTTGAGATATAAAACTCACCCTAACAGTCTTTAATGAAATTACTATTAATCACAATAAGACCTCTGATCTAGTGTTTCAGTCTATCTGCAATGTTCCGCAGTACTGCTCTGACAACTTACTATTCGTGTCAAAACGGGTGATTACCACTCATACGTATTAGCCAAGCTGCGGCTTAGATATAAAACTTCTAAACTAAACTTAAGTGTGGCTCAACAAACTCAAATGTGAAATATATATGTTGCTACGTCTAGGCCATCTCAAAAGATATGCCCAGCGCTAGAAGCTAATGGCTGGAAGATTGAACACTAGAAGATTAAATTAAGTTAACAACATTATCTTCAAAAACAAGTTACCAACATTAATGTCATCGAACAATATTTTTGAGAGTGCCAGCTCTAAATGTTAGCGCAACTGTTACGCATTGACTCAGTGATAAGCATTGCATCAATAGTGCATGCGGCTAGATGGTGACTGTCACTCAATAAATGTCAGTAAGCGCCCCAGTCTCTGCGTCTAAGGTTGGTCTACCATGGGATAGGTTGTCCATCATAGGCGATGAAGCGGCCTGTAGTGGCTAGGTTTAAATGGTCAATGACACGCCGCATGCCAGTAACGCTTGTTTTTGCGTTAATTAAGGCATTGTCACCACCCATGTCTGTTTGTACCCAGCCTGGGTGCAATGTGACGACGGAGATTCCAAGCGGTTGCAGGTCGATTGATAGGCTTTTCATCACCATATTGGCTGCAGCTTTGGAGCTTCTGTATATATAACTGCCACCGCTGCTGTTATCGTCTATGCTGCCCATTTTGCTGGTGAGAGTAGCCATTTTTTTAAGATTGCTTTTTGCAATATGTGGTTTAAAGGCGTTGGCTATTTTATATGGAGAGATGCTGTTTACTGTGAAGGCGTCTAACCAGTCATCTGTATTGACTAGATCAGTGCTGCTGTCAGGGTAAATGCCTGCGTTATTAATCAGTACGTCAATTTTTGAATCTTTTAATTGCTGTGCTAATGCGTCAATTTGTGCAAAATCAGCCACATCTAAGGCGAACACTTGAATGTTGCTATGAGATTTTGCCAATGCTTGTAAGGCAGTTGCATGCTGTGGTGTGCGGCAGCATGCGAATACATGCCAGCCATCTTGTGCATATTGCTTGGCAAACTCTAAGCCTAAGCCGCGGTTGGCACCGGTGATTAATATGTGATAATTCTCTGACATCAATGACTCCTAAATAGCATGCGCAGTATTATTTAAATGGATTTACTGCATTTTAAATAGTATGGATGTTTTGTCTTTCACCAAAGTACTTGGTTCAATGTGCTGTTAGATTATTGATGATTATGTGAACAGGATTTACGCACGATCAGTAGTGCAATCAGTATCTTGCTCGGATAAGTACTGCTTATTATCAATTAGCAGCTTATGTACTTAGCCGAACTTAATGTCAGCCAGTGTTTTTGCCAAATAATCAAATAATACACGTACGCGCTCTGCAACAGGACCACGTTGAGGGCGGTAGACATAAATGCCCCACGGGGCGGGTGACTGATCCTCTAGTACAGTAACAAGTTGGCCGGTTTTGATATATTTTTCACATATAAAGTCAGGGAGTTGACCATAACCGATACCGGCAAGCACCGCTGATAGTTCTGCCTCGATGTCATCTGTGATGAATGCGGGGTTGGTAGGGAAGCAGTCGGGCTCGCTCGCAAAAGACCAAGACCACATTCGGCCTGTATTTTGGTCAATCAGCCCAGTGTATGGCATGGCACACAGATCACTTACTTGCTTTGGTACGCCAGTTTTGGCAATCAGTTCGGGCGCCCCAACAATACTGAATTTAATTTCATTCACACGTCTTGCGACATTTCTGTTGTTGCTAAAAAAGCCGATGCGCACCCCAATGTCCATCTGGTCTGCCACGACATTATCAATTAGGTCTGAGAATCTTAAATCGAGCTGAATGTTTGGGTAGTCTTTGGAGAAGGCGGTTAGTGCCGGCAGGAGGTATTGGCGGCCAAATGTATTTGGCATCGTAATCTTGACTGAGCCAGCAATAGCCTGTGGCGTTTGTGCATGTTGGTGGAGTTGGAATAGCGCATCTACTTGCTCAATTACGCCCTCACTTTTGAGTGCCATTTGCTTACCAAATTCGGTAATGGTAGTGTTACGTGTACTTCTATAAAACAGGGGCTCCCCTAGGCGCTCTTCAAGCTCCTTGATAGCGCGCGTGACGGATTGTGGCGAGATGCCAAGCCTGATTGAGGCTTCTTTAAAGTTGGAGGATTCAGCTACAGCTTTAAATATGCGTAGCATTTCTAATTGATTTTGCATGGTCTATGTAATTCATAATCTGGAATTATCAATTCCAGATTATTCCATATAATGATAGCTAACAGTGTGCGATAGTGCTATTTTTGCATGAATTGTGATAAGTGTTAAAACGGTAGTTCTTGCATCAGTTTATAAAAATCAATATTAAAACAACAGATTAGAGGGTGACCATCATGATTACTTTGAATGTCAATGGTAAAGAACAGCAGCTGGATGTATCTGATGATATGCCGATTTTATGGGCATTAAGAGATGTGATGCATCTTACCGGTACCAAGTTTGGCTGTGGTATGGCGCAATGTGGGGCATGTACGGTGCATGTTGATGGCCAGCCTACACGCGCATGTATTACGCCAGTTTCAGCCGCGGTCGGTAAGAAAATCGTGACGATTGAAGATGTTCAAAATGATAAAGTGGGCCAAGCGGTGCAGGCGGCGTGGAGTGAAATTGATGTTGTGCAGTGTGGGTACTGTCAGTCAGGCCAGATTATGGCGGCGACAGCTTTGCTCACGACGAATCAAACACCTACCGATGCTGATATTGATGCGGCAATGAGCGGGAATATCTGTCGTTGCGGTACTTATCCGCGTATTCGTGCAGCGATCCATGCTGCTGCCACTAAGCTAGCTTAAGGAGCCATCACATGAACTCCCCTTTAAATATTTCAAGACGTACTTTCCTGAAAGCCTCTGCACTTGTGGTTGGCGGGCTGGTGATTGCTTTCTCTATCCCCACAGCTAAACGCTTTTTAATGCCGGGTGCAGCACAAGATAATGCTGGAGCAGCAGCACCTAAGCTCCCTGAACCAAATGCTTTTTTGCGTATTGGTACGGATAACACGATTACGGTGATGCTCGCCCATAGTGAAATGGGTCAAAGCATCTGGACGACATTGCCTATGCTGATTGCAGAAGAGCTGGATGCCGACTGGAGCAAGATTAAAGTTGAGCATGCTGCCGCTGCACCTGCTTACATACACACCGCGTATGGCATACAAATCACTGGTGGCTCTTCTACTACTTGGTCTGAGTTTGACCGCTACCGTCAAGCCGGCGCTTTGACGCGTATGTTATTGATTGGCGCAGCTGCTGAGAAATTAGGTGTTGCTGCAGAAAGCCTGAAAACTGAAAACGGATTTGTGATTAGTGGTGACACTAAGGTTAGCTACGGTGAGCTGACAGAGATTGCAGCTAAATTAGAAACACCTAAAGCAGTTGTACTGAAAGACCCTAAAGACTGGAAAGTGATTGGTAAAGCGACCAAGCGTTTAGACGGCCCAGAGAAAATCAATGGCACCGCAGTGTTTGGTCAGGATATTCATTTTGATGGCTTGATGACCGCCATGGTGGCACGCTCGCCAGTGTTTGGTGGCACGGTTAAATCGTTTGATGCCAGCGCTGCTAAGCAAATTAAAGGTGTGCGCAATGTCGTGCAGGTGCCGACAGGCGTAGCAGTGATTGCGGATCATTACTGGGCAGCAAAGCAGGGGCGTGATGCACTTAAAGTGGAATGGGATTTAGGACCTAATGCAAATTTAGATTCTGCTGTGATGCTCACAGAATACAGAGCGTTGGCGACTAAACCAGGTTTAGTGGCTGCGCAACTTGGTGACAGTAAAACCGAGTTACCCAAGGCGGCAAAATCTATAGAGGCCGAATATGCACTGCCATATTTGGCACACTCGCCGATGGAGCCGCTAAACTGTTCAGTGCGTATCGATAAAGACGCATGTGAAATCTGGACCGGCACACAAATGCAGGGGACAGACCAGCAGGCGGCGGCAAAAATACTGGGCCTTAAGCCTGAGCAAGTCAAAATTCACACCTTGTTTCTTGGCGGTGGTTTCGGCCGTCGTGCCAATCCGGCAGCAGACTTTGTATCTGAAGCGGTGCAAGTGGCCAAGGCAGCAGGGGTTCCGGTAAAAACGGTTTGGAGCCGTGAGGATGACGTGCATGGCGGTTATTACCGTCCAATGTATTTGCATCAAGCTAAAGTCGGGGTGAGTGCTGATGGTTCCCCAGTGGCTTGGGAGCATGTGACGGTGGGGCAGTCTATTATGTTAGGCACGCCATTTGAAGCATTTATGATTAAAAACGGGGTTGATGCGACTTCGGTAGAAGGTATTGCGGACTCGCCCTATTTAAAAAGCATTCCTAACTATCATGTGAGTTTACATACGGTGAAGGCAAGCATTCCTGTGCTTTGGTGGCGCTCCGTTGGACATAGCCACTCTGCATTTGTAATGGAAAGTTTGATTGATGAGCTTGCGCATGCTGCAAATAAAGATCCATTGGATTATCGCCGTGAATTGCTTAAAGGTCATCCGCGTCATTTAGCTGCGCTTAATCTGGCTGCTGAAAAAGCGGAGTGGGGCAAGCCTTTGCCTAAAGGTGTTTATCGCGGGATTGCAGTACATGAGTCCTTTGGCAGTTTTGTTGCGCAAGTGGCAGAAGTGTCTGTGAATCAGGGTGAGGTGAAAGTGCATCGTATGGTGTGTGCTATCGATTGCGGCTTGGCAGTGAACCCAGACTCGCTGAAAGCGCAAATGGAGTCGTCCATTTCGTTTGGCTTGGGTGCTGCTATGCAAAGTGAAATTACCTTTAAAGAGGGTAAAGTGCAGCAATCTAACTTCCATGATTATCTCGTTCTGCGTATGAAAGATATGCCTAAGGTAGATGTACATATCGTGCCAAGTACCGAGAAAATGGGCGGTGTAGGTGAGCCGGGCTTGCCACCAGTGGCACCTGCAGTGACCAATGCCATTTTTGCGGCAACGGGCAAGCGTATCCGTCAATTGCCGATTGGCAACCAGCTGGCTTAGTGTTGTGAAGTCTGCGGATTTAGAAGTACTGGAGCGAGCGCTTGATTGGCTGAATCATGGCCATCAGGCACACTTGTTTACCGTAGTGCAAACATGGGGCTCTGCCCCGCGTTTGCCCGGTGCTGTGCTGGTGGTGCGAGATGACGGGCACTTAATCGGCTCGGTATCCGGCGGCTGTATTGAGGATGATTTAGCTGATAAAGCGCGCAATCAAACACTGCCGACCCAACCTAGTATCATGGAATATGGCATTAGTCGTGAAGATGCGCAGCGCTTTAGAATCCCTTGTGGTGGCAGATTGCAGATTTTTGTTGAGCCATTGCAGCATGCATCACAATTGTTACCCATCGTTCAGAATCTGCGAGACAGAAAGCTCACCAAGCGCTCAATCCGCATCAGTACTGGTGAAATTACTTTAACAGAAGTATTACCTGAAGGTGCGCCACGCATCGAGGGCGATTGGTTTCATACCTATTTTGGTCCGCAATGGCGCTTACTCATTATTGGCGCTAATCAGCTCGGGGCAACGTTGGCTAGCATGGCGCAAGCCTTGGATTTTGAAGTGCTGGTGTGTGAGCCGCGCCCGGAGATTCGGGATGAATGGCATGTGGATGGCGTCACATGGGTGTATGGGATGCCGGATGATGTGGTGCTGGATATTGCACCGGATGCGCATACTGCCATAGTGGCGGTGACGCACGATCCCAAGCTTGATGATATGGCCTTGCTTGAGGCGTTAAAATCAGATGCGTTTTACGTAGGGGTATTAGGCTCGCAGAAAAATCAGGAAAAGCGGCGTGAGCGTATGCGCATGTTCGATCTCAGTGAGCCAGAGATTGCTACCATGCGCGGGCCAGTGGGTTTACGTATCGGCAGCCGTACACCAGCAGAAATCGCCGTGGCTATTCTTGCCGAGTTGATACAGGTGCGGGCGCAGCAAACAACGATAGGCTTGGCGCGCGAAGTAAGTTGTGCCGCTTAGTGTTTAAATTTCTAGCGCTTTAAATCAGCCGGTGTGTCAATATCTGCCAAAATGCCGGCATCCTCACACGGCAACAGGCAAACAGCATCGGCATAGCGTTTGACGATAGCGCGTGCGCCTTCATCTCCTTGCAGGTTTTCTAGTTCGCTGCGATATCGGGCAGCACCAACTGGGTGCCCACGCTGCCCATGATAAGTAGGAATGATGATAGAGTCATTGCTATTGACTCTATTGGCAACCATGCTGATCGTCGCTGGCTGAATGTAAGGCATATCGGCTAATGCAATCACAAACCCATGATTAGCTGCCTCGAAATTTGCTGAAAAGCGAATCGCTGCAGATAAGCTATCCGCCATCTCTTGTTCGTTCTCTTTGCATGCAAATACGGTTAAACCAGCTTGTTGTAATAATGCTGCTAGCGTTGTATTTTCTGGCCTTACCACGGCAACGCAGGTTGGTATGGCTTGCATTAGATTTTCTGCCGAGGCTAGTGCGATAGGGCGGCCATCCGCCATCGGCTGTAACAGTTTATTGCTTGGGCCAAAACGGCGAGAAAAGCCAGCCGCCAGTAAAATGCCTATCATGAAACGTCCCTGTGTGATTACTTAAACCTGATGTGAACATCAAGTCTAAGCGATGCCCATCGCTTTAAGTTTGCGATACAGTGTATTGCGGCTAATACCAAGCTGGCGGGCAACTGCGGAAACATTGCCTGCCTCAGTTTGCATGGCTTGCCTGATGGCTTGGCTAGTAAGGTCATCTAAATCCAATGTGTTGGATGCTTTGTCAGCAATCGAACTTGGCTTGGTTAATGACATCTCATCAATAAAATCTTGCGTGAGATGCAGCGTACTGATTGCCTCGCCATCAGCCAGTGCAATCGCGGTTCTGAGCACGTTATGCAGCTGGCGGATATTGCCTGGCCATGAATGTGCCTGGAATATCCCAATCACTTCAGGCGTAATTTCTACTGTGCCAGCTTGTTCAATATGTAATATGACATCAATCAACGCTTGCAGGTCAGAGCGTTCACGTAGCGGCGGTAGTGCGACACTAAGGCCATTGAGTCGATAGTAAAGATCGCTGCGGAACTCCCCAGCTTCTACTTTTTCTTTCAGTTTTAGATTGGTCGCACTAATCAATGAAAAATTGACCGGGATGGTTTTGGTGCTGCCCAATGGGGTCACGGTGCGCTCTTGCAGCACTCTCAATAAACGTGCCTGTAATGAGAGCGGCATGTCGCCAATTTCGTCCAAAAATAAAGTGCCGCCATTGGCCTGCTCAATTTTACCAGGGCTGCCTTTACGGCGCGCGCCGGTAAATGCGCCTTCTTCATAGCCAAATAGTTCAGCCTCGATTAAACCTTCGGGCAATGCAGCGCAGTTCACCGCAATCCACGGACCTTTGTGCTGCGCACTGGCTTCGTGAATCGCCCGTGCAAACAGCTCTTTACCCACGCCGGTTTCCCCCTGAATCAGGATAGGAATATCACGCGACAGCACTTGTTTGATTTGCTGGACTGCGCGTGAGATTTTTGCATCGCCGCTATCGAGTAAATCCAAATTGGCGGCGCTAGTTCTTTTTACAGCGACAGGAGGCGTGGCGCTAATCTGCTGTTTTTTCTGTAGTAGTTCAACTTGCACATAAATACGCGCGCCATTGTTTAATCTTAAGGGCACAATTAATTTATCAGTGCTGCCAATTTGCCTTAATAAGCTTGTGAACGGGATATCAAACAGATTGTTGAAATTAATACCTTGTCTCGATGCTGCGTTGCTGGTGTTTAAGCTGAGTTGAAATTGTCCACTGCGATTGGTTGCAACTAATTGACCGCCGTCAGTAAAGATAGCCACACCTTCCCATAGAGTGCCGATAAACTCTGGGCGCGCATGAAAATGCAATGCAATCTCACCTTGATGGCTTGCCAAGAACAAGCGGTTTTCAATCATCTGCGCAGACATCTTCACCAGTGCCAGCGTATGCTGCTGTGACATATTGGAGTCATTAGAGACATCCAGTGTGGCAATCAGTTGATTCTCTGCCCCAAAAATAGGTACAGCTGAGCAGCTTAACGAGTGATGGTATGCCATAAAGTGTTCCGCACCTTGCACAGTGAGTGCCGACTGCTCAATGAGCACCGTGCCGATGGCATTGGTGCCCCTGTGATCTTCATGCCAGGATGCGCCAGCAGATAAGGCGATACGCTGTGCTTCATTTAAAAAATGATGACCACCCAGACTATGCAGAATCACGCCTTCATCGTCTGTCAGTATGACTACATTGCGGGTGTGAGCAATTTGCTCGTTGAGCGTTTCCATCTCTGGTTGCGCGAGTTTAAGCAGTTGCTGGTTTTGCTCGCGTTTGAGTGCCAACTCCTGTGCGGTGACTACTTCTAAACTGGGTG
>Ga0208263_100559_pt1 | contig 13554 bp, 13 predicted proteins | sample LakWasMet28_LOW6_2_FD_183872 | JGI IMG/M metagenome (GOLD analysis project Ga0208263, IMG submission 183872) | Freshwater sediment methanotrophic microbial communities from Lake Washington under simulated oxygen tension - Sediment Metagenome... | ecosystem: Environmental > Aquatic > Freshwater >... | reverse complement strand
CAGGATCTGGCGGCACAGTTCGCTGCCGATACTGCCGCCAGCGCCGGTCACCAGCACAATCTTCCGCTCCAGATCCCTTGCCATCAGCGCGACATCCGGTGGAACGGGGTCTCGCCCAAGCAGGTCTTCGATATCGAGCTCGCGAAAATCTTGCACAGTGACCCGGCCGCTGGTCAGGTCAGCCATGCCCGGCAGGGTGCGAATGTGCAGGGGCAGGTGTCGCAGACTTTCGATGATGCGGTTGCGGCGCTCGCGCGTAACGCTCGGCAGCGCCAGCAGGATATCGGTGACACCCCCTGTTTCCACTATGGTCGCGATGTCCCGGCCTGCATAGACCTGCACGCCGTTGATGCTGCGCCCAACCTTGGCCGGGTCGTCATCCACAAACCCCAGCAAGCTGTACTGTCCGCTCATGGCCAGCGCCGCCGCCGTTTGTGCCCCCACCAGCCCCGCACCATAGATCAGAAAGCGCTCATGGCCGGCCAATGCCTGCCTGCGCCCAACCAACCAGAAACGCGCCAGCGCACGACTGCCCCCCACCAGCAGCAGAAATATCAGGGGCTGCAGCACCCCCAGGCTGCGTGGCACGTTCTCCCAACGCGCCCACAACAGCACACCCACCAACAGTGCACCGTAGATCGCGACGGCCTTGGCGGTGGTCAGCAGCGCGGCCTGGCCTGTATAGCGAAAGATGGCCCGGTAAAGACCCAGGCGGATGAAAACAGGAATAGCCAGCAGAAGAGCCAGCAGGTAGACGCGGAGCTGCGTTTCATCAGGCCAATTCAGGCTGTCCAAGCGCAAAGTAAAGGCCATCCATGTCGCTAGCAGCGACAGGACAACATCCATGGACAAGACCACCAGCCGCTTGATGGCGCGCGGCCAAGCCAGGATGCGCTGCTGCATGAACATGGTCTTGCGTTCAGCCTTTAACCGCAAAGCTTTCATCATTCGGCCCCGGGCATTTGACGGCCACCTTGGCGCTCTTTTGAGTAGCACATTGTTGAGTCATCAGCTGAACATACAGGTACCCCATCAACACTGCTTGCATGAGCAACATATGTTCGCGATAGACGGCATCGGTAAAACCGCGCAAAAGCCAAAACAAGGCAACAAGCATCAAAGCGAGCGCCCAATGCCGAGTCTGAGATGCTACCAAGCCCCTCCACCCAAGCGCAAGAAAGTGAATCAGCAGCCATAGGTACAGCGCCCCCCCCAGCCACCCTAGCGCAAGCAAAAGGTCAATCCAGCCATGATGCGCGTGCGCAAACTCAAGCACAGGAACGTGTCCACACTGTGCCGCCATCAATTTTTTAAAACTGTGTCGCGAACCATCCAACCCCAACGGATGTTGCATAACCAATTGCCACCCCGCTCGCATCACCAATATCCGTCCCCCATCGCCACGCAGACCATCAACCAAGGCACTTATGCGCTCTGGCTCGTAATCGGGAAAACGTTGTCGAACACGGGTTTCAATTTCTGGAGTGATTCCGACACACAAAAAATCAACCGGCCTTTCCACAATGAATGACGCGATCACCTTGTCGCGCATTAACCAACGCGGGTCTTTCTGAACAGAAAGTAAAAGCACGAAAACAAATACCCCGAACATCAGGCCGACCAAGACTCGGGGCCATACATTGGCACGGGTGGGCAGGCCCAATTGCTGCGGCTCATTGGAAGTCGCATGGACATGCAGCCGCCCCCAGTAAACCAAGAGCCCCGCGCCCAGCACAATCATTGAATAAAGAATCGCCCCACGCGACATTGCAATCACAACACTCAAGAAACCCGCCACCACCGCCAGACCCGACAAAATTAACCTCAAGATTTCACGCCGGCTCCAAGCCAAAATACAGATCGACGAGAACAAGGCCATCGCTTGTGTCTCTGTGTATCCCAAGTTGCCATGCATCGGATCGAACCCCTGAAATCCCCAGGGGAATGCTTGCCAACGCCATTCAAGAGCCCCGCCACCAAACAGTCTTAGATTCAAGGCATCGTAAATTTCCCGCCAAGACATGACCGAAGGAGCCCCCTCCCCCAAGAGCCCGGACCAAGCCAACAGAGTAAGCAATAAATGAATGCCGACCAGGAGCATGCTGGCACTCCCCAACGCAAACAATTTTGGCCCTTTTTCTTTTAATAAAACAGCACCGCCAATTCCGATGCACCATGCCGCAATCGACATCAGCCACTCAGACCCAAAGCTTCGCCAAGCGACTACAGGTTGCTTTGCCCAGAGAGGAAACAAGACCAAGAAAACTACCCAAGCTGTCAACGGTGCAGCATGCGAACGTAAAGGCCAATACGTTTGCAACCGACTTGATCGAACACCTCGCACTCCCGCGTAAAACAGAAGCACCAGCAAAATAGCCATGAGCAAGTGGCGCAATGCGATAGTCTCAGCAATCGGCAAAATAGCCAGATAACCAAGCAGCAGCAAACCGTAGGTTTGTTTAAAGCTCATATCGCACACTCATCGAACTGCCACCATATTCATCACGCGATCGATTGCAGAGCATGTTTTACTAATTTCTTTGTGCGACAAGGTTGGATGCACCAGAAACATCAAGCTGGTCTCACCCAGCTCACGCGCCGTTGGCAAACGCTGTATAGGCCGGCAGGCCGTTCCCTCAAATGCCTTCTCCAGATAAACCTCTGAGCAAGAGCCCTGGTAGCAGGGAACGCCCTGTAAGTTGATGGCCTCAATAATCCGGTCACGACTCCACTCTGGCGCCAACAGGTCGGGCTGCACATAGACATAGGCCTTGTAATAGGCATGTTCGTAATCGCCCGATGCCTCCGGCACACGCAATACCGAATGGGAACGACAGGCCTCCATAATGAACCGCGCGTTCTCAGTTCGCTGCCGTGTCCACTCGCTCATGCGCCGCAACTGAATCCGGCCAATAACTGCCTGCATTTCCAGCATGCGCCAGTTGGTGCCGAAGCTCTCGTGCAACCAGCGAAAGCCTGGGGGGTGCTGGCGTTCGTACACCGCAGCATAACTCTTGCCATGGTCCTTGTAGGCCCACATGGCGCGCCACACGGATTCGTCATCGGTCGTGACCATGCCGCCTTCGCCGCCGGTTGTCATAATCTTGTCCTGACAAAAGCTCCAGGCCCCGACGTGACCGATGCTGCCCACGCTGCGCCCCTTGTAGCGGGCGCCGTGTGCCTGCGCGCAGTCCTCGATGACCTTCAGGCCGTGTTGGGCCGCCAGCGCCATGATGGGGTCCATGTCGCAGGGCCAGCCCGCCAGGTGCACGCATATCACCGCCTTGGAGCGCGGGGTCAGCACCTGCGCGATGGTGCGGGCCGACAGGTTGCCGCTGTCTGGTTCGACATCGGCAAACACCGGCGTGGCGCCGGCGTTGACCACGCAAGACACACTGGCGATGAAGGTGCGGGGCGTCACCACAACCTCGTCGCCGGGGCCGATGCCCAGGCCCTTGAGGGCCAGGTCCAGCGCCAGGGTGCCATTGGCCAGGGCCACCGCATGTCGCGTGCCGCACCAGGCTGCGAACTCGCGCTCGAACTCTCGACACTCATTGCCGGTCCAGTAGTTGACCTTGTTGGACAGCAGAACCTGCTGCACGGCCCGCGCCTCCTCGTCGGTGAAGCTGGGCCAGGGGGAAAAGAGCGTGTTCAGCATGGCATCCGTCGCTGTCGAGTCACATCTTGTTTGAGTCCAATGGCATGGCAGGGTTGCCCACGACCGTGAGCGCATCGGGCACCGGCCGAACCACCACGGCGCCAGCGCCGACCATCACGTGCTCGCCGATGACCAGGCCCTGCTTTACTATCGCGCCCACACCCACCCAGCCGCACCGCCCCACCTGGACGTTGCCCGAAAGATGAGCACCCGGGCAGATGTGTACAGCATCACCCAGCCGACAGTCGTGATCGACGGTGGCACCGGTGTTGATAATGCCTGCCCCGCCCACGACAGCATCTATGTTCACCACTGCTCCAGCCATCACCACTGTGCCCAGCCCCAGCGTGGCGTGACGGCTCACTGTCGCCGCAGGATGCACCACCGTCACCAGCGGCGCGCCGGCGGCCAGGAGCGCCTGATGCTTTTCCCAGCGCACCGCGCAGTCTCCGATGGACACTAAAACCCCCTGAAACTCCTTCAGCCGCGACATCAGCGCGGCGCTGTCACCCGTCACCAGCCAGATGCCGTTACGCTGGCGTTGCGGCCAAGCATCGTCAAAAAAGTCCACACTGTCCCAGCCACTGGCCAGGGCGGCATCGGCGACCACCTTGCCGTGGCCGCTGGCGCCGAGCAGGGCCAAGCGCTTCATGGCTTGTTCCCCGTGAAACGGGGCATGGTGACCTCATCTTGGGCGCTGATGCCCTCGCGCACCAACACCTTGCGCACCGTGAGCCAGAGAATGCGCAGGTCCAGCCAGAACGAGCGGTGATCGACGTACCAGACATCAAGCCTGAAGCGCTCCTCCCAGCTGACGGCATTGCGCCCGCTGACTTGCGCCCAGCCGGTGATACCCGGGCGTAACTCGTGGCGGCGCGCCTGCTCGGGTGAGTACAGGGGCAGATACTCCATCAACAGGGGGCGCGGGCCCACCAGGCTCATGTCACCACGCAGCACGTTCCAGAACTCGGGCAGTTCGTCCAGGCTGCTGGCGCGCAGGAAACGGCCGAAGGCAGTGAGCCGCTGGGCGTCCGGCAGCAGCTCGCCTTCCGGGCCGCGCTCGTCAGTCATGGTGCGGAACTTGACCATCATGAAGGGTTGCCCATGCAAGCCGGGCCGGGTCTGGCGGAAGAGCACGGGGCTGCCGAGCTTGCGCCGCACCATCGCGTACAGCAAGAGCAGGGGCAGGGCCAGCAGGGCCAGTGCCGTGATGGCCATCACCAGATCGAACAGACGCTTCATGCGTTCAAGCCCCCCGGCCCGGCGACCTTGCCGCCGGCGCGCTCGCCCAGGAGGATCGCCAGGTAGTTTTTCGCCAGTGTTTCGTAGCGGCGCTTAGCCAGGATCCATTCCCGCCCACGCCGGCCAATCTCCTCGCGTTCCGATGCGCCCATGGCCGCATACCGCAGGACTTCCCGGCGCAGCGCGGCCACATCGCCGGCGGGTACATAGGTACCGCAATCCGCCTCATTGATCATCGAAGGGTAGCCGGTATACGACGCCACCACCGGCTTGCCCGCCAGCATGTAGTCAATCACCTTGTTCAGCGACTGGCCGTACTTCCAGATCGTTGACACATGCACCGAGAAATACAGCAGATCACACCGGGACAGGACGGCCTGCACCATCTGCTTCGGCACACGGGGCGCAAACGTCAGGTTGGGCAGGTGGGCGTACTTATTCTGGTAGTGCACGCGCAGGTCACCTTCGCCGACAACGAGGAAGTGGACCCGGGGGTCGTCTTTCATCGATTCGGCGCAATCGAGCATGGTGTCCAGCGCATTGGTGATGCCGATGGTGCCGGCATGGGCAACGATGAACTTGCCACGGGGGATGTACTTCTCGACATAGTCCGCGGGCAGCTCGTCGCCCGCGGCCAGCGTGGCCTCGTCGACCCCCATGGGGATGCAGTGGGTCGTCTTGGCCTGCCCCAGCACGCCAGCCACGTGTTCGCCGAGGTTGGGCATGGTGCCCACGATGGCGTCCGCGTACCGGTAGCCCAGCTTCTCGATGAAACCCAGACCCAGCACCAGGGGGTTCCAGCGGCTGAAGCCGCCTTCCTCGGTGATGGTCAGCGGCCAGATGTCGCGGATTTCGAGCACCAGGCGGCACTTGTAGCGCCTACGCAGCAGAAAGCCATTGAGGATGGTGAGCAGGGACAGGCTGGAGACGATCACCACGTCGGGCGCCGGCAATTTGTCCTTGGGCAGGCGCCAGAGCCGCCACTCGAAATCCAGCCAGCTCAGGATGCGCCGCAGAGACTTGGCCGCAGCATATTTTATGGTCCGCACCCAGTAGAGCTGGATACCGTCGACATCTTGGCGCAGATAAGGCTGATCGAGCTTGGGCACCTCGGCCAGTTGATTCGAGTCGGACGTGATGATCACGCTTTGGTAACCCAAACGTGCGAACTCCCGCATGATCAGGTAACCACGCCCGCCCGCGCTGGCCTTGGCCGGTGGCGACACATACTTGGAGACGTACCAGATACAGGGTTTCACGGGCGGCTCAATACAGTTTCGGGATCGCGTTCACCACCTTGATGGCGTCCTTGAAGTCCACCCCCACGGCATCGAGGTACCACTTGATGTTGGGATACCTGGGCGTGTTTTCCTCCAGCACCATTTCAAGCGCATCTTCGCGCGTCAGGTCCCCTTCGCGGATCTGGTTGCTGCGGAAGGTGTCATGCTCCGTGAAACCCGCGACCGTGTAATAGATGTAGTTGTAGAAAGCCGCCGTGCCATCGCCGATACGCCAGGTGGTCTTGGTGTCGGGCGCTTTTTCCCAGTCGTACGTCGCCAGCGTGTCGTCGATCTGCTTCTCGTCCCAACGCCAATAATCGAAGACGTGGTAATAGTCCGTCTTCTTCGTGAAGCTGCGGTAATACTCGCCGGAAAGCGTATCCCACAGGGAGCTGTTGAAATATCCCGGACTCGCCAGCATCGCCTTGAGTCTCAGGTACTGGTAGCGCAGCTGCTTCATCGCGCCATGCGAATAGACGCGCTTCTCCTCGAAATCGGGAGGCACGCCCAGGAAACCCGCCTTGAAGTGCGTCACCTCAAGGGGGTTGATGCCCCATAGGTTCAGGCTGATGCCGGTCTGCGTCTTGATGGTCTCGACGTGCCTGAAGAAATGCTTGTCGCCCGCCGTCAGGATGCTGATCATGCCCAGGTGCGGAGACTTCAGCCAGGCCCGCAGGTTCTTGGCGATGTGCTCCCGCTTCTTGGCGATGTCATCCGCGACGATGATGTTTTCGACACCGAGTTCGGCACACATGCGGCTGATATTGCGGCGCCCCAGGTCCGTCACCATGCCCCAGTCATAGGTGTAGGTGATGGGCTTCATCTGGAGTTCCTTGACGATCAGATGCAAGCCATAGCAGCTGTCGCGTCCACCGGAGAAGGGCACGATGCAATCGTCTCCGCTCGTCCTGCGATAGGACTCGACCAGCTCGAACAACTCTTCCTTCGGCCGCGGCTTGTTGCGCGGCTTGTAGTGCCGGCAGTAATTGCAGACGCCATTCGCATCGAAGTTGATGAAGGGCATGGTCTCGGTCAGCAGGCACCTGGTGCAGCGCCGCAGGTCGTGCTTGCGATATTCGAGAAGCTTTTCCTCAGCGCCAGACAAAGACAACCCAGGGATCAGGTTTGTCGTCCGCTCCTTGTGGTCCGTTATCGAAACGGGTTTCGCACTTGCTCGATTTCTTCGCAGTCGATCATCGTTAACGGATAACGCTCGGAGGCAAAGTACGTACCTTGCTCTTTCCGTCCGACATACAAGCTGCCGTTGTTTGAGAACAGGCACAGCTTGCCTTGCCGCGGCAGCATCAGCGCACAGGCCACCACGCCACGGCAAAGGCTCAGGACGCGGCCTGGCATGTCCTCCAGCGTGCCGCCCTCCTCCAGGTGCGCCGCCGCGATACCTGCAATGACTTCCGTGTCGATCTGGAGCTCCGGCGTCTTCCTTATCCGCGGCCAAATCGCCTCGTCGTTGACCACGATGCCGTTGTGAAAAACGCATATGTCGTCGCGCACGACCGGCTGGTTGTCGGCTAGGCCATTGGTGATGAGACGACTATGCCCCAGCACAACGTGGCTGAACTGGGGGTTCACCTCTTTCAGCAGACGGGTGATCGGATAGTCGGCGCGATAGGCGTGGTAGCCCTCACCGCCAAAGGTCAGCAGACCACTGGAATCCCTGCCGCGTTGCTGTGAATGCTTCACCAGGACGCCCAGATCGTTCTCAGAGACGGGCGACGATGAAACGATGCCAAATATTCCGCACATCAAAAATACCTAGTAAAGTTCCTACGATCTAGTGGCTCGGCAAGTAGGACCGGCGCTATCATATCCGCGTCGCCACCAACTCCACTTGATGAAAACCGGTTACTCCTGCGTTCCCTCTTTCTGCAGAGGCCCCGTCTAGATTGGCTGCCAACAAGGACCCCAGGGCATCCTGCTTCCCATGAGCCCTTGTAACGCGTCGCTTGTCATTCCTCGCCGAATGCCGCAGGGCTAAGCCCTCACCCAGCTTCCAAGTGTCGGTAGAAATCCAGAAGCTTTAGTTCCTCGGCAGCCCAGTTATATCGATCTTCCACCGCCTGTCGTCCATTGGCCCCCATTCGCTTCGCGAGCGCTGGATCGCCAACGATCCTGTCGATCGCGGCTGCAATCGCAGCAGGATCCAACGGATCCACGCAGACGCCACAGTCATTACCCTCCACGATCTCGCGCCACAACGGAAATTGCGAGGCAATCACCGGCACACCTGCAGACATATACTCAAACATCTTGTTCGGCTGAGCATCCACATGGTTGGGCAACGGATAAAAGGTAACAATCCCGGCCTTCGATCGGGTGAGGACATCCCGAACTCCCGGTCGATCCTTGGTTCCAAGTGCGTTGACGCGCTCCCAACCGGGGGAGGCCCGCACCTCAGCCTCTACCAGGGGTTCCGCGAATACGCCAACAAGATTGAGCCTGGTGCCGGTCTGCGTCAGCGCCATGGAAGCGATCAACTCCTTGACGCCCCGTATCGACGCGATGCTTCCGACATAACAGACTTCATCACCCTTGGCCTCCCAGGAAATGAAGCCCTCCAACTCGCCCACCAACGGGAAATTATTGATGTCGACCGTATTCCGGTTGATGCGGCGAAACTTGTCACGGATATTGGGCGTCGCCGCAACAATGCCGTCAAGGCGAGCGCATACGTAGCGCTCGTACGCAGCGATCACGACAGATAGCAACTTCCTGACAGCTGGACGCAGATAGTGTTTCCCTAGAAGCTGCTTAGGCACATCTTCATGCGCATCAAAAACCACCTTTTTCCCATGCTTCTTCAACACACGCGCCACCGGAAGAAGCTCGGGGTCATGGAGGTGGTATACATCTTTATCGAGTTCAATCGCTCTATCACGAACGCGCTTCGTGGCGCGAAAGATCCGGTCCCACCGGCCCTTAGAGCGTCCCACGTCCACGATTCGAACTCCATCTCGCGTCGCGTCGCCAAGCCCATCCGCCACCACCAAGGTAACATCATGGCCAGCGCCGGCGAGGCTGCGGCACTCCTTGTGGAATATCCTGATGTCGTCCCTCGGATGCGCCGAAGTCAGATGTGCGACCCGCATCAGGAGTAAACCCTGATTGTCCGGCCCGTCACGCGTGCCACTGCTGCCTGGGCCCCCTTGAGGAGTCTGTGATATTTGTCCCAATTCGGGAAATCAGTATAGTGCCGCTTCGGTACCCGCATAAGCTCGTCAAACTCACCGCGTTTTATTCGGAGCTTCTTGCAGAAGTACTCAATGTCCAACTCAAGCTCCTTTGAGTCGTAGAGCGGCTTTCCAAGCTCATCCACCGCGTCTGCACGGGTCATCTGGCCCGACACGATCAGACTCGAGAGATGCGGACGTCGCTTGTCGTAGCCAAACCGCTCCGGTAAATAGTAGTTCTGGAATAGCTTGGTGAAGTGCGACTCACCATGCTTACGTCCGTAGGATCGCCAGCCAACCGCTGCCTCCAGCTCTTCAATCGCCTGGCTCTTCACATACGGCATGTAATTCAGCGGACGGATCGTGCGCATCTTCCTGACAAAGGGATACCAGAAGTAGTAGTCGAAGAAGCTTATGGTCTTGTAGTTGCGCAGAGGCCGTGTACCGTACTTGCGATGTATGGCCTTAAGGTTGATGGCATCCATTGCACTGCCGTGCCAGACAGACGGGAATACCCCTTCGGTCGCAATGTTTCCGCCGGAGAAGATATAGCGTATGCCGTTTCGAACAGCAAAGTGATAGAGGCTTGCAAAGAAGATATGGTCCTGCGGCACGTCCTGGTTGGCAATCCCCGATCGCAGATATGCAAGCTGCAGATCACGCATCTCCTCCCAGTCGACAACATGTGTATGCAAGTCGTAATTGCAGTGCTTTACGATTGCCTCGATGTTCGCCACCGCGAGTTCGCTGTTCCAGCCAGCGTCAACATGGACCACCAGCGGCCGCAGGCCCCATTCCTTGGCCTTCAGCGCGAGGTACGAACTGTCGACACCCCCACTCAATCCCAAGATGCAGTCGAACTCCCTGCCAGCGCCATCACGCTTGATGGCGGCAATCATGTCGTTGAGCCGGCGCTGCCCTTCGGCATTCGGAAACCAGTGATTGCTGGTTACGGTGTCAAACTCCCTGCAGTGACTGCACACCCCCTGCTCGTCGAACGCAATTGCCGAATCGCTCGTGTCCATGACACAGCGGGTGCACGCCTGATAGTTCCGCATCTCGTTATTCATTTCTCTGCTGCCTGTGCTCGTATCTCGTTTTTCGGCATGGCCTTGGCGCCAATGACTTGGCCACTCCCGCCGCGACAGCCTTAATCTTAACGAGTCAGCTCCAGTCCCTGCGGATAATTAATCAACACAGCCCGCAGTCGCCCGTGGAAGACGAACATACTCCCAGCCGCGACGGCCGAAGCGCCGCCCTCATTGACCGCTGCCGCAAGGTGTTCTATTGTCCCTGCGCCCCCGCAGGCGATGACTGGCACGCTGATTTGCTGGCTGACACGCCGAATAAGAGACAGGTCGTAACCGTCCATGGTCCCGTCGCGGTCAACGCTGTTCAAGAAGATTTCGCCGGCACCCGCGGCTATCAGCGCTTGAACATGCTCGTCAAGTGGCATCTTCACCTCCACCGAGGCCGACTTGGCCACCACACGATATCCGCCCAGCAAGGTCTTTTTCACGTCGATGGCGCCGACGACCGCCTGGCTTCCAAAAACCTGGGCTGCCTCCCGAATTACGTCGTAGGATTCGGTCACAGCCGTGTTGACAACAACTTTCTCCACGCCACAGCGGATCAGGCGGCGCGCCTGATCGAGTGTCCTGACACCGCCGCCGTATGCGATTGGCATGAAACACTCGCCGGCAATCTCGGCGATCACTTCATAGTCTGGCTCGCGGCCCTCCCTGGATCATCGACCTCTTTCTCGTTGAATATACGCACGACATTCACCGGGTCTCCCAGATAGATTGGATCCTTGAACTTGCGCGTTTTCACCAGGCCGTGGCCACGAAGCAAGAGGCAGGGGATAATGCGTACGCGCGCCATCAATTCCACCGTGAAAACTGCTCGAGCAGCTGCTTGCCGTAGCGATGGCTTTTCTCAGGATGGAATTGAACACCCGCAATGTTCCCAGACCTGACCGCAGCCGCGAAGTCAATGCCGTAATGGGCCGTCAGCAGCACATCCCGCGGATTCGCTGGCTGCATGTAATAGCTGTGCACAAAGTAGAAGCGAGCTCGATTGTCGAGCCCGGAGATAAGCGGATCGTCCGGACGAACTCGTTCGACTTCGGCCCACCCCATGTGAGGGATTTTCAGATTCAACGTCGAGGGAAACCGCTTGACGGCCATGTCCAGCCAGCCAAGCCCCTTTTCGACGCCCTCTTCGCTGCCGTGCCCCAGCATTTGGGCTCCAACGCAGATTCCGAGCAGCGGCGTCTGATTTTGGAGGACCCTCTCCTCCAAGACTGGTATCAACCGCGTTTGACGCAGTGCCCTCATGCAGGCATCGAACGCCCCATTTCCCGGCAAAACTAGCTTCGTTGCGTTGCGAATCTTCTCAACATCCGACGTGATTTCGCATTCAGCACCAATACGCTTGAACATATTCGCAACCGCTGCCAGGTTCCCGATGTCGTAATCAACAACTGCAATCATTTGGCAGACATCCGAAGAGCGATAGTGACAGGTTGCTGGCACCACACAATGCCCCCAGAAGGATGGCACCGGACGACCAGGGGCGCACTGACTCTCATCGAAGGGTCCTCAGCCACAGCTTCAGACGGTCGGGCAGCAATGGCCTCACCATGTTTTTGAATCCAGTCAAATAGCGACTTTTTGCCTGTGAAAACCTGATCCGGCTCTCGTACCTCGCGGTCATTGCGTCGAATGCCGCACCTCCTGGAACCGCGGCATGACCAGCATGCGTCCGGATCCGGCCCAACACGTCACGAATCAGACACTCGACGTTCAGCTCAGTGTCAGCCAGAATTCGCTCCCTGCAGGCGTCGATGACGCGGCGACAGTACGCCTCATCCTGTAACGCCTCGACAACCTGCCGAACATTTGCGCAGTCCTCGTCTAGCGGGATATAGTGTTCATAGGGCTGCAAAATGCCGCTATACGCTCCAGGAACCAATATCTGCAACGTATTCAGCATTGCCGCCTCGACGTTTCGCGGCGAAATGGCCGTGTAGCTCTTGCCACGGTCCTCCTGCGGCACGGCATCTCGCTCGACTTGTTCGATGCCAGCCCCAGGATGACGAAGCTGATACTCAACAATATTACGCGCGACTGTGGCATTCCTCAGACGTATGCTGCTGCCGGAGTTGCTACCCAATATCGCGCACGAGTTGCCCACAAAGTCGTGCCAGGCCGAACCAACGATCATTGCCCCCGAGCCGCCGCCGATATCAAGTTTCAACCCGGCGTTAGGCCCCAGGGCTTGAACAAACCTGTCGCCAATGACGCTCTTGACCATACCCAGCCTGTTCGGCGCCGTGGGCGTACGGGAAGCCCGGTAGACGACGTCAAAATCGCGCTCAGCCCAAGGCCTTGAACGCAGCGAAAGGCTGCGCATGTATGGCGTCACGTAGGTCGTGTAACCTTGCGCGACCCTCGCCCCGCTCTTGAGACAGCGAGGGATCAGTTCCGGCCATGATTGTGGCGGGCAGACTGGATACACCTCGTCTATGCCCCAGTCTACATAGAACTGGTCCCGGACTTCGCACTGCCAGTAGTCATCCTGGGGAAATACGATCTTTCTGGCACCACTCGTCTTCAAAAAATCATACTGTCGGCCCCAGTTGCCGGACAGTCCGTTTTCGACCACACGGTCCATAAATGTCGATGTCATGATGACGGCCGAGAACGGAAAAGCCGCCACGTCCCTGGGCAAGGGCAATCGGCCACTGTGAACGAGGTATCTGCTCCCCGCACCATACGTGGGAAACATCAATTCGACGTCGGCGACACCTTTCAGCCAGGTGTGCGGAGGCCCCATGCCATGAAGGATCAGAATGGCCAGACTGCCGTCTTGCACATCAACTCCATCTTGCAACACAATGCCCTCAATCTCGTGACTCCGCACTTCCCCGGACAGGGCCGGGACTTTCCCTGAATACCGACCCCGTGACACTAACTCCTTTTAAGTAGTGCCTTCACCCTCTTCCTGACAGGAACGGGTAGCCGCAGCCACGACTCGACCAGAGTTCGAGGATACCATCTTCCCACCCCACCTCTTTCAATGTAGACGAGTCTCACGCCCCAGCTCTCCCGGTACTTGTGGTATCGAGTCGGCCTTTCAGCCACGCGTGGGCTTTTCGGCCTGGGCATGGATGCCGCAGGTC
>Ga0208263_100552_pt1 | contig 13641 bp, 15 predicted proteins | sample LakWasMet28_LOW6_2_FD_183872 | JGI IMG/M metagenome (GOLD analysis project Ga0208263, IMG submission 183872) | Freshwater sediment methanotrophic microbial communities from Lake Washington under simulated oxygen tension - Sediment Metagenome... | ecosystem: Environmental > Aquatic > Freshwater >... | reverse complement strand
AGATTATGGTCGAGATGTTTGAGATGGATGAACAGGCGATTACTTTGGAAGCCCGGCTGTACGAAGACCTGGATTTCGACAGTATCGATGCGGTGGACATGATCGTCAGGCTTAAAGAAATGACCGGCAAAGCGATCAAAGCCGAAGATTTTAAAACGGCCCGCACTGTTGGCGATGTGGTCGAGGCGGTTTACAAGATGCTTAATGGCTGATATGCGGTTGTTTGTAAACGGCGTGATGGGTTTGAGTGCTGGTTCCCAAGCTCCTGCTTGGGAATTCGGTGCGGGAAGCTCTAGCTTCCCGTCTCGCGAAGCTGCAACTGCATGGACGCAGGAGGTAGAGCAACGCAGGGAGCAGTTGCCGAGAGCTTTGTCATCTGGGTTCCCAAACTGGAGCTTGGAAACCCGCGATAAGTCCGTGGGAACGAGATAACTATGCGCTTGCTTGTAAACGGCGTGATGGGGTTATCAACCTTGTTATACCCGTTGGCGGTTTTTTTCGGCAGAGACTATTTTGAGCCCTGGAAAATAGCCTGCCTATTGATCGCATTGTTGTTAGTCAGACTGGCGGCCAGTTATTCCATTAAACACTGGAGCTCCCCGCTATTGATTGCAGGCATCGGTTATTGCGTATTTGCGATGTGGAGCAATCAGTTAGGCACTTTGCTGATTTATCCGATTCTGGTCAATGGCTTGATGTTGCTCATTTTCGGCTGGAGCCTGTTTTCGCCGCCCAGCTTGATTGAGCGTCTGGCCCGTTTACAGCATCCTGATTTACCGCCGGAAGGTGTTATTTATACCCGTCGTGTGACCCAAGTTTGGTGCGTTTTTTTTATCGTTAACGGGACTCTGGCATGGATAACGGCGTTTTGGTGCAGCCTGGAAGTGTGGAGTTTATACAATGGCCTGATCGCTTACGTGTTGATGGGCGTTTTATTCGCCGCCGAATACCTGGTCAGGATGAGAACCCAAAAGCATGTCCGATAAGTTGCTGCCGTTGTCCCACTGTTTAATCGCTCAAAGGCCGAATGATGCGCCTGTTGCCTATCATGCCGGACGGCATTATTCGGCAGGACAGTTTGCAAACACGGTTAGCTACTGGGTCGATAAACTGCAAGCGCAACCGTTTCAGCACTACGCCTTGTACACCGAAGACGCTTATCCTTTTGCCGTGCTGTTGTTTGCGTTGTTGCATGCCGGTAAACAAATCCGGATACCCGGCAAGAATCGCCCCGGCACCGCCGAGCAATTATCGCCAGACTGTCAGTTGCTGGGCGATTGGCAAAACGGCGCGTGTTTCGATTACTGTTTAGAGGCATCGGCCAGTTCCAGCCGGTCTTTATCGCCGTTGAATCCTTCGGAAAGTCAGTTGGTCATTTTTACCTCCGGTTCTACAGGGCAGGCCAAGCCGATAGCCAAATGCCTAAACCAGTTTCAGCTTGAAATCGCCACGCTGGAAAAACATTGGGGCGAACAACTGGGCGATGCGGCGGCGTTGGCAACGGTCAGTCATCAGCATATCTATGGCTTGCTGTTTCGCGTGTTATGGCCGTTGTCGGCTGGACGGTGTTTTCATAGTCAGGCTTATATCAATCCTGAAACGCTGGTTAATGCCATTCAACACGAATCCGCGTACTGGATTGCCAGTCCGGCACATTTAAAACGCTTGGATCAAGCTTCGCCCTGGGACGACATTGCCAAGTTAAAGGCGATTTTCAGTTCAGGCGGCGCGTTGCCGGAGCAGGCTGCCGAGCAGATATTGAACGATGGCAGGCAGGCGGTTATTGAAGTCTACGGCAGCTCCGAGACTGGCGGTATCGCTTGGCGTCAGCAAGATCAGGCTTGGACGTTATTTTCCGGCATGAAGTTAAGCTGTATTGATGGGAAGTGGTTGCTGCATTCGCCTTATTTGGAAATCCCCCCTAGCCCCCCTTTTTCAAAGGGGGGGATGAGAAGTCTTCCAGAGGAATCGCGCCCTTCATCAAAGAATAATCCCCCCCCCTTAGAAAAAGGGGGGGGCAAGGGGGGATTTGGAGAATTCCAACTGGACGACCAAATCACCCTGCTGGACGATGGCCGGTTTATGCTGCATGGGCGTTCGGACCGCATAGTCAAAATCGAAGAAAAACGCCTGTCCCTGGTCGAACTGGAACAACGCTTGATGAGCGAGCCGTGGGTAGATGAGGCGCATGTGCTGGTGATAACCCATCACCGGGATGTCGTTGCGGCGGTCGTGGTGCTAAACCGGCAGGGCTTGGAGCAGTTGGCAATTCAGGGCAGAAACCGGCTAATTAGGCAACTGCGCAGAACGCTTGAGCAATGGTTTGAGTCCGTGGTATTGCCCAGAAAATGGTTGTTTGTAAACACCATGCCGTTAACGATCCAAGGTAAAATAAATCAGCCGTTGCTAAAAAGCCTGTTGGATTTTGACAACCGAAAATTGCCTCAAGCACTCGCTCTTGAAATGACGTCGGAAGGCGTCCGGCTTGGCCTTAAGGTGCCCGAAGATTTGCTTTATTTTCCCGATCATTTTCCGAGTTACCCGATTTTGCCGGGCGTAGTGCAACTGGCCTGGGTCGAACATTTCGGTAAACTTTTTTTTGTGATTGATAAACCGTTCTCGCAGTTGGAAGTTGTTAAATTTACCCAAGTCATACAGCCCGGCGATGAATTAACGCTGGCTCTCGATTGGAAAGCGGCGTCGGGAAAACTGTACTTTAATTTCAGCTCGGAGCGCGGTACGCATAGCTCAGGACGCATGGTTTACGAGGATAAGGAATGAAACCCTGCATCATTATCCCCGTTTACAATCATGAAGCTGCGATTCCTCAGGTGCTTGCCAAATTAAAAAGCTTCGGCCTTCCGATGATATTGGTTAATGACGGCAGCTCGGCGCTTTGTTCCCAAATTCTGGCAGACTGCGTCGAACGTGAGCCGGAGTGGCTCACCTTAATCAACCGGCCGGAAAACGGCGGCAAAGGCGCTGCCGTGCTGGACGGTTTTAAGGCGGCACAAGCTTTGGGATTTAGCCACGCGATCCAGATCGATGCCGATGGACAGCACGACGTCAACGACATTCCAGCGTTTCTTGAGGCGGGCAGGGAACATCCTGACGCGCTGATTTTAGGCCAGCCGTTGTTTGACAAAACAGCGCCAAAGAGCCGGGTTTACGGTCGAACCATTGCCAATCTGTGGGTATGGATCAACACCTTGTCGCTTGCGATTGCGGACAGCATGTGCGGTTTTCGTTTGTACCCCTTGGCGGCAGTGGCCAAGTTAGCCGATGGCACACGCATAGCCAGAGGCATGGATTTTGACATCGACATCCTGGTGCGCCTGTACTGGCAGGGCGTTGATGTCGTCAATAGACCTACCGCCGTGCAATACCCTTACGACGGCGTGTCGCATTTCAAGTTGTGGCAAGATAATCTGATGATCTCGAAAACCCACGCCAAACTGTTTTTCGGCATGTTGCTGCGCATCCCGCAATTGTTGGGCAGGCATCGTTCATGAGTCAATCGTCGCATTGGGCAGAGATGGGCGAGTGGAGCATGATCTGGGGCATGCGTTTCTTGCTGCGCGTTTACCTGTTGTTCGGACGTACCGTGTTGCAGTGGTTTTTATATCCCGTTGTGAGTTATTACTGGCTGGTGAACAAACCGGGCAGGGCGGCCAGTCAGGCTTATCTAAAGCGCGTTGCACAGCGTTTGCCTGAATCAAATTTAAGCGGAAATCTCCGGGACAGCTATCGGCACTTCATCCGTTTTGCCAACGCCATTATCGATAAATTGGCGGCCTGGTCCGGTGCGTTGTCGCGTGCCGACATCAGTTATCGAGGACGCGACGAACTGTTGGCTCAAGTCAAGGCGGATAGGGGCGCAATCCTGCTGGGTTCGCATTTGGGTAATCTTGAAGTCTGCCGCGTGATTGCGGATCTTGATGATGCGCCCCGCATTAACGTGCTGGTACACACCAAACATGCTGAAAAATTCAATCGCTTGCTAAAGCAAACCAACGAGAACAGCGGCTTAAACCTGATTCAGGTGACCGACATCAGCGCCGCCACGGCCATGCTGCTGAGCGATAAAATCGATAACGGCGAATTGATCATTATTACCGCAGACAGAACGTCGGTGGGTCGGAATCCGCGTGTTAGCCGTGCCGAGTTTCTGGGCGCGGATGCGTTGTTTCCGCAAGGCCCGTTTATCCTGGCCTCACTGCTTAAATGTCCGGTTTACACGCTGTTTTGCTTGAAACAACAGGACAAGCAGGTGATCTATTTTGAGCATTTCAGCGATAGCTTAACGTTCCCCAGAAAAAACCGAGAGCAAGCCATGCAGCACACTATACAAAACTATGCCCGGCGATTGGAGCGCTATTGTTTAATGGAACCGTTACAGTGGTTTAACTTTTTCGATTTTTGGCACTTGGTTGATAAAGACAGCGATGAACAGTAAGAATACCGTAGTTTTTGATGGTCAGCCGTTGACGATTGAGGCGATTTGCCAAATTGCCAACCAACAAGCGCAGGCGAGGTTAGGCAGGCAGCCGAAATTTATTGAGCGCATCAACAAAGGCGCCCGGTTTATCGATACCTTGTTAAAGGAAGAAGGCTTCGTCTACGGCGTAACCACCGGTTACGGCGAGTCCTGCACGGTGTCCATTCCGCTCAATCTGGTCGAGCAACTGCCCAGACAGCTTTACACCTTCCATGGTTGCGGGCTGGGCGATCATTTTGATGCCCGGCAAACACGGGCCATACTGGCGGCGCGCCTGACCAGTCTGGCTCGCGGTTACTCGGGCGTCCGCTACAAGCTATTGCAGCAACTGACTGAGTTATTAAAGCAGGACATTCTGCCGATGATTCCGCAGGAAGGCTCGGTCGGGGCCAGCGGCGATTTAACGCCGTTATCCTATGTCGCGGCCGTTCTGGCCGGTGAGCGGGATGTGCTTTATCAGGGGCAGCGTCAACCCACGCAAACGGTTTTTGCCGGGCTCAATATCGAAGCGCTGACCTTAAAACCCAAAGAAGGTTTGGCGATTATGAACGGCACGGCGGCCATGACCGGTATCGCCTGCCTTGCCTACCAGCGAGCCGAGTATTTATCCAGACTGAGCACACGCATCACCAGCTTGGCTTCGGTCGCCTTAAAAGGCAATGCCTATCACTTTGACGAAAAGTTGTTTTCGGTCAAACCGCATCCCGGCCAAAACCGCGTCGCCGAGCGGATACGTGCGGATTTACAGTTGCGGCGCAGTGCGCCGCGCCACGATACCCGCTTGCAGGATCGCTATTCGCTACGCTGCGCGCCGCATATCATCGGCGTGCTGGAAGATTCATTGCCCTGGCTGCGGCAGTTTATCGAAACCGAACTGAACAGCGCCAACGACAACCCGATCATCGATGCGGAAGGCGAACACGTTTTGCATGGCGGCCATTTTTACGGCGGACATATCGCCTTTGCGATGGACTCTCTTAAAACCGCCGTAGCTAACTTGGCCGATTTAATGGATCGGCAAATGGCGCAGTTGATGGACCCTAAATTCAATAACGGCCTGCCGGCCAATCTTTCCGGCGCCGTTGGCGAGCAAGCCTTGTTGAGCCACGGATTCAAGGCCTTGCAAATCGCCGTATCCGCCTGGACGGCGGAAGCCCTTAAGCTGACCATGCCCGCCAGCGTGTTTTCCCGTTCCACCGAATGCCACAATCAGGATAAAGTCAGCATGGGCACTATCGCGGCCCGAGATTGCATCCGCATTTTGGAACTGACTGAGCAGGTTGCCGTGGCCGTGTTGTTTGCGGTTGTTCAGGGCGTTGAGTTGCGGGGCAATGTGGATACGTTAAGCCCGGCTTTGCAAAATACCGTCAGGCAATTGCGGGAGCATAGTCCGTTTTTAAGTGCCGATCGGGCGTTGGAACAAGAGCTGCGGTTGTCTCTGGAGTTGAGTCGCAAGCAGTATTGGGAACTATATGATTCTCCGTTCCCAGACACTACTCCTCGTTCCCACGCGCCGCGTGGGAATGCAGTTCAGGGCGCGCTGCGCCCCGAGGATTAAACGCCATGGGCCGTAGCCGCTATCGAATCTGCCATGAACAAGCCCCGCACTTTCTAACCTGCACGGTGCTGAACTGGATACCGCTGTTTACCCGTCCGCAAACCGCAGGCATTGTTCTCGACGCACTACGATACCGGCAAGAAGAACACGGCTGGAAAATATACGGCTATGTCATCCTGGAAAATCACCTTCATATGATTGTACAAGCAAAGAATCTAACGTTGGAATTGCCGCGCTTCAAATCCTACACTGCCCGCAAACTGATCGACCACTTGAAGGAATGTCGCGCCGAGCGGTTATTGCAGCAGTTGGCGTTTTTCCGCAAAGATTACAAACGCGAGGATCGGGATTATCAATGTTGGGAAGAGGGATCGCATCCGCAGTTAATCGAAAACGAACAGGTGCTTCGGCAAAAGCTGGAGTATATCCATCAAAATCCGGTGAAACGGGGCTATGTCGATGAAGCTACGCATTGGCGGTATTCCAGCGCCAGGGATTATGCGGGCGTTGCCGGGTTGATTCCTGTTTTTAAGGATTGGCTGTGATTCGCGGCGCAGCGCGCCTTACACAGCATTCCCACGCAGCGCGTGGGAACGAGAAAGATATGATTAGAGACATTCATTATGCTGAAATCGACCTACAAATCCCTTTCCATGATGTCGACATGATGGAGGGGGGGAGGCATGAGCATTACGCCAAGTATTTGGAAATTGTCCTCTGCGTCACTTTCTCCTCGTTCCTACGCGCCGCGTGGGAATGCAGTCCGGGCGCGCTGCGCCCCGAGGCTCGGAGAATATAATGATTCATCAAACTTCAATCGACCTGCAAATCCCCTTCCATGATGTCGACATGATGGAAGTGGTCTGGCACGGACATTACGCCAAGTATTTTGAAATCGCACGTTGCGCCCTGCTGGACGAAATCGATTACAACTATCCGCAAATGCGCGACTCGGGCTATGCGTGGCCGGTCATCGATCTTGGCATCCGCTATGCGCAACCGGCGGTATTCGGACAGACCATTACGGTAAGAGCGCAAATCGTCGAATGGGAAAACCGCCTGAAAATAAATTATCTGATCACCGATAAACACACAGGCTTAAGGCTGACCAAAGGCCATAGCGTTCAAGTGGCTGTAAAGTTGGCAACGCGGGAAATGTGCTTTGCATCGCCCGCTGTGTTGTTTGAAAAGCTCGGCCTGGAGGTTTCTTGATTTTAATAAAAGCGCTGCTGCTGTATTGTTTGGCGTTTGGCCAAGCTGTCGCAGGCGAAGCCGTATTGACGGAGATCGCCGCGCGATTGGCAAAAACGCCGATCACCCAGGGCGATTTTCACCAGCAAAAACACCTGAAGGTACTACACAAGCCTTTAATTTCCACAGGGTCGTTTACCTACGACCAAAGCAAGGGCGTTATCTGGAAAACCCTGACGCCGGTTGTTTCGTTACTGCTGGTTAATGAGTCGCGGCTGTTAACCGGGCAGGGCGAGCAAGCGGTACCGGCGGCTTTCGGCAAGGTTTTCAAGGCTATGTTGGGCGGTGATTTAGCGGCGTTAACAGATGGCTTTGCCATCACCGGAACCGATCAAAAAACAGTCTGGCAGTTGGCGCTAACACCCAAGGATGAGATGCTGAAAAAAATCATCAGCACGATGGTGCTGTCGGGCGATACCGAGCTGCGCTGGTTGGAAATACGCGAAGCAGGCGGCAATGTCACCCGTATTGCCTTCGATAACATCACCCATCCTGCACAGTTAACCGATGAACAAGAAGCCGATTTTGAACGTTTATCACCCTAAGTTGACCGCAGGGCTTTGGCTGGTCGGAATGCTGGTTATCTGTGTTCTCGGCAGTCAGGCCTTGACTAAAGACTGGCTGGAGACCAGCTTTTTAGCGTTATTGCCGACCAATGAACAGCAGCCGGAAATCGCCAAAGCCACCCTGCAACATAATCAGCTGCTGAACCGGAAAGTGGTCTGGCTGGCCGGTGCGGCGACATCCCACGAGGCTATCGTTCATGCGCAAAAGCTTAAGCAGCAACTGGAGCAAAGCCAGCTGTTTAACAAGGTGGTGCTGGAGTTTCCGCAGCAGCAATATATCAAGCAGTATCAACAACTGTTCCCTTATCGCTATCAGCTGTTGGATGCGCAAACCCAAGCCATATTGGTGACAAAACCCGATGAGTTAATCAAGCAAAATCTGGAGATACTCAACAGCCCCATCGGGCAAATGCAGGCGGCCAGTCTTGAGAGCGATCCGTCGTTGATATTCAGCCGTTATTTCAGTGCGCAAAATCCGATCAAGTTGAATCTGGAACAGGGCATCGTCGTGTTGTCCGACCGGCATCGGTTTTACGCGCTGTTGTTGACCGATTTGCAGGATGAAAGGTTGCAGCTGGATAAGCTGGAAACCTTGTCGAGCCTGGTTGACAGCGCAACCGAGCACGTCAAAGCGGCCGGCGGCGAATTGCTGGTTTCCGGCATGCCGTTGTTTACCGCGCATGGCGCGCAGTCGGCCAAACAGGAGATTTCCACGGTCGGCATAGGTTCAAGCCTCGGCATTATTGTGTTGCTGTGGGCGACTTTCCGCAGCGTACGGCCGTTGCTGTTATCGAGCCTCGCAATCGGCAGCGGCCTACTTGCCGCGTTGGTTATCTGCGTGCTGTTTTTCGGCAAGATACATATCCTTACACTGGTTTTCGGAGCCAGCTTGATCGGCGTCGCTGACGACTATGCGCAACATTTTTTGTGCGACAGTTTCGGCGAGAAGGACTGGAATCCCCGAAAAGGCTTAAAGTTTATTCTGCCGGGGCTGTCTTTAGGACTGTTAAGCAATCTGCTAAGTTATGCGGGCTTGGGTTTTTCGCCGTTTCCGGGCTTGCAGGAAGTGGCGTTATTTTCCGCGATGGGTTTGCTGGTCGCCTGGCTGACGGTGGTATTGCTGTTTCCGTTACTGTTAACCGGGTTCACGTTCGATCATGAGCCGGGCATACTTAAACTGACAACTTATTGGGAGCAACACTGGCCGCTTTGGGTCAACAAAAACCGGCGCTGGCTAAGTCTACTGTTGATAGTTTTTATCGCGGGCGGTCTGTGGATATTGACGCCGCAGGATGATGTGCGCTTGCTGCAATCGCCGCCGGCCGAGTTACTTCGCACCGCCGATAAAATCCGGCAGTTATTTCCGATGAGTCCTGACAACCCGTTTTTTCTGGTGTCGGGGAAGGATCAAGCCGACTGGCATCAAAACGAACAAACACTGGTTAAACGCCTGGATGCGTTAAAACAGCAAAAAGCGCTGACTGCTTATGAAGGCTTGAGCGGCTATTGGCCTGATGCGGATCAGCAGCAACAAAACTACCGGCTGTTAAAGCACAAGCTGTACGACTCAGGTTTGCTTGAACGCTATATGACCGATCTCGGCTTTGACCGAACAGCCGTGAAATCCGAGTATAAGCAGTTTGCCGCAGCAGAGCGCAATACGTTGACCTTGCCGGAATGGCTGGCGACTGCCGATGAAACCAAGCAGCAGTTATGGTTGGGGTGTGATTCCGGCCGCTGCCAAAGCACGGTTGCTTTAACCGGTATCAGCGATATGGGCGCATTAGCTGCGCTACAGGATTTGCCGGGCGTAGTTTGGGTGGATCAGGTCGAGTCGATATCGTCATTGTTTGCGCGCTATCGGATCAGGGCCAGCGGCTTGTTGGCGATTGCGTTCTGTCTGGCCTCGCTGGGCTTGGGCTTCAAGTTCGGTTGGCGCAACAGCGTAACCATCATGTCGGTGCCGGTTGTTGCGCTGGCGGTTTCGTTAGCCATGTTGGGCTGGTTCGATCAGTTGTTCAGTCTGTTCAACCTGTTTGCGTTGTTGCTGGTGTTGGGCATCGGCGTCGATTACGGGCTGTTCTTTTTCATGGCCGGAGACAGACGGGCCAGTACCTCATTGGGGGTTACGCTTTCGGCACTAACGACCTTGCTGGCGTTCGGCTTGTTGGCGACCAGTTCCACCGAGATCGTGCATGCGTTCGGGTTTACCGTAACTGCCGGAATTGTAACGGCGCTGCTGTGCGCGCCATTGATTGGGCTTAAGGATATTCAGTCATCAAATACAATGGAACGCAGATGACGCTGATAAATATGATGAACACAGATAATTCAATAAAAATCTTATTTAATCATAATTATCCGCGTCGCCTAGAGGCGCCTACTTTTGGCATCTGCGTTCTATTTTTTAACATTTGAGTAGCAACAAATCATCATGACAAATAAGAATAATAAAGGCGAAATTATCATCATCGGCGCCGGGCCGTCCGGAAGTATCGCCGGTGCATTGCTGCAAAATCAGGGCTTTCAGGTGACTATTCTGGAGCGCCAGCTGTTTCCGCGCTTTAGCATCGGCGAAAGCCTGTTGCCTCAATGCATGGAATTCATCAAGCAGGCAGGGATGATGGACGCGTTAGTCAATGCCGGGTTCCAGTATAAAAACGGTGCGTCTTTCGTCTATCGAGACCTGCACACCGAATTTTCCTTTGAAGACAAATTCAGCCCCGGCATCGGCACCACGTTCCAGGTGCAGCGCGGCCGGTTCGACAAGCTGCTGGCCGATGAAGCGGTGCGCATGGGCGTTGACATACAGTGGCAAATGGAAGTGACGGCGGCCGATTTTGCCGCCGACCGGCCGAAGCTGACGGTGCGCAATCAACAGGGCGAAGTCATGACCTATAGCACCGATTTTGTGCTGGATGCCAGCGGTTTCGGGCGCATCCTGCCCAGATTGCTGGATTTGGAATCGCCTTCCGGGTTTCCGGTCAGGCAAGCCTTGTTCGGGCATATTGAAGACCGGATCGGGGACGGCCAGTTCGACAGGAACAAAATCCGCATCACGGTACATCCCGAGCATAAGGATGTCTGGTATTGGCTGATCCCGTTCAGCAACGGACGTAGCAGCGTTGGCGTGGTTGCGGAACCTGAGTTTCTTCAAGGTTGGGACAATAACGACCAGGCCTTGAAGGACATCATCAATCAAGAGCCCAGCTTGACCGCGTTGCTTCAGAACGCTGCGTTCGATGAAAAAATCAATACCATCGTCGGTTATTCTGCCAATGTAAAAAGCTTGTACGGCAAAGGCTACGCGCTGTTGGGCAATGCCGGCGAGTTCTTGGACCCGGTGTTTTCATCCGGCGTTACCATTGCGATGAAATCGGCCAGCTTGGCTGCGGATGTGTTGGTCAGGCAATTTAACAATGAGGCAGTGGATTGGCAGCAGGATTACGCCGAGCCCTTGCAACGCGGCGTCAATACCTTCCGGGTGTTTGTCGATGCCTGGTATGACGGCCGTTTTCAGGACGTCATCTTTCATCCGCAGCAGCAGCCTGAGGTTAAGGCGATGATCAGTTCAATACTGGCCGGTTATGCTTGGGATGAAAATAATCCTTACGTCAAAAATGCACGTTCGAGGTTGGATACTTTGGTTGAGTTATGCCGATAAGGCTGTTGTCGCTCGTTCCCACGCGCGGTCCTTCGGCAAAGCCCAGGACAGGTGTGGGAATGCAGTCAAGGCGCGCTGCGCCGCGAGTCACGGATGACGGTGTTGCGCAGGCACTTGCGTATAACGATTGGGAACGAGGTGAAGTCGTAGCTTCGCGAGACGGGAAGCTGGAGCTTCCCTCACTGAGTTCCCAAGCTGGAGCTTGGGAACTAGCACGCTCTTATGTTAACAATGGATGTTCGAGGTTGAATGCTCTGGTTGAGTTATGCCGATAAGGATTTTCAGCGCCATGTTTTTACTCTGGCTGTCCGGTTGTGCGCTGATGCAGCCGGAGCAAGTTGCCGCTAAGCCGGAATTGATGCCGATCGCGCAACCTTTAGGCCCTGCCAGACGGATAGTGCAGCAAATAAACGCGGTTTGGGCGGATCGGCAAGAATCCCTGTTGGCGGTTCTGGAACTGGATGCAAAGCATATCGCAATGGCCGGGCTCAGTAACGATGGCTTGAGCCTGTTCAACTTGGCTTACGACGGTAACACTGTCGTGTCCGATAAAAGCCCGTTATTACCGGAGTCGCTCAACCCGGAATTTATCATTTCCGATCTGCAACTGGTTTACTGGCCGATTGCCGAGTTGCAAAAAAAACTCCCTGCCGGATGGCGTTTGGAAGAAGTCGATAAAAAGCGCTTTTTAACGATCCGTGGTAAAAAACAAGTTGAAGTTAACTATTTATCCACCGATCCGGTTTGGCCGAAAGCCGTTGAACTGGTCAATTTTCAGTACAATTACCGCCTGAACATTAAAACGATAAGTTATGACCTTATACCTGAATGATTTAGGCCTGTTGTGTGCGTTAGGTAATAGCAAAGCCGAGGTACTAAAGCGCTTGCTGGCCGGTGACCGGTCGGGATTGGTAGCAAGCGATGAGTTCGGGACTCGCTGTATTGTCGGCGCTGTTGCTGCCGATCTCCCGGAAATCCCCCCCGGCCCCCCTTTTTCAAAGGGGGGGATTTACAACTGCCGGAATAATCGCCTGCTGCTGGCGGCATTAAGCCAGATCGAACCGACGGTGACTGACATGATGGCCCGGTTCGGCGCCGATCGTATCGGCATTGTGCTGGGTACCAGCACTTCGGGGGTACGCAATACCGAACTTGCGTTGGATTATTGGGCTGAAAACGGCGTATTGCCGGATCAGTTTCATTACAAGCAGCAGCAAATGGGTGCGGGAGCCGATTTTTTGGCGGATTTTCTGGGCGTTCAAGGCCCGGCCTACACGATTTCTACGGCCTGTTCTTCCAGCGGCAAAGCGTTTGCTTCGGCGCGGCGATTAATCAGGCAGGGTCTATGCGATGCGGTCATCGTGGGAGGAGCAGATAGTTTATGCGGCTTGACCGTTAACGGCTTTACGGCGCTGGAATCGATCAGCAGCGGCTTGTGCAAACCTTTTGGCATACACCGCGACGGCATCAATATCGGCGAAGCGGTCAGCCTTTTTGTGTTGAGTAAGGAACCGGGGCCGGTGGTATTACGAGGCATAGGCGCAACCAGCGATGCCTATCATTTTGCAGCACCCGATCCTGATGCGACCGATGTGATCAGGGCCATGCGGAATGCGCTGGATGATGCGGGCAAAACACCGGATGAGATCGATTACCTGAACTTGCACGGTACGGCCACTGAGTTGAACGATGCGATGGAAAGCAAAGCTGTCAATGCCGTGTTCGGATCAAAGCTGGCGGCGAGTTCCAGCAAGGGCATGACCGGGCATACTTTGGGCGCTGCCGCCGCTTTGGAATTGGCCTTTTGTTGGTTGCTGCTGACCCATGACGATAAGCAAGGCGCGTTGATTCCGAATGTCAACGATGATGAGCCGGATGCTACGTTGCCAGCGTTAAATCTGGTGAAAAAAGGCGGGGCGTTGGGGCGTAGAATCAATATTTGCCAGAGCAATTCGTTTGCCTTTGGCGGCAATAACCTGTCTATTGTGGTGGAGCGGGCATGAACGATATTGCCGACAACTGCATGGATGCAGGAGGTACGACTCCACGGATGGGGAAGGTAGAATCGCGTCTGGAACAGCGATCAGCCGTTACCGAGCTGATT
>Ga0208263_100547_pt1 | contig 13684 bp, 10 predicted proteins | sample LakWasMet28_LOW6_2_FD_183872 | JGI IMG/M metagenome (GOLD analysis project Ga0208263, IMG submission 183872) | Freshwater sediment methanotrophic microbial communities from Lake Washington under simulated oxygen tension - Sediment Metagenome... | ecosystem: Environmental > Aquatic > Freshwater >... | reverse complement strand
ACGGCATACCGGTAACCTATGTGCCGGCAAGAAATACGATTTTCCTGTCCTTTGCCTTAGGTTGGGCGGAAGTTTTAAAATTAAACGACATCTTTATCGGTGTTAATGCCGTGGATTATTCCGGCTACCCGGATTGCAGGCCTGAATTTATCAAAGCGTTTCAGCAATTAGCCAACCTGGCCACCAAGGCCGGTGTAGAAGGTGAGCATTTCGTGATACATACCCCTCTAATCGCGCTGAGCAAGGCGGAAATCATTAAGCAGGGTGTCGAGTTAGGTGTGGATTATCAGCGCACCGTGTCCTGTTATTCCGCCGATGAGCAAGGTCGTGCTTGCCAAGTTTGTGACGCCTGTCGCCTAAGAAAAATCGGATTTACTGAGGCGGGAATAAAGGATCCGACACGGTATCAAATAAGCTGAAAAAAAACTTGCCAAGATAAGATTAATCAGTATAATAGGCAATCTTTGTTGGGTCGTTAGCTCAGCCGGTAGAGCACCGCACTTTTAATGCGATGGTCGCGCGTTCGAATCGCGCACGACCCACCACAAAGACTTTGATTAATAAAGCTTTTTAAGGATAAAAAGCCTTGGTAACTGTGTACTAAACAAACGACTACAGTGATAACTACAGTAGTTTTGTTTTAACCTCAAAATGAGGAACACAGATGCTAAACTTCCACATCATCAAAGTTGATCTAAAAAACGGCGAAGTCCGTTACCGCACTATTCTTACCAAATCCGGTAAGGGCATCAAAACAAAAACATTCCGACGCAAACAAGATGCTCGTACATGGGGCAATCGTGCCGTTTTAGATTCTCAAGAATACGAAGCCAAAGGCATTAAACCCTGCACTATTAAATTCAGTCGCTTAGCCGATGAATATATGCAATGGTGGACAGGCAAAGACCATGATCGAGTAAGACTAGTTTTATGTTGGGAACAACTCTTAGGCAAAACTCTACTTGCAGACATTACGCCGGAACTTATCCGGGATGCCCTCAAACAAAAAAAATCACAAGCGCCAGCAACCTACAATAAACACCTCGCCGTTTTATCGGCTATTCTGGACTATGCCACCCTGCAACAAGAGGATGATAGCATTCTGGAGCAATACATTAATGATAACCCCTGTAAGCGTGTCCGCTCCCTCAAGCTAGACAATAAGATCGTCCGTTATCTATCTGACGAAGAAAAACCACGTTTACTGAAAGCAGCAAAAGATATTGGCGGCAAGTTTTATCTAAAAGTCCTGATGGCGCTCACGACCGGGATGCGTAAAGGTGAGCTTGAGCGGCTACGCTGGAATGACATAGACTTCGATAAAGGTCTGGCGATGCTATCCGACACCAAAAACGGAACGCCACGGCACACGCCGATACCCAGCGTTATTATGGATCAACTCAAAAAACATCGGGAAATCGGCAATCGTTTACTATTCCCATCCAGCACCGACATTAACAAACCTTTCGATTATAAAAAGCAATGGGTAAAATGCCTCAAAGCCGCTGACATCCAAAACTTTAGATGGCACGATATGCGCCATGATACTGCTTCGACCTTGGCGCGGGATGGAAGGACATTAAAAGAAATCGCCGAAATCCTGGGGCATAAAAGCCTTGCCAGTACCGACCGCTATACCCATTTATCGACAGCGCATAAATCCCAAGTGCTGAATGACACGATGGCAAAGTCTATTAGTTTATAATTCTGCCTTAGCCAGCCAAGGGCGCGCCCGCGAAAAACGGAATGGTTGCTTTCAATAATAAATTGCATTTTGATGGGGTGCTGCCCGATGGCAAAAGAGCTTGATACAAGCTGGTTCGATTTAAAGAATTACGAAGCATTTAAAACAATGTCTATTGAGGGGTGGATATATCAGTTTATAGTCCGTGATCATTACCATAGGCTTGAGCGCAATAGACTGGTGGGCGATGATGAGCATGATAGATGTCTTTCATGGGCGGCATCTACACTAAAGCCCGGTGTTATTGCCGACTCCCCAACTTATCCTCATGATACGCACAACAGGAGAGTTGAAGGCGTTTTAGAAGGCCCCCCGTTTTCTACTGCTTCGGTTAATAGTCTCACATCTTTTGATTTATGGTGGATGGCAAAAAATGATGACCTTAGCCATGTGTGGGAGGCTTGTGAGCATGCCTGGGATTTTAATTTTAAAGATGAACTTAATCGTGACTTGTCAGAAATTGCAGACACCCCACATGATTTCCACATTAAACAACATTCAAATTTTGATATTGAGCCGTATGCGCATGTGGTGATTAATCTATCCGCAACCAACGAACAGATTCAAAATGATTTAATCCATTGGCTGACACATTACCGACAGGCGGTTAATGACCAGAACCAAAAAAAATTATTTACTCAGGTGGATTTTGATTACTGGGTTGAGTATGGCGTTATCCAATATCTTGATTTGATGCTCATTGCTAAAATAGAGGGCAAAAAAATTACGCAAAATAAGTTGGCGAGGATGATTTTTCCTAATGAGTATGATGTTGATATTGTTGAGCGAGTACGCAAAGTAACCAAACCAACGGCAGAATGGCTAATTAAAAGTGAGATATATAGAGCGCTATCAACTCAATTAGCTTACGAAAAGGTAACTGGAATGAAAAACGCCTAAAATCGTTCCGGTATGCAAATCAAGTCAAGCTACGCCGGTATCAAAATCATAAATTTACGTCCCTCGTAAACACTGCTCACGCCCATCAAAATAGCCTCACGATGTTTAACTACCCGTGAGGCTTTTTTATGACCAATATCCCCATCAACACAACCTTAGGCGACTTCTGCCCAAAAAGCAGTTTTGCCACCCACCCGGACAACCCGCTAAAAGAATCGGAGCTTAACTGGCTGTTTAAAAACCGCGAGGCAAACGGCTTTAAAGAAGCGTTTGTCAAAGTGACGGCCAGAAACTTTTTGGTTCACGTTCCCACTTTTACCCAATGTCTAGCTGATAGAAGGGGCGCGTAAATTCTGCCCCATTCGCAATGTGTGCAATCGGCTACCGATTCGGATAATCGGGCACAGATAGCCGGTATCGCATGACAAATGCGGATTACATGCAGGATTTACGCAGCCTACAGTTAAAAACTACAGTGATTTTATTACTTGTGCCGATTTATCAGGCTCGAAATGGCAAAGAAAAATAAAGGGCCAAAGCTCAAATACGATAGTAGGGGCGGTGTTATGGTCGTTTCTAGGGCAATGCGAGAATCATATGCTTATGAGTCGATGGGGCCCACTGCAAAAGTGTTGATGGACTTGCTACAGATGCAGTGGCGAAACGATAGACCTGTTGCCTATGGTGTACGTGAAGCGGGGCAAAAGATTGGATGTAAGCCTGAAACCGCTGGTAAAGCGTTTAAGGTGCTACAGGATCGCGGCTTTATTGTTTGCGAAACAGAGTCTTTATTCAACAGCAGAACGGGTAGTAAGGCGCGTGAATGGCGTTTGACCTGGATGCCGTTTGATTTCAGAAACCCAACCCACGATTGGGAGAAATGGAAGCCGGAATATTAAAGCAACCGTACCGAAAAGGGGAACACAAAATCATTTTGTATGCTCCATATCGGTACGCAAATTTATTTAATTGGGTTTTGTGAACCGATTAAGGGTACGCAACAATAAAAAATCAATGGCTTACAAAATCCTTGCTTGCCCCGTTTTGGTACACACCTACATAACCATACCAGTATGAAAAATATTACTTACACACCTAAGGCAAACGATCCAGAAAAGCTCACAGACAAACAACGCTGGCGTAGTGAAAATTAATGGCTAAGCGTCCTCCTAATCCAAATTTAGCAAAAATCCATCGTAATTATACGGTGGAGGAAGTGGCTAATTTGTTTTCTGTCCATAAAAACACGGTACGTTTATGGGTTAAAGATGGATTGGCGACTAATGACGACAAAAGGCCAATGTTAATTCTTGGTTCCAACTTAAAGGATTTTTTACAGGCAAAAAGGAAAAGCAAAAAACGGAAATGTCTTCCTTTTGAGATTTATTGCGTCCGTTGCCGATTGCCTCAATTGCCTGCTGAAAATATGGCTGATTATGAGCCGATCAATTGCAGTATGGGGCGTTTAATTGGCCTTTGCCCATCATGCGGCGGGATCATCAATAAATACTTCAATGTCGCCCAATTAGAGCAAATCCAAGGCAAATTGGACATCACATTACCGAAGGCACTGAAACACATAAACGAGAGTGCTTAACCCCTCTTAAACAGTGACTTTAAAAAGTGAGTTAAAACTATGATGAAACACAATGCAGAAAACGAACGTATCAAGCGTAAATATTTTATCTTTCTTAAGGAGGCCAAGCGCCAAAACGAGAGTTCGGTTGATGCGGTTGCCAAGGCAGTAAGCCGCTTCGAATCCTATGCAAAATACCGTGATTTTAAGACCTTTCATTTTGAGCAAGCAGTTGGATTTAAAAACCATCTTGCCAAGCAGGATAACCAGCAAACCGGAAAAAAATTAAGCAAGGCTACGCTTAATTCCACATTGGGGCAGTTGAAAGCTTTTTTTCAATGGTTGGCTATGCAACCAGTATATAAGTCCCGTATTAGCTATACCGATATGGAATATTTTAACTTGTCGGAAAAAGAAGTTCGTATTGCAACGGCACGTAGGGAAACGGCTGTTCCGACCTTGGAACAAATAAAGCATGTTATTGAGACTATGCCTAAAAATTCAGACATAGAAAAACGTAATCGTAGCCTTATTGCTTTTACCCTGTTAACCGGGGCTAGAGATAGTGCCATTGCTTCAATGAAGCTAAAACATATCGATATTATTGGCAATAGCGTGTTCCAGGACGCAAGGGAGGTGAACACTAAGTTTAGCAAGACCTTTACTACTTTTTTCTTTCCGGTCGGGGATGATATTCAGCAAATTGTTTGTGATTGGGTGCGCTATCTTAAAGAAGAATTGCTTTGGGGAAATGATGATCCTTTATTTCCTAAAACCCATGTGATTTCAGGTGACGAGAGAGTTTTTAAAGCATCTGGCTTTAAACGAGAACATTGGAGTACGGCATCACCGATACGCACCATTTTTAAGGATGCTTTTGAATCGGCTGATTTGTCTTATTTTAATCCGCATAGCTTTCGTAAAACGATAGTGACTCTTGGACAAAAACTTTGCCAAACCCCTGAAGAGTTTAAGTCTTGGAGTCAGAATTTAGGCCACGAGGATGTTTTAACGACTTTATATAGCTATGGTGAGGTGCAACAACACCGACAGGGGGAGATTTTTCAGCAATTAAAAACCCCTCGTTCTTCAGCCAGCCAAAATGTTGATGATTTTGCAAGGGCAGTTGTTAAAGCTATGGCTGACCAAAACTCACAAATTGGAGTTTAAGCATGATTAATCCATGCTGTTTACGACCATAGCTATCCAATTTCTGGGTAGCATACATATTTAGGGAGTTATTTCGATAAGATAAATTTAGATTGCATGGTTGTATTGGTATTTGGAAATAGGAAATAGCCAACCTGTAAACTATACTTATACAGATAATAACTTGTTCTTTATAAAGCCACGAACAATGAAATCCGTTTCCGCGACCCCCTGCCACGTTCCTTATATGTGGTTCATTATCAGCATCTGGAAGTTCTCAAACAATAGCTGGACAAAGTTTTTTTATAAAAGCCCGCTTAAGAATGTACCTCAATTTGACGCTGAAAATTTAAGGGTCTGCTAATCGTTGTCATTAATGGGATTGTCCTCAGTCCACTACGCGAAGCGATCAATTTCGAATTTTTGATAGGATTTTTTTTAATGGATAGCAAAGAGAAAAAAGAACTCAGCGAAACGGATATTTGCGATCTGTTCATAACGCCCGCCATCAGGGACGCGGGCTGGGAACCTCTGAGGCAGATCAGGCGCGAAGTTACCTTAACGCCCGGCCCTGTCATCGTTAGAGGCAACCTGTCGTCCCGCAATAAGAAAAAGAAAAAATTCGCAGACTACGTACTTTATTGGGAACCCAATGTTCCGGTTGCCGTGGTCGAAGCAAAGGTCAACAGTTACACGGCGAGCCATGGTCTGCAACAAGCGCTGGGTTACGCAGAAATTCTGGAAGTGCCCAGCGCGTTTAGCTCCAATGGCGATGCTTTCGCCTCGCATAATAAAATGCCCATCAACGGCGAAGACATTGAAACAGCGTTTCCTCTCGAGTCATTCCTGTCTCCTACAGAACTTTGGACGCGTTATAAGCTATTTCGCGGCATTGACGATAATGCCGAACAACTTGTCGTCCAGCCGTATTACCAAGATAGTTCCGGCGGTAAAGAGCCCCGATATTACCAAGTAGAAGCCATCAACCGTACCGTTGAAGCCGTGGCAAACGAACAAAAGCGCGTACTACTGGTTATGGCAACCGGCACCGGTAAAACCTACACCACTTTCCAAATCATCTGGCGGTTATGGAAGGCAAAAGCCGTCAAGCGAGTTTTATTTCTGGCGGATCGCAATATTCTTGTCGATCAAACGTTGGTCAATGACTTCAAGCCATTTGGCTCGGTTATGACCAAAATTAAAAACCGGAAAATAGATCCATCCTACGAAGTTTACCTTGGGCTTTATCAAGCCATCACCGGCCCGGCCGAAGAAGACAAAATCTTTAAAAATGTCTCGCGCGACTTTTTCGATATGATCGTTATCGACGAATGCCATCGTGGTAGCGCCGCAGATGATGCCGCATGGCGTGAAATCCTCGATTATTTCTCCAATGCCATACAGGTAGGCTTGACCGCAACGCCAAAGGAAACAAAATACGTTTCAAACATGACCTATTTTGGCGACCCGGTTTACACCTACAGCCTCAAACAAGGCATTGAGGATGGTTTTCTCGCGCCTTATAAAGTCATACGCATTGATATAGACAAGGACATTTATGGCTGGACGCCTCCATCAGGCATGACTGACGATCTTGGGCAACCCATTGAAGGCCGTACTTATAACCAGACTGATATGGATCGTATCCTTGTTCTAAATCAGCGCACCAAGCTGGTTGCAAAACGCGTCATGAAATTTCTGACGGCAACCGACCCATTTGCTAAGACTATTATCTTCTGTGAAGATATTGACCATGCCGAGCGCATGCGTTCCGCGATAGTCAATGCCGCCGGGAAACTTGCGCTAGATAACCCGAAATACGTCATGCGCATTACCGGCGACAGCGTGGAAGGCAAAGCCGAGCTAGACAACTTTATCGATCCTGAAAGCAAGTTCCCCGTTATCGCTACCACGTCTGAGCTGTTAACCACCGGGGTTGATGCAAAAACCTGCAAGCTGATTGTGCTGGATAAAAACATCAAATCAATGACCGTGTTCAAACAAATTATCGGGCGCGGCACCCGCATTGATGAAGAGTATAATAAATATTTCTTTACCATCATGGACTTCAAAAAAGCCACCGAGTTGTTTAGAGACCCAGATTTCGACGGCGAACCTGTGGTAATTTACGAACCGTCTGATGACGATGATCCCGTTCCTCCTGATCCTGAATATCCAGAAGATGAAGATGAAGATGATGATGAAGTAAGCGAACAGCCAGGAGTTTACAAAGTCATAGTAAGCGGCGTTCCAGTCAGTATAATTGCCGAGCGTATCGAATACCTTGGCCCTGATGGCACACTGATTACCGAATCGTACAGGGATTACTCCCGCAAGCAGATTCAATCCGAATTTGCCTCGTTGAATGATTTTCTTCAACGTTGGCAACAATCCAAGAAGAAACAGGTCATCATCGATCAGCTTGAAGAATACGGCATCGTTCTGGATAATCTCGCCGCAGAGGTCGGCAAGGACTATGGCGACTTTGATCTCATCTGTCATATAGCCTACGACCAGCCACCGCTCACGCGAAAAGAGCGGGCCAACAGCGTCAAAAAGCGTAACTATTTCACTAAATATGGCGAGCAAGCTAGAGCGGTGTTAAGCGCATTACTGGAGAAATACGCTGATGAAGGCATCAGTACTTTGGAAAGTGCAAAAGTGCTCAAATTAAAACCCTTTAGCGATATAGGCACGCCCGTAGAAATTATTAACCAGGTATTTGGTGGCAAAGACAACTACGATGTTGCCATCCAGGAATTAGAGTATGAATTATATAAACAGGAAGAATCTGCATGAGTAATGTTTCCGGCATCATTAAATCCATACAAGACATCATGCGCAAAGATGTTGGCGTGGATGGCGATGCCCAACGTATCAGTCAACTGGTATGGATGTTTTTTTTAAAAATATTCGATGACCGTGAAGCCGAGCGTGAACTGCTCGAAGACGATTACAAATCACCGCTGCCCGAACCTCTGCGTTGGCGTTCCTGGGCAAAAAATCCGGAAGGCATGACCGGCGATGAACTGTCCGATTTCGTGAACTTCCAGTTGTTCCCAACCTTAAAGGAAAAACTGCCCCTGCAAGGCCCAACTGGTAAACAGGCGCAAGTGGTGCGCAATGTGTTTGAAGATGCCTACAACTACATGAAGTCCGGCACCTTAATACGCCAGGTTATTAACAAAATCTGTGAAATCGATTTCAACAACACCGGCGATAGGCACACCTTTGGCAGTATTTACGAACAAATCCTTAGAGACCTGCAAAGCGCAGGCAACGCCGGTGAGTTCTATACGCCCCGAGCCGTCACCCGCTTTATCGTCAATCAAATCGACCCGAAACTGGATGAAGCTGTGCTCGATCCTGCCTGCGGCACCGGCGGCTTTCTTGCCTGCACCATAGACCACAAGCGCGATAAATACAGAACAACGGAAGCGGATGAAGAAATTCTGCAAGCTTCCATTCATGGCGTAGAGAAAAAAGCACTGCCACACATGCTGTGTACCACCAACATGATTTTGCACGGCATCGATACGCCCACCAACATCCGGCATGACAACACCTTAAGCCGCCCTTACAAAGACTATACCAATAAAGATCGCGTAGACGTCATCATCACCAACCCTCCGTTTGGCGGCATGGAAGAAGACGGTATCGAAAACAATTTCCCGGCGAATTTGCGCACCCGCGAAACCGCCGATCTGTTTATGGCGCTTATTATCAAGCTGCTCAAAGATAAAGGCCGCGCCGCCGTGGTCTTGCCGGATGGTTTCCTGTTCGGCGAAGGCATGAAAACCCGCCTGAAACAAATACTGCTTGAAGAATGCAACCTGCACACCATCGTGCGCCTGCCCAATGGCGTGTTCAGCCCGTACACCGGCATCAAAACCAATATCTTGTTTTTCACCAAAGGCCGACCGACTGAGCAAGTCTGGTATTACGAGCATCCTTATCCTGACGGTATAAAAAGCTACAACAAAACCAAACCCATGCGATTTGAAGAATTCCAGACCGAGATCGATTGGTGGGGTGATGAGGCCGACGGCTTTGCCGCAAGAGTGCAACACGAACAAGCCTGGAAAGTGTCTGTTGATGACATCAAGGCGCGTAACTACAACCTCGACATAAAAAACCCCCACGTCGGCGAACAAGTCAGCCACGATCCCGAAGAGTTGTTGCAACTGTATGCAACCCAGCAGCAGGACATTGCAAGGCTGCGTGACCAGCTTAAAGGCATATTGCAACAGGCATTAGGCGGGGGAGTTGTTTAACAATGGTAGATGTGATTGCAAATCATCTTGACGTCTGGACGTCGGCGCAGATTATAAGAAAAACTGTGGGTCGAGGCCGTAACGGCAAACACACGGCTTATGGTGTTAAAAAACTGCGTGAGCTGATTTTGGAATTGGCTGTACGTGGTAAGTTGGTGCAACAAGATCCTAGTGACGAACCGGCTAGTGATTTGCTGAAAAAAATCGCTGGAGAAAAAGCGAGGCTGATTAAAGAAGGGAAAATTAAAAAGCAAACGCCATTGTCCGAAATTAGTGAAGGAGAAAAATCGTTTGAGCTACCTGAGGGCTGGGAATGGACTAGATTGGGCACAATATCGGTAATAAATCCTCGTAATGAAGCGGAAGATAAAACTTTAGCCTCATTTGTACCCATGACCTTGATTACGACATCGCATACAGGAGAGCACGGACAGGAAGATCGTGAATGGGGAAGTATTAAAACAGGCTATACGCATTTTGCGGATGGTGACATAGGACTAGCTAAAATAACTCCATGCTTCGAAAATAGTAAGGCTGTAGTATTTTTGAACCTAAACAATGGCATCGGTGCAGGTACAACGGAACTTCATATTGCACGTCCTTATGGAGATACTGTTTGCGCTAGATACATACTTCTGTATTTAAAGGCACCGGAGTTCTTGTTGATTGGTGAGACAAAGATGACAGGTACTGCTGGTCAAAAACGAGTACCAAAAGATTTTTTTGCGGAAAATCCATTGCCTCTTCCACCTCTAGCCGAACAATACCGCATCGTCACCAAAGTCGATGAACTCATGACGCTATGCGATCAATTGGAACAGCAACAAACCGATAGCAACGCCGCCCACAAAACCCTGGTAGAAGCGCTACTCGACACACTCACCCAGTCAGCCGATCAAACTGAATTCGTCACCGCTTGGCGACGCATTGCTGGCCACTTCGATGCTCTGTTCACCAGTGAACAGAGCATCGACCAACTCAAACAAACCATACTCCAACTCGCCATCGTGGGCAAGCTAGTCCCCCAAGACCCCAACGATGCCCCCGCCAGCTTTTTGCTGGAAAAAATTGCCGTAGAAAAAGCACGCTTGATTAAAGATGGAAAAAACAGAAAACAAATTCCATTACCGGCTATAACCGATGAAGATAAGCAATATGAATTACCTGAAGGCTGGGAGTTTGCTCGCTTTGGCGATATTACTTTCAACCGAGACGCTGAACGTATTCCACTTTCAGTTGAAGAGAGGAGTGGAAGGCAAGGTGAATTCGATTACTATGGTGCATCCGGTGTAATAGATTCTATAGATGAATATTTGTTCGATAAACCATTACTGTTAATTGGCGAAGATGGTGCAAATTTAGTCAATCGTTCGACACCAATTGCTTTTATGGCGCGTGGGAAATATTGGGTAAATAACCATGCTCACGTTCTTGATGGACTAACGGAAGATTTACTCCTCTATATTTGTCTTCATATCAATGCAATTTCTTTAGAAAGTTATATTACTGGTACGGCTCAACCAAAAATGAACCAAGCCAAGATGAATAGCATTGTTTTGGGGCTGCCACCGTTGGAAGAGCAACACCGCATCATCGGCAAAGTAGATGAACTTATGGTTCTGTGCGATGCCCTGAAAGCTCGTCTCAACGAAGCCCAAACCACCCAAATCCATCTGGCCGACGCCATTGTCGAGCAGGCAGTTGGATAGGGGGGGCTGCATGGAAACACAACACAAAACCTGGTGCGACAAAGGCGAACATAAGCTCTACGAATACTATGCGGACTTTAATGAATGGCTCGAAAGTGATGATGGACAACTGCTTCTCGAAGAATATGGTATAGGTGGTCTTTCGCAACCGAGCAAGGCCTTTTATGCCGGTGATAAAGAGGCATATGATCAGGCATTTAGTGAATATCGTAAAGATCGCCGCCACGAGTCATTGAACGAAACTTACCTTCGAGAGCTGTTGGGTGATGATCATTGGTTCGAACGTAACCTCGATCATTTTGATCAGTTGGTTAATTGCATGGAAAAAGGAAATGTTGTGCCGTTCATAGGTGCAGGTATTTCAGTAGCTGGACGGTTTCCAACATGGAAAGATCATTTGCGTCAACAGGGTCGAACGGCAAATATTGCGTCCGAGCATATCGAAGAGTTGCTGGCCGATGGGCAATATGAAATAGTCATTGAAGAGATTGAAAAAATACGTGGACGGGAAGTATTTATACAGGAAATCCGTGATGTTTTTTCACGCAGGGGTGTCCTTCACGGCGCGATATTGCGAGTAACCGATTTATTTGCCGATACAGTTATTACAACCAATTATGACACTCTAATAGAGCAAGCGTACGATACGGGGGAGAAATTTCAGATCATTAATGGCATGAATGCGATGGAGAAGCCCGCTGGTGACAGAGTCACGATTGTCAAACTTCATGGCGATATTCAGAACCCGGCAAAATGCATTCTGAGTAAGCAGCAATATGATGAAGCTTATGGTCATGATGTGCTGGACATGGAACGACCAATACCGAAGTTACTTTCATATTATTTCAAAAACAGTAGCCTTTTATTTCTTGGATGCAGCTTGAACAATGACAGAACCATTCAGGTATTTCGTCAAGTTAAAGAACAGATAGGGGATAAGGACATACCTCAGCATTTTTCAATTGAGCAGGCTCCTGAAGACGAGAAAGAACTCGCTGATCGCAACGCTTTTTTATTGAGATTGGGCATTACTGCCATTTGGTTCGAAAAAGGTTGTTTTGATTATATTGAAAGCATGCTCAGGCTTGCTAAGAATGAATTGCGCTACCGAAGTATCACAGAATCAAACACGCAGTCTCCTACAGAAAATGACAGCAAAAAATCATTTAAGATTGAAGTTGATCTCAGTCATTTTTTGGGGGATTTTGTCGACTTGATGCCCTTGATGTATTGGTTGCATCGCCGTATTCCACAAAGTGAAACCAGTAAATATCTGCTCGCAATGCAACAAGTATTTCATGCTCAGTCATTTTTTACTGAGCAGACCAATGAGAATTTGTTGGATGGTTTGGATCATATCTTACGAGCGCTTTCAAATAATCCTCATTTTGATGGTTATACACATCAGAAACTTTCTGTCGCGTTCAGAGATTTTCAGATTTATTTCCAATCACTTGGTGAGAATAATTATTTAAGCGAAAAGTTTGACTGGAATATTCGAGAGATGATGTCGATTCCGTCAAGACAGTTTGAGAGTCTGCTTGCTGTATCGTCGTCTGAGTCCGGACTTGATTATCATGCAATGCGCTTAATTGTTGCTTTGCTACGGCACGGATTAAATCAACAACATTCACCTAAACACTTTTGTGAATTAACGGAATCTGTCAACGCAGAGATTGGTGATTATTTATCGTTGGCATTGTCATCAAAGCTGGGGATTCTGATTCCGGATCGACTAAACGAGATGCTAACTGGAGAAATTAATAACTTATGCCAAAATGCGTGGGATCAATTCGATCGTCCAGTTGAACTCGGTTTTCTAAACAGCGTTAGATTGATGCTGTTTAGCAAAATAAATGGCAACGGTTAATAAGGCTCGACAGAAGTTGAACCTGAATATTCTTGTTTTGGCGGCAGTCGATCTTGTAAAGCAGCGTCGAACCTTTACTACTTTTAATGTTTATACACGGGTTACAGTGAAATCAATCTCAAAGCGTTTTCAGAAGATAATCGAGTCAGCATACAAGAACACATACCCGAAGGAGAGACGGCTTTTTATGTCATCAAAACTACAGTAAAAACTACGGTGGTTCATAATACTTCATACGATGTTTAACAACTTCTCACGCCCCTTGATGTGTGCTATCCTTTTGATTATAGGGATTTATAAGTAGTATGCAGTTGTTTGATATAGATTAGAATCGAACTTTTAATGCGATGGTCGCGCGTTCGAATCGCGCACGACCCACCATCAAAGATATATGAATCAACCAGTTAGGCTTTTCGGTCAACTGGTTTTTTTATGCCTGTCGTTAAAGTTTCCACATTGTTA
>Ga0208263_100530_pt1 | contig 13980 bp, 9 predicted proteins | sample LakWasMet28_LOW6_2_FD_183872 | JGI IMG/M metagenome (GOLD analysis project Ga0208263, IMG submission 183872) | Freshwater sediment methanotrophic microbial communities from Lake Washington under simulated oxygen tension - Sediment Metagenome... | ecosystem: Environmental > Aquatic > Freshwater >... | reverse complement strand
TCAAGCGGATCGGCGGCATCCGCGGGAACCAGGCCAGAGAAGGACTGGGTGGCGGCATCAAAAACCAGCCAGTCCGGCAGCGACGAGCCGTCGGCGAGCAGCGCGTCGTAGGTCAGGAAGTCGCCGACATCGATGTCTGTGAAACTACCGGTCGGCAGCTGCCAACTCCAGTCGCTATCGATGTTCGCGGCCTGGTCGGCCAGTTGCACGGTGACGACAGGCGCATCGTTCTGGCCCGCGATCTCGATCGACAGAGTGCCGCCGACCTGGGCGATACCGTCGCCCACCTCGTAGTCGAAGCTCTCGAACTCGATTTGACCGTTGGCCAGGCTTTGCACGGCAAGCGAGTCGTTGGCGAGGACATAGGCATAGTCGCCGCTGGCGTTCAGCGTGAGGGTGCCGTAGGCGCCGACACGGGTGCCAGAATCAAGCACCGTCAGCGCCGTCCCCGCATCGACGTCGCTGTCGTTGGCAAGCACATTGCCGATGGTGTCGTAGAAAAAATTGTCCTCGCCTGCTCCGTTGAAATCATCGTACGCCACCGGCAGGTCGTTCGCTCCCTGCACCGTGACGGTGATGGTCGACGCGGCACTCGCCGGCAGGGTCGGATCGTCATCGGTCACCGTGTAGGCGAAGGACTGGGTCACGCTCTGGCCGGCGGCCAGGGCCTGGACCGCGCCCGACCCATTGGCGAGACTGAAGCTATACGCGCCGCTGGCCGCGAGCGTCAGGCTGCCGTAGGCGCCCGCATAACTGCCGGGATTGGTGACGCGCAGGGCGCGCCCTTCCGGGTCGCTGTCGTTGGCCAATGCGTTGCCGATGGTAACCAGCGCCCCGTCCTCGCCAACGGTCGCGGCGTCCGGGTTGGCGAGCGGCGCCAGGTTGCTCGGCAGCGCGGCCTCGACGCCAGCGCGGTCGAGCACGGTGCCGTCGCTTAAGCTGAGGGTGGCGAAATGGCTGTCGGCGGCGAACCAGTCCGTGACCGTCAGCCGGTCGCTGGTGTTCTTGGCCGAAACCCAAAGGTCGTTGCCGGCGCGGGCAAGCACAATGCTCTCCAGCGTCAGGCCTGCCCCCAATGCTACGCCGTTGAGTCCCAGCGCATCTGTGGCTGTATCCTGCCCGTCGCCAAGCTGGAACAGATAGGTGTCGTCCCCGTCGCCGCCCTGCAAGGCGTCTGTGCCCGAGCCGCCCGCGAGCAGGTCGTTGCCCGCTTCGCCCAGCAGCGCATCGTTGCCGGCTTCGCCGAGCAGCACGTCGTCGCCCAAACCGCCATGGACGATGTCATTGCCATCTCCGGCGAACACCGTATCGGCGCCGTCGCCGGCATCGATGGCGTCATTGCCGGCGCGCGCAGTCACCATATCGTCGCCCGCCAGGGCGGCGATGGTTTCAGACAGCGCCGTGCCCGACAACACGTCCGCTTCCGGCGTACCGGTGGGCGTGATGCCGATGGTATCGATCAACTGCGCCTTGCTCAGCACCACGCCGTCGACATCCTGGAACCACTCGATGCCGCCGGCGGCGTAAGGGTTGTCGGGATCGAAGTCGTCCAGATGCACTTCGCCGCCGTCGGGCAGCACCAGCTTGAGCGAGCCGACGCCGATTGCGATCTGGCCGAAGCGGATGTCGTTGAAGACCAGCGTGTCGTTGCCGCCGGAATCGACGATGCGGTCGTTGCCGCCGGCGAAGTGGCTGAAATAGATGTCGTCGCCCTCGCCGCCGTCGAGCACGTCGTCGCCTTCGCCGCCCAGCAGATAGTCGTTGCCGGCGCCGCCTTGCAGGGTGTCGTTGCCGGCTTCGCCGAAGAGCACATCGTTGTCCGCGCCACCGTCGAGCAGGTCGTCGCCCGCCCCGCCCTGCAACTGGTCCAGACCCGCATCGCCTACGAGCCGGTCATTGCCGTCGCCGCCATCCACGAGATCATTGCCGTCGCCACCGGTTACCGTGTCGTTGCCGGCCTCGGCGGCCAGCGTGTCGTCGCCGGCGCCGCCGTCGAGCCGGTCGGCGCCGGTGTCGCCGAAGATCTGGTCATTGCCCTCGCCGCCAATCAGTTCGTCGTCGCCACCCAGACCGAGCAGGATGTCGTCGCCGGCTTCGCCGTCAAGATAGTCGTTGCCGCCGCCCGTGCCGCTGCCGGTGTCGCCCTGCAGGATGTCGGCGCCCGCGCCGCCGAAGAGTTCGTCGTTGCCTTCGTCGCCCACCAGCGTGTCGTCGCCGTCCTCGCCGTCGAGGTAGTCATTGCCTTGTCCGCCGGTGATCTGATCATTGCCGGCGCCACCGAACAGGGCATCGTTGCCGCCGATGCCATGGAGCGTGTCGTCGCCGTCCTCGCCATCCAGATAGTCGTCGCCCTGCGCGGAGAGCGGCTGGCCGGCGTCGTCGCCAACCAGAACATCGTCCCCCGCATCACCGAACAGGTTGTCGCTGCCACCCTCGCCGGAGATCGTGTCGTTGCCCGTGCCGCCGTCGACATAGTCGTCACCCTCGCCGGCCCAGACGTGGTCGGTCCCGGCACCGGCGTAGATCACGTCATCGCCGCCGCCGGCAGGACTGGTTTCGCCCACGACCGGCGCGAAGACCGTGCTGTCGCCGGGATTGGCGCCGGGGGTGACCGTCCAGTTGAAGGTGCTGGCGCTGCTGTGGTACCAGTCGGTGCCCGCCAGGGTGTAGCGCGGCGCGGTTTCCGGAAGGAATTGCACGGTGTAGTCGGCATCGCCCAAGATGTTGTCATCGCCAGCGCCGGCGATGAGCAGGTCGGCGCCCGCGCCTCCGGCCAGAACGTCGTTGTCGGCGCCGGCGATCAGGGTGTCGTCTCCGGCGTTGCCGCTGAGCCAGTCGCCTTTCTGGCCGCTTGCGGTGTCGGCGTTGCCGGCGTCGATGGCGGCGACGATGTCCTTCTGGGTATTGGCATAGAGCCGGTCGTTGCCGGCTTCGCCGATGAGGATGTCGCTTCCCGTGCCGCCTTCGATCAGGTCGTTGCCGGTTTCGCCGCGCATGTAGTCGTTGCCGCTGCCACCTTCGATCCAGTCGTCGCCGGCGCCGGCGACGACGTCGTCGTCGAGTTGGCCCAGCAGGATGTGGTCGTTGCCGCCGCTGCCACTCAGGATGTCGGAATAGGGCTGGGCGGTACCGATGGGGTTGCCTTGAGCATCGCCGGCTGCTTGGATGCCTGTTTTGCCGGGGTTGGTGTCCTCGGGCAGGATGTCGCCGGTGATGGTGAGGGTGGTGGGGGCGGCAGCCTGTTGATCGTCGACGAGTTTCATCGCGAAAGCGCCAAGATCGGTGGTTGCAGCCAGGCGCACCGTGGCACCATCGTCAGATGACACGGTCCATTCGCCTGCGTGCTGGATGGTGATGGTGTGGTTCGAGGCTTCGCCGATCCAGGTTTCGCTGCCTTCCTGCTTGATGAAAATTCCCCCGAAAACATATTCGGCGTCGCTGGCGAAAATCTGGATACTGCCGCCGTCGCTGTCCTCAATGAGGTCACTACCATCGCCCAGTTGGTATAGATAGCGATCGAAGCCGCTGCCGCCGTTGAGGATGTCATCATCCTTACCGCCGATCAGAGTATCCCAGCCACTGCCACCATCGAGTGTGTCGATTCCGCCGCGGCCGATGAGTACGTCGCCACCATCGCTTCCTGCGAGTGTGTCGGCGTTGATGCTGCCGAGCATGAAGTCGAACTTGCCGTCGACGGCGGCGGTGACCGTCAATGCGCCGACGGTGGGCAGAGTGTAGCGCTCGGCCGATTCGGTGAACTTGCCCCCTGCCGCGCCGATGTCGGCGTAGAGGGTGGGCAGTATCCGTCGGAATTCGCCCAGGCCGTCAAACAGCCACTCGGCGTGCTCCGCCTTGGGTGCGATCTGAATGCCGCCGGTGACGCTCTTGAAGGCGGATTCGAACGCGCCGTTCGCGACCCCATTTACGTGATCCATGGCCTGGCCATAGTGCAGGCCGATATCGAGGCCGACCAGGGCGGCCTTGATGGAGTCGCTTCCGAGTTCACCCGTAAGTTTGCCGATGTCGCTGGCGAAAGCGCTCCAAGAGGCGTTGCCTTGGGCTTCTTGCTGAACCATCAGGTTGAGAAATGCCTGTTGGTTGCCGTCTGGGTCAAAGCGCGTGAGCTTTGAGGTGAATATCTTTTGCAGCACTTCCGGATTATCCTGGCTCGCCTTGAGGAAGCCATCGCGCGATTGCAGGAAGCCCGCGAGAAGAACCATGTCATGTAGATCGACGGGCTGCCCATTCAGCAATGGCACGCCCCATCCATTGCCGTTCGTGGCCTTGGCGTCAATGATTTCCTCGCTACCCTTGATATTCAGCGTGGGGACAGCCGCGAGCACGCCGAGAGGGGGCCATACAGCCATTCCCGCGGCGACCAACAGAGCCTTCTTCACCGGATCTTGCAGCAAGGACAGTGCTTCGTCCTTCAGGTAGATGTGCTTGACGTTGGCCTGGCGCGTGCCTAATGAGCTTAAGACATCATAGGAGACGAATGCCGAAAGCTCGTAGTCTGCCCCGGTAGTGTAGCCGGCCTTGGTCAGTTCCGCCTTGAGGCCCGTCACGACCGCGTCAGACATTGCGGACCTTCCGAACGGCGCTTCGTCGAAGGTCACCGCCTGCTCATTGAAGAATACCGAGACGAGCGAAGCCAAGCCGCCGCCCATGGAATGCCCGGTAAGTTTGATCGTCGCGTCTGGATTCTGCTTGCGCACGTCGAGGTAGAACTTGACGGCTTCGACCAGTTGTTTTCCCAACCCGCCATACGCGAGGGGAATGTTGCCGTTGGTCCAGTCCAGCATCTTCATGTCCGGCTCGAACGTCGTTCCGGTATAGGCGATGACGATTTCGTTGCTATTGGGTGCGGTGTTCGAGTAGGCGCGGGCGGTGAAGCCGGTTTGGTCGTTGCTTCTTTCGCGGAGTTGAGAGAATCCCGTTGGAATTGGTATGGCGTTCTTCTCGCTTGTGACATTCGGCTTTACCGCGTAGGTGTTGGCGGCCATGAGGGCGTATTGGACATCGGTCGGCATAGCGTTCTCCTTGAAAGATTTGTGAAACCGTGGGTCTATTCGCAATCCTTGTGGCTTGATGGTAGAAAAACTTCTGCGGATGGAGGGCGGCCGTCTGACTGGATGGCTTTGCACTGCAGGCATGTGCGCTCTTTGTATGGCGGCTCATTTAGTCCGGAGACGCCGCGCGCCTTCATTGTGGTCAGCATCCCGAAATCGCGTTTCTCCTTTTCGGTTAGGCTCACTAGCCCACGCGCGTCGCGCGAACCGTCGTCATCGATCGATGGACTCATCAGCAGATTCAGCCGAAGCCCCTTTGGATATTCGGCATGGTCGATTTGCTTCCAGCCGCCGCCCGTCCACCGAAAGTAGATCGCGTTGGTTTCCGGGTAGTTATGGTCGCGGCATTCAAAGCAGCCGCCTAGAGTCGCTTTGGCATAGGCTTTGCCATCCACGATCTCAAAGGTCTCGGGTCGATACTCTGGTTTGGATTTCCAGTAAATGTTCATAGGGGCATAGCAGAATTCGTGGAACTTCCTGAATCCGCGCCTCTTGACTGGAAAGCCACTGCTCCCAAGCTCCTCCGTGCGCTTGAGTCGAATCACTCGCCCGTCATGCAGTTGCACTTCTTCGGTCCACTTGATCTTGGTCGGCGCACTGAATGCGGGGTCAATCAAACTAAAAAGTGATACGGCTGTCGCCATGGTGAACAATAGTTTGCTTGCAGTCATGCGACGATCCTCCATCCAATATCATTGCTTGCGTGGAACACCAAAGGGGTCAGCATCACATTCATTTTCATCTCTCTCTTTCTCCTCAAACTCCAAATCCGGTTTGTTCTCCAGTCCCGCTCATCACGTTTGCCTTCCCCTCTGCCCTCGCCGGGCATTGGTACGCCGTACCCCCTGGCGCAGATGCGCTCGGCGAACCGGGTATCCCCCAGCGGCTGGCTTTGCGCCAGGGCCAGTCGAATATCGCCGATGGCTTCGTCATCGACTTCGGCGCGGAACAGCACCCGGTAGGTGGCACGTCGCCCTTCCGCGCCGCGCCCCAGGCTGTGATACAGCGGATGAGCGGTAAGCCTTGCGTCAGCTTGTCCCAGTCCGTTGTGCCGATAGCTCGACCAGCGATAGTGCGCCGGGTCGGCCACCATGCCGGAACGCACCGGGTTGAGTTCGATGTAGCGCATGCAGGCAAGCAGATAGGTCTCGGCCTGAACGACGCTGGACTTGTAGCGCCCTTCCCACAGACTGCCGCTTCTCTTGTAAGCGCGATTGATGTACTGAACGTAGCGCCGACCGAGTGACTGCATGAGCTTGGCGGGACCCTCGTTCCGCTCGGCGCTGATCAGCAGATGCACGTGGTTGGTCATCAGGACGTAGGCATGGATGGTGCAATTCCAATCGGCAGTCGACTTCTGCAGCCAGTGGAGGTAGCAGTGATAGTCCTCCTCGGCAAAGAAGCACGGCTCTCGATTGATGCCTCGCTGGACGAGGTGCGTCGGCAGTCCGGCAAGCTGGATTCGCGGGCGGCGTGGCATGGCTTGGTTAGCTCAGAACTAATTCGATGCTGACCCCTTTAGCTTATGCGCCTGAATATCCCGTAGGAAAAGCCGAAAACGCCGTCAGGGCGGTACTCGAGTTCTTTCCAACCGGCGGGTTCAAGAGGGCGGTTGTCGAGGCGCCCGGTGGCGTTGTAAACATACAGGGATAGCTGTGCGTATTCGTCCTTCGTTGCCATGTTCACTTCTCCTCTGGTTTGCACCGGTCGCCAGTATGCGTAGGATCAATCTTTTGTTGCGAAGGATTGTTCCCAGTGCCCGGATAGTTTTCTTGCTGTCTCTCTTGTGCGGTGTAGCGTTTTTTCATTTGCTCAGGTGGGTGCCGTTCCAGCAGCAAATTTGGTGGCTGGTTGTACAGCCAGCTTTCGATCTGTGGAGGCCAACTCCAGACTCGGCCTGTGTCGTCTGGAATGATCTGCACGTAAAAGGGGATGGTGCAGCGATAGTTGTGAACGGCATACCATGAGTTATCCGCTGCCTTCGCCACCAATGCAGGTCGCTTCTGCGGTGAAATCGCCAACAGCATGATTCGCGCATCGCCCTCGTAGCGATAGTTTTTTCCGTTCCACGTAAATTCGATGGCCTGGTTTCGCTCAGGCCGATAAGCCATATCCAGTGGATTGCCGGCCCCGCCTTGGAGTACATACTCGACTGATCGTTTTACCCAAATGGTCTCGCCCGTATTCAGCGGCACTTCCTCCTCCCACTGCACGGTCTTGGAGCAACCCGTGAGTAGCAGTACCGCAAACGCTGCGGGCACCATTCGAAGACTCAATGTTTTTCCCAATACCTTTGACGTCATCATGCTGCGACCCTCCATTGATCATTCCCGCAGGCAATATCGCCGTCTCGCCAGCACCGACTTTTCATCCAAACCTTCCCTGGCGCTTGGGTCCCCTTGTTCATTCTTTCCCCTTCCCCGCGGTCTCGCTCACCACCCCCATCCGCGCCCCATGCTCGCCGAGCGAGATCACCTCATCGACATGCAGCCCACGCGGAATCTGGTGGGTAATGAAGATCATGGTGACCTTGCCTTTAAGCGTATTGACAGTGCGCGCGAAGTGTTCGGCGGTGGCCAAGTCGAGGTTCGATACGGCCTCGTCGAAGATCAGGATGCGCGGCTGCTTGAGCAGCGCGCGGGCGATGGCGATGCGCTGGCGCTGGCCGCCGGAGAGGCCGACGCCGCGTTCGCCGATCTTGGTCTGGTAACCGTTGGGCAGGGTGTCGATTACGTCGTGGATTTCGGCCGCCTTACAGGCGCGAATCACGTCGTCGAACGTGGCATGAGGCTGGGCCATGACGAGGTTGTTGTAGAGGGTGCCGGAGAACAGCACGGTTTCCTGCGGCACGACGCCGAAGGTCTGACGCAGTTCGTTGGCGGCCAGGTGGCGGATGTCGCGGCCGTCGAGTCGAATCTTGCCTTCCTGGGGCTGGTAGAAGCCAAGCAGCAGTTTGGCCAGGGTGCTCTTGCCGCAGCCGGAGGGTCCCATGAGCACGGTGAGCCGGCCGGGCTTGAAGGCGAGGTTCAGGTTGCGGTAGAGCCAGGGATGCTGCTCGGAATAACGGAAGCCAAGGTCCGCCAGTTCGATCTGGCCGTTACCGCCGGTGTTCTCTCTAACCGGCGTCAGGGTATGGGGCTCCTGAGACATGTCGAGGATGTCGCCGAGGCGCTTGACGGCGATATTGGCCTGCTGGAATTCCTGCCACAGGCCGACCAGGCGCAGCATGGGCTGGCTCATGCGGCTGGCGAACATCTGGAAGGCGACCAACATGCCGATGGTGAAGCCTTCGCTCTTCATGACCAGCAGGGCGCCGACGATCAGGATGGAGAGCGTCATCACCTGTTCGACACCATTGGCAACGACGTTGTAGCTGTTGCCGACCTGCTTGGTGCTGAAGCCGGCGGCGAGATAGCCGGCGAGCAGGTCGCCGTACTTGCGGTCCACGTCCGGCTCCATCTGCAAGGATTTCACCGTCTCCATGCCGGCGATGTATTCGGTGAGGAAGGCCTGGTTGCGCGCGCCGAGCATGAACTGCCGGTTCAGGCGCTCGCGGAACACGGGCACCATGAGCAGGCTCATTGCCGCAATGAGTCCCAGCAGGCCGAGCACGATCAGCGAGAGCTGCCACGAATACCAGAACATCACGGCGAGGAAGATGAACAGAAAGGGCAGGTCGAGAATCAGCGCGACCGCGGCGCCGGACACGAACTCGCGGATGGTCTCGACCCCATGCAGGCGTGCAACCAGGGTGCCGGTGGGGCGGTGTTCGAAATAGGGCGAAGGGAGATGCAGCAGGTGGCGAAACACCTGGCTTCCTAACACGGCGTCGATGCGGTTGCCCGTGTGCAGAACGAGGTACTGGCGCAGCCAAGTCATGGCGCTGGTGAAGAGCAGGAACATCACCAGTGCGGCGCCGAGCACCACGAGGGTGTTCTGGGTTTGATGCACGACCACCTTGTCGATGATGACCTGGGTGAACAGCGGCGTCGCCAGACCGGCAAGCTGGATGCCCAGCGAGGCGAGCAGCACGTCGCGCCAGATACGCTTGTGCTTGAGCAACTCGCGGACGAACCAGCGGAAGCCGAACGGTTTCTTCTCAGCCTCGAAGCCCGGGATTTCCTCGTCTTTGCCATCGCCGTTCAAGGATTCCCTGGCTACGAGGATCAGTTCCGGCTCAAGCCTGACCGCCGCCTCTTCAACGCTGAGGGTCTCCGGGATTTGGCTGTCCGGCAGGAAGTAAAGCAGAGAGCCGCCGTTGCTCTTGAGGATAAGGATCGGTGTGAGCGCGGGTATGGGGATCGAACCCTCTCTACCGGGGGTAGCCGGTTCTGCGGCAGGCCGCGCTTCAGGGTCACGCAGCAAAGCAATCGCCGGCAGCGGCAGCTTGAGCCAATTCAGCCGGTCGAGCTTTTGCGTACCGATTTTGATGCCCAAGCCGCGTGCGGCTTGGTGGAGCGAACCCACGGTGTGTGGCGGGGGAAACTGCTGCGCGAGCAGAGCGGCATCAAACGGAATGCGATAGAAATTGCTGAGGCTACCCAGCAGCCAGAGCATATGTTCGCTCAGCAGCAATCGATCCAAAATTCCCCCACTCCCCCAGTGTTCTTTTATTTGGCGGATCTGATACCCGCTTGTCGTGATACAACTAAGACATACTATGTGTATTACGATAATTTATTTGAATGGGTAAAGCAATAGACTGCATGGATATTTTTCCGCCATATCTACTTGGGGTGCAATTGACGGTGGCGAGAATTTCCCGTTCATGATGAGCTTGTCGAACCACGGTTGCGGCTCCGGCACGGGTCTTAGACAAACGCAAAGCGAACTACGAGGATGGTTTCATCAACAGTTCCGGTTGCACCCATCCTTTCGCCTCCATTTGACAGCGAGGGCGAAAACCCCGAAAATGCGCGTCCTTTCGACCTCCGCTCTCAAGGCGGAACGCCGATTTTGGGGAGTCGCCAAGTTGGTTAAGGCACTGGATTTTGATTCCAGCATGCGAAGGTTCGAATCCTTCCTCCCCAGCCAACCTATTCACAGAAATGGCGCAGGCAGCAAGGGTTTAGCCGCATTTGCCCGCCCGCCTCAATTGAGCTGACCGACATGGCCTACGACAGCCTGATGGTGTTTACCGGCAACGCCAACCGCAAGCTGGCGGCCGATGTCGTCAAACGCCTGCACATCTCGCTTGGCCGCGCCGACGTCGGGCGTTTTTCCGACGGTGAGGTCAGCTGCGAAATCCTCGAGCATGTGCGCGGCCACGACGTCTTCGTGCTGCAGTCGACCTGTTTTCCGACCAACGACAATCTGATGGAGCTGATGGTGATGGTGGATGCCCTGAAGCGGGCCTCGGCCGGGCGCATCACCGCCGCCATCCCGTATTTCGGCTACGCCCGCCAGGACCGGCGGACGCGCTCGGCGCGGGTCGCGATCACCGCCAAGGTGGTGGCCAACATGCTGCAGACCGCCGGCGTGCAGCGCGTGCTGACGGTCGATCTGCATGCCGACCAGATCCAGGGATTCTTCGACATCCCGGTGGACAACGTGTATGCGGCGCCTATCCTGCTCGGCGACATCTGGAAGCAGCGCCACGAGGACCTGCTGGTGGTCTCGCCCGACGTCGGCGGCGTGGTCCGTGCCCGCGCGCTGGCCAAGCGCCTGGAGTCGGACCTGGCGATCATCGACAAGCGGCGGCCGAAGGCCAATGTGTCGGAAGTGATGAACATCATCGGCGAAGTCGAAGGCCGCACCTGCGTCATCATGGACGACATGGTGGATACCGCCGGCACGCTGTGCAAGGCCGCCCAGGCGCTCAAGGAGCACGGCGCCAAGCGCGTGCTGGCCTACTGTACCCACCCGGTGCTGTCGGGCAGCGCCGTATCGCGAATCATGGAATCCGAACTCGACGAGCTGGTGGTGACCGACACCATTCCGTTGTCGGAGGCGGCCAGTGCCTGCTCGCGCATCCGGCAGATATCGATCGCCGAGCTGATGGCCGAGACCATGTTGCGCATCAGCAACGAGTCGTCCGTCTCCTCGCTGTTCATGGACTGATTTTTTTACCCCCTTGCCTGGTCGCGGGCGAGGGATATTTCAAGCAGTACTTACTGGAGCAAATCATGCAACTCGAATTCAACGCAAACAAGCGCGATGGACAGGGCACTGGAGCGAGCCGCCGCCTGCGTCGCACCGGCCGGGTACCCGGCATTCTGTACGGTGGCACGGACAAGCCGCAGCAGATCGACATCGACCACAACGAGCTGTTTCAGCTGCTGCGCAAGGAGGCCTTCTACTCCTCCGTGCTGAACGTCAACCTCGATGGCAAGAAGGAGATGTGCCTGCTGCGCGATGTGCAGCGCCATCCCTACCGTCCGGTGATCCTGCACGCCGATTTCCAGCGCGTCGATGCCTCCCACAAGCTGCACCAGAAGGTGCCGCTGCACTTCGTCAATGCCGATGTTTCGCCGGGCGTGAAGCTCTCCGGCGGCATGGTGCAACACGTCATGTCCGATCTCGATGTGCGCTGTCTGGCGAAGGATCTGCCGGCCTTCATCGAAGTCGACCTGAAGGACATGAGCACCGGCCATTCGCTGCATGTTTCCGAACTCAAGCTGCCGGCCGGCGTCGAAGCCGTGGTGCACAAGGGTGAAGATCCCGTGGTGGCGACGGTTATCGTGCGCGGCGGCAAGGCCGAAGAGGAAGTCGCCGCAGTCGAGGCGGCCCCCGTGGTTGCTGCGGCACCTGCCGAGAAGAAGGTCGAGAAGAAGTCCGAGAAGACCGACAAGAGATAATCTCTTGCAGGCTTCGCTGCGTCTGATCGTCGGCCTCGGCAACCCCGGGGCCGAATACGCTGAAACCCGGCACAACGCCGGGTTTTGGCTTTGTGAGCGCCTGGCACGCGAACTCGGGGTCAGTCCGAGTCGCGAGTCGCGCTTTCACGGTTTGGCCGGCTTGGCGCGTGCCGAGAGTCTGTGGTTTCTCCTGCCGCAGACTTTCATGAACCGCTGCGGCCAGTCGGTGCGGGCGCTGACCCAGTTCTACCGCATCGAGCCGGCCGAAATGCTGGTGATTCATGACGAGCTGGATCTGCCCCCGGGGCAGATGCGGCTCAAGTTCGGCGGCGGTCTGGGGGGCCACAACGGGCTGAAGGACATCACCGCGCATCTGGGCACCCAGGACTACTGGCGGCTGCGCATCGGCATCGGCCATCCCGGCGACAGGAACGAGGTCGTCGACTACGTGCTGAAGCCGCCGCGCAAGGAAGAACGCAGCGAGATCGACGCCGCGCTGGATCGCGCGCTGCTCGCCTGGCCAACATTGGCGCGCGGCGACTTCGCCGCCGCCACGCAAAAAATCAACAGCAAGCCGCAACCGGCAACGAAAGAAAACCCATGAGTCTCCAATGCGGCATCGTCGGACTGCCCAACGTCGGCAAGTCCACCCTTTTCAACGCGCTGACCAAGTCGGGCATCGCGGCGGAGAACTATCCCTTCTGCACCATCGAGCCGAACGTCGGCATCGTCGAGGTCCCGGATCCCCGTCTGGCGGCCCTGTCCGCCATCGTCAAGCCGCAGCGCATCCAGCCGGCGATCGTCGAGTTCGTCGATATCGCCGGCCTGGTGGCCGGTGCCAGCAAGGGCGAGGGCCTGGGCAACCAGTTTCTCGCCAACATCCGCGAAACGGATGCGGTGGTGCATGTGGTGCGCTGTTTCAGCGATGACAACGTGGTGCATGTGGCCGGCAGGATCGATCCGCTGCATGACATCGAAGTGATCGATACCGAACTGGCTCTGGCCGACATGGCGACGGCCGAAAAGGCGCTGAATCGCTACAGGAAGCCCGCCAGTGCAGGCGACAAGGAGGCGAAGATACTCTGCGCCGTGCTCGAAAAATGCATCGCGCAGCTGGACCAGGCCAAGGCGGTGCGGGCGCTGGATCTGTCGAAGGAGGAATTGGCCCTCATCAAGCCCTTCTGCCTGATCACCGCCAAGCCGGTGCTCTATGTCGCCAACGTCAAGGAAGGGGGCTTCGAGAACAATCCCTACCTCGATGCGGTGACGGCCCATGCCGCGGCCGAGAAGGCCGAAGTCGTCGCTGTCTGCGCCGCGATAGAGGCCGAGATCGCCGACCTCCAGGACGACGAGAAGCAGATGTTCCTGACCGACCTGGGGCTGGAGGAACCGGGCCTCAACCGCCTGATCCGCGCCGCCTACAAGCTGCTCGGGTTGCAGACTTATTTCACCGCCGGCGTCAAGGAAGTGCGCGCCTGGACCATCCATGTCGGCGACACCGCGCCCAAGGCGGCCGGCGTGATCCATACCGATTTCGAGAAGGGCTTCATTCGCGCCCAGACCATCTCCTTCGATGATTTCATCGCCTACAAGGGCGAAGCGGGGGCCAAGGAAGCCGGCAAGATGCGGGCTGAAGGCAAGGAATACGTCGTCAGGGATGGCGACGTGCTGAACTTCCTCTTCAACGTCTGACGAAGCCCCTGCGCAGCAGGGCGGTCGAGCAAAGTACGCTCTGATCAAGCCCCTGCGCAGCAAGGCGGTCGAGCAAAGTACGCTCTCCTCGCCGCTGCGGATCCTCGCCGCTGCGGATAGGCAAGAGTCGGCGCCGGCCGGACGCCGTTTCGTTCCGCGCGCGGCCCTAGTCGCGTTTGTGCGCGCGTCTTTCGTTGGCGACGCGCAGGGTGACGTCGGCGATCATCCAGACGCTGTACGTCATCCCGTCGCGCATCTTGCGCCCCGAAAGTTCCGCCCAGAACTGGGTGCCGTCCGCGCGCCGCAGGCGGTACATGCCCTGCGCCAGATGCCCTTTGTCGAATGCGGCGGTGCTGTCGGCGATGAACTGATCGGCCTCCGCGGTGCTGACGAAATGGTTGTAGAGGTGCGAACTCGTCAGG
>Ga0208263_100529_pt1 | contig 13984 bp, 10 predicted proteins | sample LakWasMet28_LOW6_2_FD_183872 | JGI IMG/M metagenome (GOLD analysis project Ga0208263, IMG submission 183872) | Freshwater sediment methanotrophic microbial communities from Lake Washington under simulated oxygen tension - Sediment Metagenome... | ecosystem: Environmental > Aquatic > Freshwater >... | reverse complement strand
GTTAGGGCCTGTCTGAAAACTACCTTTTCAATTTCGATGGTGCGGACCGATCGTATATCCCCACTTCGGAAGCGTCGTGTGCTCGTAGATCTTGACTGCGGCGCGCTGTTCCTTGGTGGGCTTGACGCCCTTGGGGTAGCGCCGCGGATCCATCACGGCGCTGCACCTTCGGCCCGAGGCCATGCGCGTCCCTCGGATGTACTGGAGCATCGTGGGGAAGCTGATCAACGGGCGACCCGCCCAGTTCTCGCTGATCCGGCTGAAGAGGCGGTGCTCGACCGGGTTCCACTTGGACGCCCCGGCTGGGTAGTGCAGCACGGTGATCGTCACGCTGAGGTCGTCTGCGAGGCGTTGGAGTTGGACCTTCCAGGCGGCGTTGCGGGAGCCATTCCCGCCGCCACAGTCGGCGAGCAGGAGCCATCGTCGCGCGTGCTGGTACCGTCGGCGCCCCTGCGCGCGCCACCACGCCCGCAACGCCGCCACAGCGAAGGTGGCGGTGTCGTGCGATCGGCCGAGCACGACGAATCCACTGCGGCGTCCGACATCGTAGATGCCGTAGGGGACGGCGAGCCCGTCGGCATCGCGGCGGAAGTCGTGATCGCGCACGCGTCGAGGTCGGCGTCGGTACGTCCGCCCCACGTTCTTGAAGAGACCGACGGGCTCCTTCTTCTTGGTGTCGATGCTGAGCACCGGCCAGCCAGCGTGCAGGAAGTGCCGCTGCCAGGCACGGATCCGACGGAACTGGGCGTCGCGCTCGGGCGAGTGTGGCCCGCCGATGCACTTCTGGTTGACGCGCAATGAGTAGCGCCGCGCCCGAAGCAGACGCTGCACGGTGGATCGCCCGACCCGGATCCCCTTGCGACGGAGTTCGCGCACCAGCGTCCGCAGCGACGCGTGCGTCCATCGCAACGTGGCCATCGGATCGCCCGCCGTGGCGTCATCGACGAGCGCCGCGAGGGTCCGGGGAAGCCTCGGAAAATCGATGTTCGGCGCGCGGCCTACCTCCTCCGGGGCGACGAATCCGACTGCCGGGGCCGCCGCCCGTCTGCAACTCACGTCGCCCACGAGCGATGGTTGGGCGGCTCAGCCCAGTGATCTCGGCCACGCGCTGGATGCCACCCCACCCCAGGTGCGTCGCCCACAGGCCCGCGAAGCGGCGGCGGTTGCGCTCATCCAGCGCGGCCAGCACGCGATTGATGCCCCGGTGGAGCTTGGCCGTCGCGCCACGTGGGTGCGCGTGGCACGCGGGACAACTGCAGCGATGGACCAGCCGATGGTGCGGGCGGGGCATGGCGGCTCCTGTGTGTTGAAGGACACTGTGCAACCCGAGGTCCCTGCGGGACAGGTCTCGCCGCGCAATTTGGCAAAGTAGTTTTCAGACAAGCCCTTACCGGGATCCCGATCGGACGCGCAAACTCATCAGTGACGTTGTTCACTACGCTGGGCTCTGCTCGATCGCCTTCCTCCGCGGCACCGAGTGCAGCGTCCCTCCCGCACTGCAACGATCTGCCTTCGAAGTGCTGAAGAAGCCGACAAACGGTGCATGGCTCGAGTTCATCGAACGAGGCGACAAGGAACTCTCCGGCAGAGGCCAAGGGCACGTGCTCGGGGTCTCCTTGAAACATGTGCTGGAGCGAGCGAACTGCCACCAGTTACTCAGAAGCGCGTGGGGCAAGTCTGCGACGGAACGGGTGTCCGTGCTGGATGCGCTGAATCTATTGACTGAGTTTAGGAACGATCAGTCACACGATAATTTCGAACTGGCGAAGGCCAGACATCTGGCCCCGCTTGTCGTGCCCGCCGTCGCCGAACTCCTGGAACAACTTCCGCTGTTTGCGACAGAGACCCTGCTGCTCGCTCGAGTAGTATCGAAGGAGAGTGAAGGACTTCGCGCGACGTTCGTCAGAATGCACGGGCCTGAGCATTTCATGCCCTACCCGGAGGGTCGAATCTCACCGGCGTTCGGTGATCTGTCTGTCGGGAGATTGTTCCTGGTGCGAACGTCAACTGAGATCGTTCCTCTTTACCCGCTTATCGTGTCCGTGGAAGAGAAGTTCTATTGGGCGTACAAAGAGGTCTATCTCGGTCGTGAGGCGGTGAGTGGTGGTGGGCAAGATGTCGAGAAGGCCCGTCAGGATCTCGATGCTCTGAAGGCTTCGTGGAAACAGGGGCGCGCACATACGGCCTCGACCGGAGTGCCTCCAACGACAGCCTCTGCCTCTCCCCCTCTCGACCTGACGGGCTACCTCAACGCAACGGGCCTGGGGAGGGAGCTCGCGGAGCAGCTGACACCTGGCGGCGTCAGACTTCTTCGTGAGGTGCTGAACAAGAGCGATCCCCGTGGCCCCATCGGCGGAGGCATCGTCCACACGTTGCTGCAGGACATTGGCTTCCTGGAGAAGCGCGACGGAGTCTGGCACATCACCGCTGCCGCCGGAGAGCTTGCCCGCGAGACCACGTCCATCCGACACGGGCAGAGTGTCCGCGTGATCTACTGGAACCGCGAAGTGCTCAAGCGGCTCGTCAACGAGGTGCGGAAGCGCATCGGGGACAGTGCCATGGACGCGATCCAGGCCAACACCATCCCCGACTATGACGCGGTCGGTGGCATGACCGGTCGACGCGCCCTCGACGAGCAGCTCAACGACTACCTCGCGGAGGTCACCGATCTCGCCAGGGCCGCCGTCACCCGCCGCCTCAACGAAGCCTCCGGTGGCCAGCATGTCCGCAATACCTTCGCCGACTGCTACGACAGCCTCGACGCCCTCGCTCACCTCACCGCGAGCCGTGCGCGCGAACTCCGCCTCGAAGGTGCCCTGGCCCGTCTCACCGGCCGTCGTCCCCAGTGGATCGCTCAGCGTCTCGGCGTCGCGCCACCCGCCACCCGCCTCGGAGCGCTCTTCCCCAGCGAGTAGCCCCCCGCGGCCTCACGTCCTCCATCGCCGCGCACGAACCCGATCGTGCCTATGTCGTCAGGCTCAGTGAGCCCTTCGAACGCGTGCTCCGCCGTGTCGCGCGAGAGTTCGTCGTCCGCCCGCGCCAGCGCCCGCACGATGGCGCCCACGTCCGCGCGGGTGGTCGCCCGTACCTTGCGCCCATCGATGAACTCCCACGTCACGTAGACCACCGAGGAGCGGCGGGGCGTCACCGGTCCGCGGGCGTCCCCGGCGCGGTTGGCGACCTTCATCCCGCCGCGGTCGGCGAGCACCTCCAGCGCCCGATTCAAGCGTCCCTCCCACTCCACCACCGCGGAGGTCAGCGCGCGAAACAGCACCGCGCCGCACTCGTGCCCCCGGCCGCTCGCGTCGCTGTGGACCCGGAAGCGCGCGGCCACCGAGTCCTCGTCCGCGGCCGTGCGTCCGATGTAGATGCGCACGCCACGACCCTCCGCGCGGCCCATCGCCGCGATCGCGTGCAGCACACGCACCACGTGCCGGATCGCGTAGGCGAAGCGCTCGTAGCGGGGCGCCGCCCGCACCGCGGTGCCGGCGGATTCCGTGCTCCAGGCGCGGCGGAAGTCGATCGCCATCACGTCCGGGTCGGCGACCGCGGTCCGGGACCGCGGCGACCCGAGAGTCGCGCGGGCGCGAACGATCCCCTTCTGCTGGATCCCAGGGTGAGATGAAGTGCTCGGTGGCATCGGCGGGAGGACCTCCGGAGAGTCAGACGCCCGACCCATCCGGCGTCTGACAGCGCGGGTGCGTCCGGCAAGCCGCTTCCATTCCCGTCCGGCGCCCGACTACCATCCGCCCGCCAGGGGAGGCACCGCGATGCACCAGAGAGCAACGACCCGATGAAGCCCGCATCCGAGAACTTCGGCTTCCTCGCCAACCACTACGCGAGCCTCGAAGGCGTCGCTGCCAACGCCGAGCACGACTGGTCGCGCGATCCGGTGGGCAGCCTCATCCGGGTGCGGCTCTTTTCCGAGCTGCTCGCGCGGCAGAGCGCGACGAAGCTGCGCGTCTTCCTGCCCGCCAGCGAGAACTTCGCCGACGTCGTCGATGCCCTCGGCGCTCGCGGCATCCCCGCCGATGCGCTCGATCTCTTTCGTCGGGTGCGGAAGCGCGGCAACGACGCGGCCCATCGCAACGACGGCTCTCCCGCCGAGGCCCTCGCGCACCTCGGCCACGCGCAGCAGCTCGCGGTGTGGTTCTTCCGAACCTTCCACGACAGCGCCTTCAAGGCGCCCGCGTTCAAGACCCCCGAAGACCCCAACGCGACCCTGCTCCGGCTCCAGGCCGAGCTCGCGGCCGCGCAGAAGCTCGCGCGCGAGCACCAGTCCGCGGCGCAGGTCGCGAAGGCCGCGGCCGAGACGGCGCGCGTCACCGCGGAAACCGAGGCCCTCGAACGACTCCTCGCCGAGGAGCGCGCCGACAAGGAGGCCGCCGATCGCACGGTCTGGGAGCAGATGGCCCAGGAGTTCGAAGCCGCCGCGGCGAAGGCTCCTCCGACGCCCGCCCCGGGCGCGCCGGACGTCACCGCGCTCATCGACGATTTCCTGAAGAAGGCCGCCGCCGCGGCGAAGAAGATCAAGGTCACCGAGGCCGATGTGCGCCGGGGCATCGACGAAGAACTCCGCGCCGCCGGATGGGAGGCCGACTCCGTCGCGCTCACCTACGCCGCCGGCGCGCGGCCCGAGCACGGCGTCGATCGCGCCGTCGCCGAGTGGCCCACCAGCGACGGTCCCGCGGACTATGTGCTCTTCGTAGGATTGCGCCCGGTCGCGGTCGTCGAGGCCAAGCGCAGCCTCACCAGCGCGGTCGATGCCATCGGGCAGGCCCAGCGGTACAGCCGAGGATATGTCGTCAAGGGACACGACACCCTCGTGGGTGGACCGTGGGAGGGACACCAGGTTCCGCTGGTGTTTGCCACCAACGGGCGGCCCTATCTCAAGCAACTCGAGCACACCACCGGGGTGTGGTTTCGGGACGTGCGGAGTCCCAAGAACAAGGCCCGCCCGCTCCAGGGCTGGTACTCCCCCGAGGGCATCAAACACGAACTCGGCGCCGACGTCGCCAGCGCACACGCGGAGCTGAAGAAGAGCCCGATCGAGACGCTCCACCTGCGGGGCTATCAGAACGACGCCATTCTCGCGGTAGAAGCCGCGCTCGCCCTCGGGCGCTCCACCATGCTCGTGGCGATGGCCACCGGGACGGGGAAGACCCGCACCGCCATCGGGCTGATCTATCGACTCATCGAGGCCGGGCGCTTCCGTCGGGTGCTGTTTCTCGTCGATCGCAGCGCCCTCGGCGAGCAGACCGCCAATGTCATCAAGGACTACAAGGTCGCGAGCGAGAAGACCTTCGCGCAGATCTTCGGCTTCAAGGAGCTCGCCGACGCCTCGCCGGACAAGGACACCCGACTGCACATCGCCACCGTCCAGGGGATGATGCAGCGCGTGCTCGACGACGACGGAGCGGCGCTCCCGGTCGACAGCTACGACTGCATCGTCGTCGATGAGTGCCACCGCGGGTACACTCTCGACAAGGAGATGTCCGAAGCCGAGATGCTCTTCCGCGATCAGCGGGATTACGTCTCCCGCTATCGCAAGGTGATCGAGTACTTCGACGCCGTGAAGATCGGGCTCACCGCCACGCCCGCGCTCCACACCACGGAGATCTTCGGGGCGCCGATCTTCCAGTACACCTACACGAAGGCCGTCATCGACAAGGTGCTGGTGCCGCAGGAGCCGCCGATTCGCATCGTCACGGCGCTCGCCCGCGACGGCATCAAGTACCGCATCGGCGAGAACGTCTCGGTCTACAACCGCACCACCGGGACGATCGAGCTCTCCGCCACGCCCGATGAGCTCGACTTCGATGTCGAGGCCTTCAATCGCTCGGTGAAGACGCCCGGATTCAACCAGGCGGTGTGCGAACAGCTCGCGGCGGAGATTGATCCGCACCTCGAGGACAAGACGCTGCTCTTCTGCGTCGATGACGAGCACGCCACGGAGGTCACCCGGCTGCTCAAGGTCGCGATGGACAAGCGCTGGAAGGGCGTCGACGACGCGGCGGTGATGAAGATCACCGGGCGGGTCGACCGGCCGCTCGAACAGATTCGCAAGTACCGCAACGAGCGCGAACCCACCCTGGTGGTGACCGTCGATCTGCTCACCACGGGCATCGACATTCCGCGCATCTGCAACCTGGTCTTCCTGCGGCGGGTGAAGAGCCGGATTCTCTATGAGCAGATGCTGGGGCGCGCGACGCGGCTCTGTCCCGAGATCGGCAAGGAGTCGTTTCGGGTCTACGACGCCGTCGGGCAGACCGAGCTCATCGGTGACCTCACGGACATGAAGCCCGTGGTGATGGTGCCGAAGTTCAGCTTCCAACAACTGGCGCAGGAGCTCATCACGACGCCGGACGCGCGGGCCCGGGAGGCGGTGATGGAGCAGCTCCTGACGAAGCTGCGGCGCAAGCGGGCGGTGCTGGAGAAGGTGGCGCCGAAGGAGTTTGCGGAGGCGGCGGGGATGGAGCCCGCGGCGCTCATCGAGAAGCTCGCGGCGCAGACGCCGTCGGAGGTGGCGGGGTGGCTCGTCGAGCACCCGACGGCGGTGGGGTTGCTCGATCGGGTGAGCGGGTACGACGCGCGGGTGGTGATCCACGAGGGGGCGGACGCGGTCGTCGAGGTGCGGCAGGACTTCGACGGCAAGACGCCGACCGACTACCTCGAAGCCTTTGGGGAGTTCATTCGAGCGAACATGAACCTCATTCCGGGGCTGCTGGTGGTGAAGACCGCCCCGCGCGACCTGACCCGCAAGCAGTTGAAGGAGCTGGCCGAGGCGCTGGAGACGGCGGGCTATTCGGAGATCAAGCTGCAGACGGCGTGGCGCAAGAAGACCAATGAGGACATCGCGGCGTCGATCATCGGGTACATCCGGCAGCGGGCGCTGGGTGAGCCGCTGGTGCCGTACGCCGAGCGGGTCGAGCGGGCGATGAAGCGGGTGCGCGAGGGCCGCGCGTGGACCAAACCGCAGCGCATGTGGCTCGACCGCATCGGCAAGCAGATGGCGGTGACGACGGTGGTCGACCGGCCGGCGCTCGACGCCGAGCCCTTCAGCGACTATGGCGGGTTCGACCACGTGAACGACGTATTCGATGGGCAGGCGGAGGTGGTCTTGCAGGCGATCAACGACGCCGTCTGGATGGATGTCGGGTGAGGGCGCTCGGGCGAGCCTACGCCCGCGGGCTGAAGCCCGGGGCTACCCATGGGTGAAGGCCCGCCGCCGCGGGCCTTTGCACTTCGATCTCCCGATGGCTTACGACGCCAACACCGAATGAGTGCACGAGTACTCCCTCCAGGATCCCGATTGAAGAGGCCCGCGGTGGCGGGCCTTCACCCATGGGTAGCCCCGGGCTTCAGCCCGCGGGCGTGGCGCGAGATGAGGTCCACCATCAGCCCGCTCCCCCGTCCAGCCATGAAGCACCCGACCGAAAGAACCCCATGAGCAGCAACACGCATGACATCGTCCAGAAGCTCTGGGGCTTCTGCGACATCCTCCGCGATGACGGCATCACCTATCACCAGTACGTCACCGAGCTCACGTACCTGCTGTTTCTCAAGATGGCCAAGGAGACGAAGACCGAAGGGCAGCTCCCGGAGGCCTATCGCTGGGACGCCCTCCTCGCGAAGAAGGGACTCGGTCAGCTCACCTTCTACAAGAAGATGCTCGTCGACCTCAGCACCGAGGGGTCCCCCGCGGTGCAGGCCATCTACGCCGACGCGCAGACCTCCATGCGCGAACCCAACAACCTCGCCAAGCTGGTCAGCCAGATCGATGAACTCAACTGGTACCGCGCCCGCGAAGAGGGACTCGGGGACCTCTACGAGGGATTGCTGGAGAAGAACGCTAGTGAGGTGAAATCCGGCGCGGGGCAGTACTTCACGCCGCGGCCCCTGATCGACGCCATCGTGGCGCTGGTCGATCCGCAGGCGGGCGAAGGTGTCCAGGACCCGGCGGCGGGGACGGCGGGCTTCCTCATCGCGGCCGATCGGCACGTGAAGTCGAAGACGGGAGACCTGTTCGCGCTCACCGACAAGGCGCGGAAGTGGCAGAAGAGCGAGGCGTACCTCGGGGTCGAGCTGGTGCCCGAGACGCGGCGCCTGGCGCTGATGAACCTGATGCTCCACGGCATCGAAGGCACCGTGCTGCTGGGGGACTCGCTGTCGTCCATCGGGAGCGGGCTTCCGAAGGCCGATGTGATCCTGACGAACCCGCCGTTTGGCACCAAGCGCGGGGGCGAGGCGCCGCGGCGGGATGACTTCTCCTACAAGACCTCGAACAAGCAGCTGGCCTTCCTGCAACACGTCTATCGGGGATTGAAGCCCGGAGGGCGGGCGGCGGTGGTCATTCCCGACAACGTGCTCTTCGAAGACGGCGTCGGGGTGCAGATTCGCCAGGACCTGATGGAGAAGACGCGGCTGCACACGATCCTGCGGCTGCCGACGGGGATCTTCTATGCGCAGGGCGTGAAGACCAACGTGCTCTTCTTCTCCCGGGGGAAGACCGAGAAGGGGAACACCACGGAGACGTGGTTCTATGACCTGCGGACGAACATGCCGAACTTCGGGAAGCGGACGCCGTTCACCCGAGGCCACTTCGCGGACTTCGAGCAGGCCTATGGGGGAGATCCCGGCGGCGGGGCGAAGCGGAAGGACCAGGGGGAGAGCGGGCGGTGGCGGCGGTTTACGCGCGAGGAGATCAAGAAGCGCGGGGACAACCTGGATGTGTCGTGGCTGAAGGATGACAGCGCCGGGGCGGGCGGGGAGTTGGAGGAGCCCGAGGTGATCGCGGCGCAGATCGTGGAGAAGCTGGAGACGGCATTGGCCGAGATGAAGGGGCTGATGGCGGCGCTGGAGGGGGAGGCCGGGGCGTGAGCGAGCTGCCGAAGGGGTGGGTAAAGCTCAACATGGACCAACTCGCCGCTGACGTTCCGTACGCGACAGCGATCGGACCTTTTGGCAGCAGCTTGCGGGCAAGTGACTACCGCGAAGATGGCGTCCCGCTCGTTTTCGTAAGGAACATTCGAAGTCAGATATTCGGAAGTCAAGGCGATCGCTTTGTCTCGGAGTCGAAGGCGGTCGAGTTGTCCCCGCATACTGTTCGCCCTGGCGACCTTCTGGTGACCAAGATGGGTGATCCGCCTGGCGACACGACGGTATATCCAGAAGGCAGGCCCGAGGCAATCATCACGTCTGACTGCATCAAGCTGACGCCGGGACCGCTGACAACGTCAGCTTTTCTTCAGCGCTGGCTCATCACCGACAACCTTCGCGCAAGACTGCTAGAAGAGGTTCGTGGCGTCGCTCAGCAGAAGATCAGCCTGGAGCGGTTCCGATCGATGCAAGTTGAACTGCCGCCGGTTGCCGAGCAGCGGCGCATCGTCTCAAAGCTCGACGACCTGCTCGGGCGCAGCAAGCGAGCGAAGGAGGAGTTGGCGGCGATCCCGGCGCTGCTGGAGCGCTATCGCCAATCGGTGCTGGCAGCGGCGTTTCGCGGGGACCTCACGGCGGACTGGCGGGCGAAGAACCCTGAGGCGGAGCCGGCAAGCGAGTTGCTGAAGCGGATCCGTGTGGAGCGACGGCGGCGCTGGGAGGAGGTCGAACTGGCGCGGCTGACAGCGAAGGGGAAGGCGCCGACGGATGAGAAGTGGCGGTCAGACTACACCGAGGGAGCCGCCCCCGTTTGGCAGGGCGTCATGGACGTTCCCGCCGAGTGGTCGACGGCCTCCCTGGAAGCACTCACAGATGCGAGCAGGACGATCCGATACGGGATCCTGATGCCAGGGCCGGATCGGCCCGACGGGATTCCTTACATCAAGGTCAAGAACATCAGGGGCGATCGGGTCATCTTGGACCAGATCCAGCGCACGACGCCGGAGATCCATCGTCAGTACCTGGCAGCGCAACTCGCTCTGGGCGATCTCGTGGTTTCCATCCGCGGAACATATGGTCGGGTTGCCCCGGTTCCACCTGAACTTGTGGGCGGAAATGTCACTCAAGATTCGGCGCGGGTCGCTCCCCTGTCCCACGTAGATCGCGACTGGCTCGCCTGGATGCTGCGATCACCGCAAATTCAAGCACATTGGGAGGCGGTGGCAAAGGGGGTGGCGGTTCAGGGAGTGAATATCTCTGACCTGAGACCGACGGGCCTTCCCGTATGTTCGCTATTGGAGCAGCGTGAGATCGTCCGTCGCATCGACGCCGCCCTCGCTCGCATCGACGCCCTCCGTCAGGTCGTCGACGCCCAGCTCGCGTCCGTCGACGCCCTCGACCGCTCCAGCCTCACCCGCGCCTTCCGCGGCGAACTCGTCCCCCAGGACCCCAATGACGAGCCCGCCGCCGTGCTCCTCGATCGCATCCGCGCCGAGCGCGCCGCCGCTCCCGTGAAGAAGCCCGGTCGCAAGCCACGCTCACCCAACCCGTGAGCCACTGAACCCTCCAGACCCCCGAAAGAAGGAACTCCATGCCGAAGATCCAGCAGTGCCTCATCTCCATCGAGCTCGCGAACTCCCTCGCCGACGTCGTGAAGGCGCTCGGGGTCAAGGTGCCGGGCGGGGAGCTCGGCTTCCTCTGCCCGGAATGCGAGCGACCCCTGCGGCCCCACGGCGGCGCCTCGCCCCACTTCGAACACACCGAGCGCAACGCGGACTGCCCGCTGAGCCACAAGCTGACGCCGCAGACGTGACGGCCGATTCGGTGCGGGGGACGTTCGGACCACGACACCTGCGCCCGGCCTCGCCGTACGGAACAGCTCACCAGGGAGGGAATACAGTCGAATGAACAACCAGTTGAAGAAGCTCCAGGAGGTCATTCCTCCGCGGGCGTTCGTGATTCCGGATTACCAGCGCGGGTATGCCTGGAAGGAGGAGCACCGGAAGGACCTCCTCGACGATCTGCGCGATCTCGCGGCGCTCGATGATGCGAAGAAGATGCACTACACGGGGACGCTCGTGCTGCACCGGGGGCGGCACGAGCCGAAGACGGTGCTCGACCGGACCTTCGACGTGCTCGACGTGATCGATGGCCAGCAGCGCCTGACCACGCTGGTGATCCTGCTGTCGGTGCTCGCGCGGCGGTTGGAAGCGATCGGGACCGACGACGCCCGCGAACGCGCCAGGCGACTGCGTGAGGCGTACATCGCGGATGGTGACCTGCAGAAGATCACCCCCAACGGCGACGCCTCGGTCTTCTTCCGGGATCACATCGTGGGGACGGCGCCCAACCCCGCCCCGGCGAGCCCGCCGGAGAAGGCGCTGCTTGCGGCACGCAAGCAGTTCGAGGACTTCGTTGACGGGCACCTCGCGAAGGCCGCCGACCCGGCGGAGCGCAGCGCGTGGCTCGGCCGATGGACCTCCCTCATCACCACCCGACTGGGGTTCATCGTGTTCGAGGTCGACGACGAGGCCGACGTCGGCGTGATGTTCGAGGCGATGAACGCTCGCGGCAAGGCGCTCACGCAGTTTGAGCTGGTGAAGAACTACCTGCTCTTCGCAGCGGCTAAGGTCGCGAGTGGATCCGCGCTGCGGACCCTCACTGACGACATCAACGACACCTGGAAGAAGGTGGTCGTCGCCCTCGACGCCGCGGGCCTGAGCGACGCGGACGACACCCTGCTCCGGTACCACTGGTGGATCTGGCCGCGCGCGAAGGGACTCGATGGCGACGCGGTGTGGAAGACGAGCAACATCCACCGGGCGCTGAAGGAGTTGATCCGTGTGACCGATGGCACCGTCGTGGTCACCGGGCGGATCAAGGAGTACCTGCTCGACCTGCGCAACGCGGTGCGTGCATTTGTCGACCTGTCTCGCCCCGGGAGGGCAAGCGCGTTCGCGTATGCGGGCGCGTCGCGTGGTGCGCTGGTGGAGCGCGCGCAGGGCATCCGGCGCATCGGCCGTACCGCCGTGGTCACCCCGCTGCTGATGGCCGCGGTGATGCGCCTCGACGGCGACGCACCGGGGCTCGTGGAGGTGCTGCGCCTCGCGGAGACCTTCGTGTTCCGGCTCGCGCTGGAGGGGATGAAGGCGAATACCGGCACGGCCGTGATGATGGGACTCGCGCGGAGCATCCACGGTGGACCGATGACGGCAGCAGCGATGCAGGAGCGGTTGCGCGAGCAGATCCACGACTACGTCCCTGACAAGGATGTCGAGCTATCGCTACTCGCGCGCGACGGAAGCATCGACGATGGGAATTTCGCAGAGTGGGGGCATCTCCCGCATCTGCTCTTCGAGTACGAGCGCTCACTCGTGGCGGGTTCGTCACAGAAGATGGTCTACGACTGGGATGAGTTCTACAAGAAGTGGAATGAGTCCATCGAGCACATCCTGCCGCAGGGTGACGGCACGTTGAGCGTCCCCTACTGGGGGCAACGCTTCACGCCGGACCAGTTCAAGCGCAACCGTCATCGGCTGGGGAACCTCACCCTGACCGAGTGGAACTCGCACTACGGGAACCGCGGTTTCGACGAGAAGCGCGGGGCCTTGGGTGCGCCGCAAGGTGCGAAGATCTATCGGAATTCGAGGTTCCACTGCGAGCGCGAACTGGTCGACGAAACGCAGTGGGATGAGGCTGCGATCGACCAGCGGCAGAAGCGCATTGCCGACTTCGCGATGGCGCGCTGGAAGGCGTAGCAGTGGTGCCACACGCGCGCGCCTTCGAATATGGATCCGTCCACGCCACGCGCTCCCGCCGTTGCACCCTTCTCTTGTTGTGTGCCGTCGTCGCTCTGCTCATCTCGTCCTGCTCCGCCTCCGTGGCGCAATCGCCCGGCGACGCCTCCACGCGAGAGGCCGCCGCGCCCGATGTCGTGGCCGTCGTCGACGTGGTCCGCTCCATCGACGCGGGACCCTCCATCGACGTCGCTGCCCGGCCCGATGTGCCCGACGTGCCCGACGTGCCCGATGTGCCCCCGCGCCTCGACGTCCCAACCGTGGGCGTCGTCGATGCCCCTTCGCCCGGCGACGTCCGCCGGGTCGACATCCCCGACGGGCTGAGCCCCTTCACCATCGACTGGATGGAGTGGGAGAACGGCGAGCGGTACGGCCCGGGCGGCGCGCTCCAGATCGGCACCAGCATCGGACGCTACGGCCTCAGCGACGGCCGCACCTGGCGCTCCGGCGCCGGCACCGCGCGGTCGCACCTGCTGCGCTACGACCGGGTCGCGCGCGACGGCGCCACACTGCGGTACACCCTCACCATCACCGGGAACCTCTTCGACCGCACGGACTACGACTCGGGCGACGACTCGGCGAACTACCGCCTGGAGGCCGCCGGCCCGATCGAGATCGTCGCCGCCGAAGGGGGGACCACGGGCGCCGTGCGCGGCCTCGCGCGCGTGGTGCTGGACGAGCCTGCCAACTACCGCGATCAGCGCTTCCACCGACTGTCGGCGCCGGTGGGGGCGGTGGTCCGGTACACGGCGACGTTAGCGCTGCGGGGCGCGACCTTCACCATGGGGCTCTTCGACGGGTCGTTCGGCTACGACGCGCGGGTGCGTGTCGAGTTCACCGACGTCGTGCCGTGAACGCCGGCGCGGCGCCGGCATCGCTTCCTGTGTCATCAGGGTCCGTGTACGAACAGCCGCGCCCTTCGTGACCGTCCGCATACCTCACAGGATCACGTCATGAACTCCGCCACGCTCAAACTCTATCTTCCGTTTGGCGATCCTCGTCGCCTCCGCACGGCGGAGATCTCCAACTGGAGTGGCAAGTCCATCGCGTCGCCGCGCACGGACTTCGACGAGCTCCTCTCGCGGGAGGAGCTCGGCCAGGCGGGCGTCTACCTCCTGCTCGGGACGAACCCCGACACCGGGCGCCCCGCGGTGTACGTCGGCGAGGCGGAGGTGCTCGGCAAGCGCTTGAAGCAGCACCGCGACAAGGACTTCTGGAACCAGGTGGTCGTGTTCTTCAGCAAGGACGACAACCTGACGCGGGCGCACATCAAGTTCCTGGAGGGGCGGCTGATCGAGCGGGCGCGGGCG
>Ga0208263_100509_pt1 | contig 14397 bp, 10 predicted proteins | sample LakWasMet28_LOW6_2_FD_183872 | JGI IMG/M metagenome (GOLD analysis project Ga0208263, IMG submission 183872) | Freshwater sediment methanotrophic microbial communities from Lake Washington under simulated oxygen tension - Sediment Metagenome... | ecosystem: Environmental > Aquatic > Freshwater >... | reverse complement strand
GTGAATTCCAATTTCGGTGGCTTTTTCTAGAAACCATTCGTAGCGGTCGTTCATTTTTGTGGGTGCAACCGCCAAATGTAAATGAAATTTAGAAGGCTCGGCTGTTTCTACAGCAAGAATTTTAACGGTGCATCTATTGTCCGAAGCAAGCGTAATCTCGGTTTTAAATAACAAACCTGCGCCATTGGTTACGAATAAAATATCAGTATCTTTTTTGCGTAATACTTTAATAATGTGCTTGCTTTCTTCTTTGTCAAAAGAAAAGCTTTCGGTGGTATCGTCGATATTTGGGTTATAAAATAATTGCATAAATTAATTGTTTTTGTTTAACCACTTTACCCAATCTTTTCCAACATTTTCCCAGTTGTAAATTTCTTGATTAGGTTCTAATTTTTCATTCACTGGAAAGTAGTTGTGTTCTAATCCTATGTAATGTAAAAATGTAATATTGGTTGATTGCTTTCTAACTGATTCTATATAAAATAAATCATTATAGGGTGTACTCCAATCTTTTGTCCCATAGCTGAATAAAACTGGAATTTTAAGATTAAAAATTTCATTAGCTAATGGTTTAGAAAAATCAAAAGTACATTTATAAGTATCACCTCCATTATAATCGATATTATTTTTGTTTTTAACAATTTCCTTCCAATTTTCAAAAGTTGTGCTGTCATTGTTGTAATATCTGCTTTGTGCTAAAATGTTTAAATATCTACCATAAGGATTTCCTCCAGAATAAATTAGGTGAGTAATTCTCTTGTTTGATGAAGCCATTTTTGCTGCAATATAACTTCCTTCAGAATGACCAGCAACGACCAGTATATTTGAAGAGACCCATTTCTCTTGAAGTAATTTTTTTAAAATAAAATTATTCCTTTCAACATAATAATCAAGATAATTTTTATCAGAATATTCTTTTGTGATATGTAAACTATCGTCGAGAATACAATAATTTTGTTTTAAATTTTTTATGTCTGAAATTACAGGAATTCCGGGTTTTCCTATTATAACCAAGTGAAATTCATTTAAAAAATCTTTCGAATCAAATGGAAATGTTCCAAACATTCCTTTTTCATTATACTTTATGACTGGTTGTGGTAAACTTCCTTGACACCAAAAGAATAATGGTTTCTTCTTGTTTTCATCTTCTTTTTTAGATTGAATAATTACATCAACATTTTCATTTTTATACTTAAATTGAATATGTTTATATCCAAAGGATTCTGGAGTTTTTTGTCCAAAAATTGGAAGAGTAATTATAAAAAAGAGGAATAAAAAAAGTAGTTTTTTCATTTTAAAATTGAATTCGTGCTTTAGAAACAACAGCAGAAGTTTCGAAATTTTTGGATAAAAACTTTTGATAACCTACAATCCCTATCATTGCAGCATTATCGGTGGTGTATTCAAATTTTGGAATAAAAGTCTTCCAACCGTATTTTTGTTCGGCTTCTTTCAATGTATTTCGAATTCCGGAATTAGCCGAAACGCCTCCGCCAATTGCGATTTGTTTGATTCCTGTTTCCTTGACTGCCAATTTCAATTTGTCCATCAAGATTTCGATAATGGTATATTGTATTGAAGCACAAATATCGTTTAGGTTTTCATCCACAAAATTAGGGTTTTCAAGTTTTTTCTTTTGGATAAAGTACAAAATAGCGGTTTTCAAACCCGAAAAACTAAAATCTAATCCGGGAACTTTTGGTTTCGTAAAAGCAAAAGCTTTGGGATTTCCAAGTTGTGCATATTTATCAACTAAAGGACCGCCTGGATAAGGAAGTCCCAAAATTTTTGCGCTTTTATCGAAAGCTTCTCCCACTGCATCATCTGTGGTTTCGCCAATGATTTCCATATCAAAAAAGCCGTTTACTTTCACTATTTGGGTGTGCCCGCCAGAAATTGTCAAAGCAAGAAATGGGAAACTGGGTTTCTCCTTTCCTTCATCATCAATAAAATGTGCCAAAATATGAGCCTGCATATGGTTTACGGCAATTAGTGGAATTTGCAGAGCTAAAGACAAAGATTTGGCAAACGAACTTCCCACTAAAAGAGAACCCATTAAACCCGGACCTTGGGTAAAGGCAATTGCTGAGAGTTGTTCTTTTTTTATATTTGCTTTGCGCAAAGCAGCATCAATAACAGGAACAATATTTTGTTGATGTGCTCGTGATGCAAGTTCAGGAACTACTCCGCCATATTGATTGTGAATGAGTTGGTTAGCCACAACATTCGACAATACTTTTTCGTTATGTAAAACCGCTGCGGCCGTGTCATCACAAGAACTTTCGATAGCAAGAATAAAAACCTCGGAATTTTGCATAAAAAGGCACAAATTTTGAATTATATTTGACAAACCGTTTAGTAAAATTTACGGTGGAGCCAAAATTAAAGAATTTTTATTAAAGCAGCTCCTGTTTCTTTAGGTAAAACAAAATTTTAGAAAAAAATAAAACAATAAAGAGGTATCAAAAAAACTAAAAAAATAGTAAGTATTAAAAAAATTTTAAAAGTAGTGCATCGTTCCTTTCTTGGACTTATTGTACTATTATTAGTACTTGGTATTGCCCTTTCTTTACCTTTCGTTCAAACAACAATCGCCCATTATTTTACGCAAAGCATCAATAAAGATTTTGGGACAAATATTGCTATTGATGAAGTTTCGATTTCAATTTTTGGTGGAGTTAAACTTAAAAAAGTCTTGATTCTGGATCATCATAAAGATACGTTGATTTATGCTAATAGAATTAAGACAAATATATTAGACGGGAAAAAGTTACTTGATGGTGATTTAATTTTTGGAGATATTGGATTAGATGAGTTACTTTTTAATTTGAAAACTTACAAAAATGAGAAAGAAACAAATATTGATGTTTTCATAAATGCTTTTGGTACGGGTAAACCAACCGGCAAACATTTTTTGCTGACTGCCAAAAATGCAAAAATCACAAATAGCCATTTTATTTTAACTGACGAAAATCGTGAAATCCCAAAGGATGTTGACTTCACTAAACTTAATGCTTCTATCAGTGATTTCAAGCTTTATGGGCCTGACGTGAATACAATAATAAACAAATTATCCTTTCTGGATCACCGTGGAATATTTGTAGTTAACTTAAGTTCTAAATTTAGCTATACCAAAAAAAGAATACAACTGGAAAATCTGGATTTGGTAACTAAAGAGTCCAAGATAAAGGGAACAGTTTATTTGAATTATAAAATTGAGGACTTTTTAGATTTCAATAATAAGGTACAATTTGACGCTCAAATAAATTCTTCATCAATTGCTTCAAATGATATTCGATGTTTTTATAAAGAATTGGGTAAAAACCAACATTTTAATGTTAAAGCGAATATTAAAGGAACTTTGAACGATTTAAATCTATCGAATTTGAAGTTGGTTGATTCCAAAAAATCACAGATAATTGGATTTATAAATTTTAAAAACCTGTTTCCAAAGAAAGATCAAAAATTTTATATGAATGGAAAATTCAAGAAACTTTCCTCAACATATGATGACCTTGTAGCTCTTTTGCCAAATGTTTTAGGAAAAAAATTACCAAGCAATTTAAAGAAACTTGGCACATTTGCTATCATTGGAAACACCAAAGTAACAGAATCTTTTGTTGAGGCAAATTTTGCTATGACAACTGAAATAGGTAATATACAGTCAGATTTTACAATGAAAAATATTGATTTCATTGATAATGCTTCTTATGTAGGAAATGTTGTTTTGGATAATTTTGATATTGGTACATTTCTAGACAGAAAAGATTTTGGAAAAGTAAGTATGAATATCGATGTTTTCTGAAAAATATTTGAACACATTAATCAAAGGAGATATTTCGAAAATAGATTTTAAAAATTATTTCTATAGTAACGTCGCTGTAAACGGTTATTTTAAAAAAGAGCTATACAAAGGCCAAGTATCTGTAAATGACCCTAACTTGAATATGATTTTTGATGGTTTGGTCGATATGAGCAAGAAGGAAAGTGAATATGACTTTAAGGTTAATGTTGCCAATGCCGATTTCCATAAATTAAAATTTGTAAAAGATTCAATTTCACTTTTTAAAGGAGATGTAATCGTCCAGGTTTCGGGAAACACAATCGAAAATCTATATGGTGATATAATTATTAAAAAAACTTCCTATCAAAACATAAAAGGAACTTATAATTTTGACGATTTTACTATAAATTCCACATTGGACAATAACCAAGTGAGAAATATTTCATTTCATTCTCCCGATATTGTAGAAGGCGAAATAATTGGGAAATTTCAGTTTAAACAATTAAAGAATTTGATGATTAATTCATTGGGAAGCCTTTATACAAATTACAAACCGATTAAGGTAAATAAAGGGCAATTTTTGAAATTCAATTTTACTATCTACAATAAAATTGTAGAAATATTTTATCCAGAAATTGCCATTGGCTCCAATACGTTTGTAAAAGGAAATATTAATTCTGACAATCAGGAGTTTAAGCTCAATTTTAATTCGCCTCAAATAATTGCCTCTGAAAATACTTTTGATAATATCAGAGTTAAAATTGACAATAAAAATCCCCTTTATAATGCCTACATTGAACTTGACAGTATAAAAACAAAACTTTACAATATTCGTGATTTTAGCCTGATAAATGTTACTATGAAAGACACTTTGTTCTTTCGGTCAGAGTTTAAAGGAGGTACAAAGGGAGAAGATTATTTTAACCTGAATTTATATCATACCATTAACAAAAACAATAATAATGTTGTTGGAATAAGTAAATCAGAGATAAAACTTAAGGATTATTTATGGTATTTGAATGAAAAAGACGAACCTAATAATCAAATAGTTTTTGATAAGGCTTTCGAAAACTTTAATTTCAATGATTTATTAATGTCTCATGAAAATCAGGAAATTTCTTTTAAAGGAGACATAAAAGGAAGAACATTCAAGGACTTGAAATTGAGTTTTAAAGATGTCAACTTAAATCAAATTACTCCCAACGATATTAAATTTGTTTTTAATGGAAATCTAAATGGTAATATAAATATTAAACAAGAAAATACAATTTATCAACTGCCAGCATCAATAAAAATTGATCATTTAAACATTAATAAAACCGATTTGGGTAATTTGAATTTTGATATCGTTGGAGATGAAAATTTAAAAAAATTCACCTTAAATGCGAATGTAGAAAATGAAAATTTAGAATCTTTTAATGCCAGTGGAAATTTCGAAATTGTGAACAAGGAAGCAATTCTGGATTTAAAATTAAAATTCGAAAAATTTAATTTGGGAATTTTAGGCTCTCTTGGAGGTGAAGTACTGTCGAAAATTAGGGGTTTCGCTTCAGGAAATGCCACTATTGGTGGAAATCTAAAAAAACCTGAAATAAACGGACGCCTTTATGTAGATAATGCCGGAATGACAATTCCGTATTTGAATGTTGACTATGAATTAAACGACAGAACAATTGTTGATTTAACAGATGAAAGGTTCATATTTAGAAACAATGCTCTCACCGATACAAAATTTGGAACAAAAGGAATTTTGAATGGAAGTATTGGACATAATGTTTTTTCGGATTGGAAATTAGATTTGGCAATTAGTTCAAAAAGATTGTTGGTACTTGATACAAAAGATCATGAAGACGCTGCCTACTATGGCATTGCATTTATAAATGGAAAAGCTTCAATCAAAGGTCCAACAGATGGTTTGTTCATAAAAGTGGACGCAAAATCAGATAAAGATTCATCGCTTAAAATCCCTATAAATGATGCTGAAAATGTAAGTGAAAATGACTTTATTCATTTTTTAAGCGCTAAAGAAAAATACAACATTAAGAAAGGAATTGTTGATAATACAAAAAAATATAAAGGACTTGAACTTGAGTTTGATCTTGATATTACACCAAATGCTGAAGTTGAAGTAATTTTAGACCGAATTTCTGGACATGGAATGAAAGGAAGAGGAAACGGGACATTATTATTCAAAATAAATACACTGGGTAAATTTAATATGTGGGGTGATTTTCAGGCTTATGAGGGGACTTATAATTTTAGATATGGCGGAATTATCGACAGAAAATTTGATGTAAAAAAAGGAGGTTATATTTCATGGGAAGGTGACCCAATGAAAGCGCGCTTGAACTTGGAGGCAGTATATAAAACAACGGCAAATCCAGCGGTATTATTAGAAAATTCTTCATTCAATAAAAAAGTGCCAGTAGAATTAATTATAGGTGTAAGAGGAGATTTGGCGAGTCCTGAACCGGATTTTAATTTTGAATTCCCAACGGTTAGCAATGTTTTAAAATCGGAAATTCAATACAAATTAAATGATAAGGATGTAAGGCAAACCCAGGCTTTGTATTTATTATCATCTGGCGGTTTTCTAAGTCCAGAAGGAATAAGCCAATCTGATTTTTCTAGAAGTTTGTTTGATACAGCTGCTAATATGCTGGGAAGTATTATTAAAACCAACAATGATAAATTTATAGTGGATCTTAATATTATTGCTGCCGATAAACGAATAGGTAATGAAGCTGATGGAAGATTCGTTGCTTCAATCTCATCTAAAATCAACGAAAGATTTACCATTAACGGGAAAGTTGGGGTTCCATTTGGAGGAATCAACGAAACTGCAGTTGTGGGAGATCTTGAAATATTATATAGGGTAAATGAAGATGGAACGCTAAACTTGCGACTGTTTAATAAAGAAAATGACATCAGTTATATAGGAGAAGGAATTGGATATACACAAGGACTTGGGGTTTCTTATGAGGTTGATTTTGATACTTTTAAAGAACTTGCTAATAAATTATTTAAAAATATTAAAATTGAAAAGGAAACAAAATCAAATGAAGTTGACCAAGATTCAGTTCTTTCTCCAGAAATGATTAATTCCTCTAAATCCAAGAAACCAAACACTCAAAATCAAACATTAAATCAAGAAGGGTTAGTGCCGGAAGAAGATTAAATTAATAAAAAAAATATCAATAATTTGGTAATGATTACTATTATGAATGATGTGTTTAATTTTTTTAATTTTTATTTATTAATCAATAACATTTATATTTGTCTATAAGAAACTTATTAACGATAACGTTTGAATTCATAACACTTTATTAATTTATTAAAAACAGAGCTCTGAAAGTGCTGGATGTTTGTTAATTTTACACTTTTAATACATAAATAATGCCAAAAACAATAAAAAAAATTGGCGTTCTAACTTCTGGAGGAGACTCACCAGGAATGAACGCAGCAATAAGATCAGTAGTTAGAACTTGTGCTTATCACAATATACAATGCATAGGAATATATAGAGGATACCAAGGAATGATTGAAGGTGACTTCAAAGAAATGGGACCACGAAGTGTACATAATATCATTAATAAAGGAGGAACTGTACTTAAATCGGCTCGTTCTTTGGAATTTATGACTGTCGACGGTCGTAAAAAAGCACACGAGAATCTTGTTAAAGCAGGTGTCGATGGGTTAGTAGTTATTGGTGGTGACGGTAGTTTTACTGGCGCTGAAATCTTTAATAATGAATTTGATTTTCCGGTAATGGGAATTCCGGGAACTATTGATAATGATATATTCGGTACCAGTCATACTTTAGGATATGATACCGCTCTAAATACAGTTGTCGATGTAATCGATAAAATTCGTGATACAGCCAGTTCACATAACCGATTATTTTTTGTAGAGGTTATGGGACGCGATGCAGGTCATATTGCATTAAATGCTGGAATTGGTGCTGGAGCAGAAGAAATTCTAATTCCTGAAGAAAATTTAGGATTAGATAGATTATTGGATTCACTTAAGAAAAGTAAAGCTTCAGGAAAATCATCAAGCATTGTGGTGATTGCCGAAGGAGATAAAATAGGGAAAAACGTTTTCGAATTAAAAGATTATGTAGAGGCCAATTTGCCTGAATATGAAGTTCGAGTTTCGGTTTTGGGACATATGCAACGTGGTGGTGCACCATCTTGTTATGATAGAGTTCTTGCAAGCAGATTAGGTGTAAAAGCTGTTGAATGCTTATTGGAAGGAAAATCAAATTTTATGGTAGGAATGATGAATGATAAAGTGGCACTTACACCATTATTGCAAGCCATAAAAGGACACACTGAAATTGACCGAGAATTGCTCAGAGTTTCTGAAATAATGTCAATATAATAAGTTAGTGGTTTAAAGTTCAAAGATGAACAATATTAAACCTTAAACTTCAAACTAAAGTAATTAATAAACGATTAAATAAAAAAAGAATGTCAAAAGTAAAATTAGGAATAAACGGTTTTGGAAGAATTGGAAGAATAGTTTTTAGAGAATCTTTCAATAGAGATAATGTAGAAGTTGTAGCTATCAACGATTTGTTAGACGTTGATCACTTGGCATATTTATTAAAATATGATTCTGTACATGGTCGTTTTAACGGAACTGTTGAAGTAAAAGAAGGTAAACTATACGTAAACGGAAGAAACATTCGTATTACTGCCGAAAGAAATCCTGCAGATTTAAAATGGAACGAAGTTGATGTTGATGTAGTAGCTGAGTGTACTGGTATCTTCACTACTATTGAAACAGCAAATGAGCACATTAAAGGTGGTGCAAAAAAAGTAATTATCTCTGCTCCATCTGCAGATGCTCCAATGTTTGTAATGGGAGTAAACCACGAATCTGCAAAAGCTACCGATACTGTAGTTTCTAACGCTTCATGTACAACAAACTGTTTAGCTCCTTTAGCTAAAGTAATTAACGATAATTTTGGAATTGTTGAAGGTTTAATGACTACTGTTCACGCAACAACTTCAACTCAAATGACTGCTGATGGTCCTTCTAGAAAAGACTGGAGAGGTGGACGTGCTGCTGCAATAAACATCATTCCTTCCTCGACTGGTGCTGCAAAAGCTGTTGGAAAAGTAATTCCTGCTTTGAATGGAAAATTAACTGGAATGTCTTTCCGTGTTCCTACTGCTGACGTTTCTGTAGTAGATTTGACTGTAAAAGTAGCTAAAGAAACTTCTTATGAAGAAATTATGGCTGTTTTGAAGAAAGCTTCTGAAACTACAATGAAAGGAATTATGGGATATACCGAAGATGCTGTTGTATCTCAAGATTTTATCTCTGATAAAAGAACTTCAATCATTGACGCTACTGCAGGAATTGGATTGAATTCTACTTTTTTCAAATTGGTATCTTGGTATGATAATGAATACGGATATTCAAGTAAATTGATTGATTTATCTGTACATATTGCAGGTTTAAAATAATTTAATATATTTACAAAATCCCGTTTGCTTTTGTTGACGGGATTTTTTTTACCTAATCAAATAACCCTTTTTTAGATTTTATTTCTATTAATATTGGAATCTATAATCTAAATAAAAATTCTAATTAAAGATGAGATTATTAGTTGATAGCGGATCCACCAAAGCTGATTGGATTGCAATAGATGAGGATGGAAAAGTATTATTCACGACGCAAACTTTAGGCTTAAATCCTGAAATTCTTGATGGAGAAGAAATTGTAGAGCGTTTGAATGATCGTTTTGATATATTGCAAAATAAAGACAAAGCAACACATCTTTTCTTTTATGGTGCAGGTTGCGGAACAGATAGAATGAAGATTAATCTTTCTCAAATTTTTCAAGAATATTTTTCAAATGCAATCATTGATGTTCGTGAAGATACGTATGCAGCGGTTTATGCAACAACTCCAAAAGGGGAAGAAGCCATTGTAAGCATCCTCGGCACTGGATCAAATTGCAGTTTTTTTGATGGAAAAGTTTTGCACCAAAAAGTACAGTCATTAGGATATATTGTTATGGATGATTGTAGTGGCAATGTTTTTGGAAAAGAATTAATAAGAAAATATTATTTCAATAAAATGCCAAAGGAATTGGCTGTTGAATTTGAAAAAGAGTATAATTTGGATCCAGATTATATTAAAAATAAATTATACAAAGAACCAAATCCTAACGCTTATTTAGCAACTTTTGCAAAGTTTCTTATCCAAAATAAAGAAACAGAATTTTGTAAAAAAATCATTTTCAAAGGAATGAAATCTTTTGTTAAAAATTATATCAGGCAATATGACAATTGTAAAGAAGTTCCTGTGCATTTTGTAGGTTCAATAGCTTTTTATTTGAAAGACGAATTACAAATTACTTTTGATAAATATGAAATGAAATTAGGAAATGTATTAAGGAGACCTATTGACGGCCTAATAGCTTATCACATTAAAAATAAGTAACCAATTTTAACCTGACCCGAAAAGTCAGGTTTTTTTTATGAATAAATCAATTAAACACAATGGAAATAGCAATTATTGCACACGATGGTAAAAAAGCGGATATGGTTCAGTTTCTAAATAAAAACAAAACCATTTTACAGCAAGAAAACATTAAACTTATTGCCACTGGAACAACAGGGACTAAAGCTGAAAATTCCGGATTTAAAGTAAAAAAAATGCTTTCTGGTCCACAAGGAGGCGACGCACAAATAGCGGGTAGAGTAGCTGAAGGAAAAACAAAGATGGTTTTATTCTTTAAAGATCCTTTATCAAGCCACGCACACGAATCCGATGTGAATATGTTATTACGTGTTTGTGATGTTCATAATGTACCATTGGCAACAAATGAAGCTGCGGCACAATTATTTTTGAATGCTATAGCACTGCAATCATAGAAATTTCGACATTTACATTTTTTGGCAAACAAGCCACCTGAACAGTTTCACGAGCTGGGGCGGTTGTTTCATTAAAATAAGAACCATAAACGGTATTTATTGTTCCAAAATCATTCATATTCATAATGAATATGGTTGATTTTACCACGTTTTCAAACGTCATTCCGGCAGCCTCGAGAACTCCTTTCATATTTTCCATTACTTGTTTTGTCTCGCTTTCAATATCAGCTATCACTAATTCTCCAGTTTTTGGATTAATGGCAATTTGCCCCGAAGTATAGAGCGTATTTCCTTTAAGAACGGCTTGATTGTAAGGACCAATTGGAGCTGGTGAATTTTCGGTAAAGATTATTTTTTTCATAAATTTATCTATTTGAATTACTTCGTTTGTCCCATTTGATATCACTTAGCACACCGGATTTTATCCCGATAAAGAAATTCCAATTGGCATTGGTTCCAAATGGAGTCCAATTGAAACTCATTCTCCAACTTAGCAAATCTCTTTCAAAACGGAGCTGGGTAAAAGTAACACCGTTTTGTACAAAATCATATCCGGTTGATATTCCCGCTTTCCATTTTGGTGTTAAATCGGTATTGGCAGAAACCATTAGTGAATTTGCAATGATTTTATTCTCGCGATTGTTGTTTCCATAGGTAAGCGAATAGGCAAATGTCATATCCCAAGGCAATTTTGAACTAAAAAATTCCGATATTTTGTCTTCTCCTTCATCATCTCTTTCGTCAAATTGACTTTTGCTGAGATCATTTATGTCAGTATTTTTTCCAAACAAATCATCCTCTCGGCCACCATTTCTTTGGCCTTGACTATTTTTGTCTTTCTTTGAGGTTTCATCTTTTTTGCTTGTAATAGAATAATTTAAAGTCATATTGGCACTCGTCATTCTAAATAAACTTCCGCCATTATCAATATTAAAAACATTTATTCGTTTTCCAGAATTATCAATGGCATAAGGATCTAAAGTTGTTCCAAAATTGACATTCATTTTATTGTCAAAAAGTTGCGTACCGCCGCTAACTCTCACCGGCGACCAAGCGAGTGAAGTTACACCATCGGCATTGAGGTCATAACTAGTAGAAAGATTCAAGTTGTTGATGAGCATTATTTTTTTGGCTTCTGTCTTTGTGCTGTCCTTATCGGTTACTTTTGCTTCAAAAGTATTGCTTAAATCAAACCCAAGAGAATTTGAATTGGTTTTGCCCGGAGGAGCAAAAATTCCGCCTTCAAATCTTGTGTAATCCTTAGTCATTTTTCCGCTTGCATCAGTGGCATAGGTGTCATAATACTTCTCAAAACTTGGAGTATATCCATAAGAAGCTGAAGGTCGCATCACGTGCCGAATGGATTTTATTTTTTTATTTTCTCCAAAATTAAATGTTCCATAAATTGTGGTTCCAATACTTGAAGAAAAAGAATAGGTTCTAAAAGCGTCAAAACCTTTTACGATGTTATCCACAACTTTGCTTTGATCGACGTCAAAACTTTTATTAATTGTTTTTAAATACCAAACTTCTTGATAATTTAAGGAAGTGGAAGCACTGAAATATTTAAATAACTTAAAATTAGTGCTTAATGGGATATTATGCTGAACGCCAACTTTTGCATCTTCAAACATTTGAGGTTTAAAGAACAAAGTATCTGTTGTGACAAAACTATTTCGACCATCTAAATTATATTGCAAATTGATGTTCTTTAAAAAACCTTTTTTGACTCCATCTTTACCTACAAAAGGGTAAACGCGATCAATACTGTATTGTAAGTTAGGCAATGTCATATTAATTTTTGAAGTCTGCGTGTTCTGTGAATGTGTTGCAGTTAAGGACAATCTTGATTGAGGAATGCCATTAAATGTTTTGCTGTAAGAAACAGAAGAGCTTAATGTGTTGTTTAAATTAGAACCTATATTAGCTTGATTTATGGATTGTTTGTAATATTTGCTACTTCCAAGATTTACCGATGCTGAGAAACTAGAATTAGGACTTGATTTTGTGTCTTTGGAATGCGACCACTGAATATTATATATATTTTGCTTTGAATAATCAGGATAACCTCTTTCGCTATTAATTAGATTTTCGAAACGTATGTTCACATTTCCTCTGTATTTATATCGCTTTGCATAACTTGATTCAAAACGCATAGCGTAACTTCCATTGGTGTAATAATCTCCTAAAACGGTTAGGTCATAATTATCGCTGAGCGCAAAGTAATAACCACCATTTTGAAGTGAAAAACCTCTGGTATTTGAGTCGTTATAGCTTGGTAAAATTACCCCAGAGATACTAATTTCTTTACCCATTGGAAAAAAAGCAAATGGTAATGCCAGTGGAGTGGGCACATTGGCAATAACCATATTAGTTACACCAGTTACCACTTTTTTTCCTGGAATAAATTTTACTTTATTGGTTTGGAAATAATATTCAGGATTGTCTACGTCTTTTGAAGTGGTAAATCGAGCGCCCTTTAAGAAGTACACAGAATCATTTTCTTTTTTGGTAACAGCAGCTTTAATTTTAAATTCACCTTGGTCTGATCTTGAGTTCCAAATTAAGGCTTTTTGTGTTTTGAAATTAAACCGAATTGAATCGGGTTCGACGACGTTTGCGCCTTGTTTAAAGTTGGGATATTGAGTAAAAACTCCAGTAGAGTCTTTTATTCGCCCAGCGTAAACCTCATTTTTTTCATAATCCATTACGATTATTCCCGACTTTAGTTCAATATCCTGATAATAAAGTTCGGCTTTGTCGTATAAGGTAATGAGTTTTTTCTTTTGCTCAATTTTAGCATAATTTACAGCCTTATATTTTACTTTGCCATCAAGAAATGTTTTGAGCTTGATGGTGTCTTTTTTTATGGTATCAGATTCTTTTTTTGCTATCGGAATTGAATCATTGAAGTTCTTGTTAATAGAACCAGTAGTTTCTTTTTGCTTTTTGGCAGGTATAGCTGTCGTTTTTCTGGTTATATCCTGAGAATATAGTTTGCAAGTTCCCATTGTTAGGAAAATTGATAATAAAACGATATTAAATAAGTTTGTATTCAAAGGTTTTAATGCTATTTTTGTAAAAATATGGCTTGTTTATTGACGTGTCAAACTTACATATAAATTTTTGTCAAAAATAATCAATTAATAAATTTATAACCTTAGTGTTTTAATTAAAATTTACTTTTGCAGATGAAATTCAATTATAAGAACTCTTTTTTGACAACGATTTTAACGTTGTTTCTTTATGGTTCAGTATTTTCTCAAAATAATCAAATATTCACAGTTATACTTGATGCTGGTCATGGAGGAAAAGATCCCGGAAATTCTTATCATGGATATATTGAAAAAGAGATTTCGCTCAAAACAACCCTAAAAGTTGGTAGTTTTCTAGAAAAAGAAAAAGATTTCAAAGTTATTTATACTCGCACAACCGATGTATTTATTGAATTAGCAAAACGACCAAAGATTGCCAATAAGGCAAATGCAAATTTATTCGTATCCATACATTGCAACTCAGTCAAAAATTTCGCGCCATATGGTACTGAAACTTTTGTGATGGGTTTGTCTAGAAACGATATGAACCTAGAGGTAGCAAAAAATGAAAACTCGGTTATTTTATTAGAAAATAATTATAAAGAAACGTACCAGGGTTTTGATCCGAAGAAGCCCGAATCCTTAATAGGATTGACGATGATGCAGGAAGAAAACTTAAATAATA
>Ga0208263_100501_pt1 | contig 14505 bp, 12 predicted proteins | sample LakWasMet28_LOW6_2_FD_183872 | JGI IMG/M metagenome (GOLD analysis project Ga0208263, IMG submission 183872) | Freshwater sediment methanotrophic microbial communities from Lake Washington under simulated oxygen tension - Sediment Metagenome... | ecosystem: Environmental > Aquatic > Freshwater >... | reverse complement strand
GCTCCGAGGAGGACTTCACCGGGCACTGGGCGAAGGCGCTGGGGAGGCTCGACCGCACCGTGAGGGCCATCCGCGCGGGGAGGTACCGCTCCGGCGGAGGGGCGCTGGGGTACTGTATTTCAGGGCGAAAGCCGAAGGGCTGAGAGGCGTCAACGCGTCACATCCCTCAGCGAACCGCTCCCGCACGCCGACGCGCCCCGCAAGGGTTTCAGGGGCGCGACCAGCGGCGCGGCGTGGAGAGGGTGATAGCGCCTGCTTCGTCCCAACGAGAGGTGGCGTACCGCACGGTGGCGCCAGACTCGAAGGTCGTCCCCAGGTCGAGCACTACGTCGTCGCGGGTCGATGGCTCGACGTAGACAGCGCCCGCGAGTCGACAGCCCTGGAGCATCAGTCCGCGGGACGGCATCGCCGCGCCCAGGTGGATCGACGTGACCTCGCTACCCGCGGGATGATGATGGACGTTGGTCAACATGGCGCCACCGAGGACCGTGTCCCAATAGGTGAAGGTCTGGTGCATCACCAGGAAGACCGGGCTGGTCGACACGCAGTGGGTGACGGTGACGTGTGTGTTGACCAGGGCCTGGTCCCGCCGGACGTCGACGGTGCCCTTGACGAGCCAGTTGGGGGATGGTGCTCGTTTGAACGCGAACGCGAACTGGTAGTACTCGGTCGTGTCCCCCCAGCGGCGCACCACGATGTCGGCCGTCGCGTTGGGTCGATCGTAGAAGCTGACCCGCGGGGTGTCGCTGGCGAACTGACAGCCTGTGACGTCGACGTCGCCACCGAGGATGGACACGCCGCTGGCGAAGGTGCCTACGAACTGGCTGTCGCGTACGGCGAGCGAGGTCGGCGCGCTGAATCCGACGTCCACGGCGCAAGCTTCGTCCGAGGCCCCGGTGAACACGCAGCGGCTCAGTTCGAGGCGATTGGGGGACCTCGTCGACCACGCGATCGCGTCGTCAAGCACCCGCTGCATCACGGCCGTGTCCGGCGCGATCGCCTGCACCTGTAGCCAGTGTTGCAGCCGCGGGATCACCCGAAGGCCCGCGCCGGTGAAGCGGAACGAGCAGGCTTCGACTCGGGTGCCGTGGAACGTCCCCTCCAACGACAGGCATGCGAGCGCCCACGGTCGCCTGGGGTCCGTCCCGGCGTCGAAGGCCACGTGGTCGGCGGTGAGCACCACGCCCTCCTCGACGACGACCAGTGCGGAGAGCGGGTCTGGCCCAGCGTCGGGGCCCACCACGAAGGTCGGCGGGTCGTCGTCCCGCCGCCACTGACCCTGGAGGTGCACCTCGATGTTCTCGGTGGGGGCGGGGACGTCGGTCGAGGGCTTGATACGCAGCGTCCGGTTCAGCGCGTACGGCCCGTCGAGGCGGATGGGCGCTGGCAGCACCCCCTCGCTGGCATGGGCGTAGCGCGTCCACAGCGCGTTGAGCGCGTGCTCTACCGGGTTCAACCCTTCGGTGGGGCGCCACCAGTCAGCCGCGATCTCGTCGAGGGGACCCAATAGCTCGACCGCGCCGCTGCCGAGCAGGGCGAAGCGCGCCTCGAGGCCTGCGTCGAGGTCGCCGAGGACCGTGATGCGTCCCGTGATCGTGAGCACCGCACCCGGCGCGAATGAAAGCGTGGCCGAGCGCGGGATGACGTGCCGCCACCCGAGTGCGACAGGACGCGAGATCCAGAGCACCCACGGTCTGGGGTCGAGACCGCGGGGGCGAAGCAGCTCGTCCAGCTGGGCATCTGGGGTGAGCGCGGAGGTACCGTCGAACACGTTGTAGAAGTTCGCGAGCGCGTCCATGTCAGAGCCTCAGACGACCGAATACGGAACGAGGTGGGGGATGTCGAAGTCCACGGCAGAGGAGTCGTCCTGCCACTCGTAGGTCGGAGGTCCGATGATCGCTCCCGGGCTGCCTGCGAGGCGGATGTGGTGGCCCGGGAGGGGATTGAAATAGGCGAACACCGTCGCCACGTCGACGATCTGGTCGACCCCTTCGCGGTCGGTCAACATCGTCCAGTTGAAGCGATTGCCGATGAGGACGCACCGGCCTCCCGCGCCGAGCCAGACGACGGAAGGCGGCGCGCTGGTCGGGGCAGGGAGCACCTTCCTGCCCGTGATCAAGGTGTACCGTCCGAGGTTTCTGGGGTCGCCGTGCCAGTGGGTGTTGTTGTGCGCCACGTTGATCAGGACGACATGATCCTCCCCGCTCTTTGGGCGTGACAGGAACCACCAGCCTTGATCCTCCGCGTGCAGTACCGTGAGGTGGTTGGCCGTGGCGGAAGGGGCCAGGAAGATGGATTGCCCGTCGGGTTGATCGAGCCGAAGCGACCCGAGGTCCGCGACGTCTCCGCGAGAGGGGCGCGGGCCAGTGCCGCTATCGAACTGCGTGCCCCGAACGAGCACCGAGCCACCCCGGACGTGAATCACGGCGTCCGAAGGAGGAGGGAGGGGGTTGCGGGCGTCGAAGGCGAGGGGGGCGTGACCCAGCAGACCGCCGTCGATGTGGAGCATCGTCCCGGAACCGGTCTCCACATCGATGCCCCGTTCACTCAGGCCGGTAAGCATCCCGGGCGTCAGCCGGGTGGCGTCGACCACGACGTGACGGAGGCGAGTGTCGTCGGGCGCGCGGAGGCGCAGGGCGTATCGGGTGCCGCCGAGGATCGTGCACCGGCGGATCAGGCCGCGGCGAGTGCTCGATTCGCTCGCGTCGCAGACCACGTCGATGCAGCCGCCCGCTCGCCCCTCGCCGTCGTCGAGCAGGAAGGACACGTCCTCGAACTCGAAGTGGACCCCGGGCGCGAGGCGCAGCAAGGCCTGCTCCTCCTGGGGTTCCACGAACTCGGTCGCGAGTGGCGCCGCCGCGGGGAGGATGCGACGGGCGATCGAGGGCCGGCCTTCACCGGTGGAGGTGCGCCCGACGCGGCCCCGCAGGACCAGGCAGCACTGGCGCCCGTCGGGCCCGCTGGGCGCGTCGATGCGGATGGTCTGGAAGGTGTTGTACGGCCCTCCGAGCAGCACCGGGAGCGCGGGGCGGGGGCTGCCCACGGTGCCGTCCGGCTCGGGGTAGTCGCGGGTGCTGCCGCAGGCCGCCTGGAAGGCGGCCCGCAGGGCGTCGGAGCTGTCGTTGCCGCGCACCGCGTCCCGAGTGCCAGATGGCCCGACGCCGTCGAGGGCGGTCTGCGCACCCCACCACTCCGGCAGCAGGGCGGCGACGCGTCGGGTGGCGAAGATCACGCGGCCGAGGGGTACGGTGTTGAGCCCGAGGACGTCGCGGGTGTGGCGCTCAGCACGACTGTAGCCGAAGATCTGGTAGGGCCCCGCCCGGAGCGAGCCGCGGATCACGAGGTCGGCGTCCTCGTCGAGGCGCAGCAGGGCTCCGTTGGCGACATAGAGCTCGACGTTCTCGGGGAGCTCGTAGACCCGGCGCGTGCCGGGAGTGGGGACACGATGGCCAGGAAGGCGGAAGCGACCGGGCGGGATATAGAAAATGATGCCCTGCGGTGGGGCGATGGACCCTGCCGAGTGGCCGAGGGCGCGAGCGTCGTTGCTGATGGTGATGAAGTAGGAACCGACGTCGAGCTGCTGGTCGACTGGAAATGGATGAGGGAACGGAAGTGGGCCCATGGCGATCAATCGCTCAAGATTCCGAAATTCCTCGCTAAAGTCACCCCGCATGATCGCCTCTCAGAAGATGTAGGTGCTGATGGATACACGGTTGGTTGTAATGCCATTCATGCAGCCACTTGGAATCCCACTGTGGAGGTCAAGGCTGCCGAATCGAGTGCAGAGGCGCTGTTCGAAACTATCCATCATGACGAGGTCGTCGATGCCGTCTCCGTTGATATCGCCTGGGCTCATGGCCTGACTTCCGAAATGATCGTAGACAGCGTGTTCGGTGTCCAGTCGGGTGGCCGCGATGACGGTGACTGTAGAGGACACGCCTTCAAGGGAGCCCGCGAAGACGTAAACTCGGCCGCGGTTGAATGGAAAGCCTTCACGAATCTCGTCCGATGCCTCCTCCGCGGTGGCGATCACGTCGGATAATCCGTCTCCATTGAGGTCTCCAGACGATGCCCATGCTACTGGGAACGGTGACGGAAAGGCCAGTGTGAGCGATGGGGCTCGCAAGCCCGTCGGGTACCGATAGAGATAGTACCGGGCGCCGGAGATGAGCAGGTCGACATGTCCATCTCCATCTGCGTCGCCCACTGACTGTGGAGTTCCAAGCCCCCAGTCTCCCGGAGTCGGCAGCGGTTCTGGAATTATCTCGATTCGCGGAGTCCCTCTGGGGCTGCCTGTCAGCACCGCGAACTGGTCATGGACGTGAGTAGTTCCTGCGCCTGAAAACAGGCTTGCGGCGACGACGTCTCCGTATCCGTCGAGATCGAAGTCTTCGAGGGCAGCGCGTATTGTAACGAGCGGATGCGCGAAGAGTCCGTCGAGTCGCCATGCCGCTTGAGGCACCGACGCCAGACCCCCGGGCGATCCGGCATAGACGAAAAGGATGGTCGCCTCCACGGGCTCCGAGACGTTGCATCCAAACACGATCGTCGTCACGAGGTCGGAGTATCCATCGCCATTCCAGTCAGCCGAGACTCCGAAGTTCATATGGGCACACGATCCGAGGCGTCCAAAGTCGGGCATGATGCGGGCGCGAAGGTCGCCCGGGCCACCCGTCACGAAAGTGAACCACGAATGCTCCAACTCGGCATCGCCGTCGCTCCAGGCAGTGTCCAGTACTCCGTCTCCATTGAAGTCTCCTCGCGCGACACCCCAGGGAAGCCGTTCGGCCGCAATGCCGGTCGGAACGGGTGCTCGGAGCCCTTCAGACGAACCGGCCATGAGCAGCAACTCCGCCGCATCACTCCTCCCCATTGGCGATCGGAACATGAACAGGTCATCGAACCCGTCCCCGTTGAAGTCACGGATCGTGCCCCAACTGGTGTCGTTCGGAGCGTCCCGATGCCGCACGCCGAACTCCCAGGTGTACGACGCCCGCGACCCCGCTGCCGTCCCACGTCGCCCGAACATACGCCAGAACACAACCCCCGGCGGTAGCGCCGTCGTCGGCCGCACCGTCGTCCCCTCGGCGTCGATCGTCTGGAGCACTCGGGTGCAGCAACGGTCGGCGCACACCTCCACCCGCGCCCCCGTCGTCCCGTCGGGCAGCACCCACTGGAAGGTCGGCCGCTGCGAGGTGACGCGTGACACCGACAGCGGCCGGATGGGTCGCGGCGGGGCGATCGTCGGGTCACCCGTGCGCACGCCACCATCCCCCGTGCACTCGCTCCCGGGCGCCGGCACCGCGTGCGGGTCGACGGGGACGAGAATGCCGCCGAGGTCGACCCGCGGCGCATCGCCCCACGGATCGGGGACATCGACTGCATCGACCGCCACATCGACCGCCGCATCGACCGCCGCATCGACCGTCGCGTCGAGGCCGAGGTCCACGGAGGCATCGAAGGAGACATCCGGCCCCGTCGGCACATCGTTGTCCGCCGCGCGGTCGACGATCGTCAGATCCATCGCGGAGCCGCGGTCGACCACCGTCGCGTCCTGGGAGCGGGGCTGCGCCTCCCCGGCACAGCCCGCGACGAGCCCCACCACCAGCAGGGCGAGGCAGCACGCCCACGGACTGGCGGGCACCCCACTCATGCGCGGAACCTCTGGTCAACCGGCAGGCAGAAGACCTCGGCGTAGCCGGTGACACCCGGCTCTTCGAGCGCCAGGTGGACGCTCAACAGCTCGCCCGACCCATTGCGCGGACCGACGAAGGCGCAGGCGGGCGCCCCGGGACTGACGCGCAGCGATCCCTGGTACTGCCCGCCCACCACCACCAGGGGGGCGTTGGGGCCCATGCGGGCGTTGGCCCGATCCCCCATGGACTCGAAGAGCGCCTGGGAATGGGCAGGAATCAAGCCCCACCGAATTGCGACAGCGTCGGGTTCGACGGTACGTGGCAGGTGACGGGTGTTGAGGAGCACCACCGGCCACCCCGTGAACTTCGTGACGTTGTACGAGGCGCCGATCGGCGAAGTCGCGGTGGAGAGAAACCGCGCGCTCCTCGAGGTGCAGGCCGTCGTCGTACACGCTGCGAGCGGGGTCCTGGCGTCCGAGAGCTGCGGCCCGTCCCCGACCAGCAGCAGCGGCTCGAAGGAGATGAAGATGTCCGCGCCGTCGGGCGGCTCGAAGCCTGGGAGGTGAGGGCCGGGCGGCGGGGTGTATCCCTGATTGTCGAAGGAACAACCGTCGACGAGAACGGTGCCGACCCAGAGCCAGAGCATCGCCTTCGCACGGCCGACGAAGGAGCATCCACGGAATCCGAGGGGCAGGCTCTCTCCGGCCCGCACCATGGCTCCGACGCCGTCATCGAGGGGCCGAAACGTACACTCGTCGAAGACGAGGCCGCTGGCGTCGAGCCCGGAGTTCGAGGCTCGCGCGAGAGGGGCCAGGCCCCGCTCGACGTCCCCCTCACGGACGATGTCCGGGAGGGGGCCGAGTCGAACCAGCGTGGAGCCCTTCCCCTCGAAGGAGCAGTGACGAACGGCCATGCCCTGCATCCCGACCGGACCGAGCGCGGAGGTGGTGATCTCCAGGCACGACGTCTCCCGGACCGCCGTCGCATCGAACAGGACGTTTCGGAGCGTGAAGCTGGCCGTGTTGACGAGCCGCAGTAGCGCATTCCCGCTGAAGCTGGAGGCGGCGACGAGGCGTGCTCGCTGGGCCTCGCGTCCTTGCCAGATGCCGCCCATGGCCGTGCTGGGAAAGACCTCCACCTCACGTCGCACCGCGCCGCCCGCAGAAGACTCTTCGTCAATGCCAAAGGGCCCTAGGAGGTCAAGCAAGGTCGTGCGGGTGCGACCTCCGCGGACTTCGACCGGCCGGTGGAGGGTGTAGGTTCCGCGTAGCTCGACGGGGATCATGGGTCGGTTGACGTAGACGCTGCCTCGAACGAAAGTGCCATTGTTCAGTGCGGGAGCATCCCATCGGTTCACCCGGTGGTGGATGGCAGCGTCGATCGCGAACTGCATCGCCCGGGAGGAGTCCTGTCCCGGTCTGACGCCCCACCATTCGGGCAGCACCTTCGGCGTGCGCTCCCCGAAGATCACCAGACCGCGAGGCTCGCTCCGGCCGTTGTCATCGAGGTCGAAGATCTTCGTGGCTTCGCAAACCAACGGGGACCCGATCTCGATGATGCATCCGTCGTCGGGCACCAGCACCGCGTCCGGCGCCATCCACAGCGTCACCTCGGGCGGGAACTGAAGCGAGGCGCCGAAGGGGTTGCGAATGCGCGCAGAAGCCAGAGCGGTGATGTTGCCGCCTGCACGGTGGAAGTCCCAGAAGTTATTGCCCCAACCGCCCAGACGGTCGGGGCGAACGCGCTCGATCAGGTAGCGTCCCGCTGGCAGGTAGAAGATCCTGTTCTGGACGGTGGAAGAGAGCGAGGGGTCGCGACCCAACGATTCGATCTTGAGCCGAAAGCGTTCGACGTTGGTGAGACCCGACGAGGGGCGCCCATCACGGACCACGCCTTCGGTGCCTTCGGTCAGGTCGATGAGTTCGCTGCCAAAGGACGTCAGAGGCACGAGAACCAACCTTCCATGTCGGTCGAGGTCAAGTCGAGGCCGTACCTTCGAGCGTGAAGCACGCTGCGGTCGCACCCTCGAACTGCACGACGTTCCAGCGTACGTAGCGCATGAGGTGCTCGAAGTTCACCTGGGAGACGCCGCCGTCGACCGCGATGGTGTCGAAGCGCCCGAGGCTGCCGAAATCGCGATCGGGGTGCATGCTGGTCTCCATCGCGACCCAGAGCAGCGGCGCCGTGGCCCCTTCGAAGCCGATGACCTTGAGCGTCAGGCACATCGAGCGGTAGTGCCTGACCTCGTAGGTCTCCCAGAAGGAGCACGGCCCGGCCTGGGTCACGCGGCGGGGCTTCGGGGTGAACAGGGCGATGCTCATGAGGGCGCTGGCGACGGAGCCCCTACCAGGCCATGCCGAGAACCTCCAGGGTGACAGTAGTCACGGAGGAGAAGGACACGTGCCATCGGACGTACCGAAGCACGCCGGAGGTGACGCTCTGGACGTCAATGGTGTTGGACGCCGTCATCGTGGTGAAGGTGACGAGGTCCTCCCAGTTGCCCGAGTTGTCGTCATTGTACATCGACGTCTGGAGCTTGACGGTGATGGACGTCCCGTTGAGGAAGAGGCAGCGAAGCGAGAGGTCGAAGCGGTTGCCGGACGCGGATGACAGGTCCGTCGCCTCGCGGCCGGGCTGGATGACCGGGTTGGCACCGGGCGTGGGGGAGATCGGGCCGTTGGTGATGTTGAGAACTTGTCCGGGCATTGGAGTCATCCCTTTCTGGTTGATGGTTGCGACGGTCGCAGATGCGGGGTCACTCGTATACGACCCCTTCGATGGTGAACTGCACGGTGGCGTCGCCGCCCTCCAGGACGAACACGCGCCAGCGCACGTAGCGCTGGAGGTCGGTGAAGACCCGCTGAACGCTGGTGGGGCCCTGCCCGATGAGGTCGAATATGCCCAGGCAGGCGAAACTCGCACTGTCCTTGTTGTTCGTGTCCTTCTCCATGCCGGTCTCCATCCAGATGCCGACCTGGGGCGCGCCGCTGGCCTCCAGCCCGATGATGCGCAGGGTAAGCCGCATGGCCCGATACCCCAGCACCTCGATGACGTCGTCGGGGGGCGCCACGACGCCCTCGTCGCCCGACAGGTCGCTCTCCTTGACGACCCGGACCAGCCGCGTTGCCCGAATGATGGCGGTACTCATGGGTGACCTCAGAGCCCGTCGAGCACGGGCACCAGGTAGAGCGTCCCGGTGCCCGAGATCATGCGGACGTTGAGGGTCTGGAGGCCGGCCATCACCCGCACCCGGACCACCTGGTTGCCTGGGAAGATCGCGACCGGGGCCGAACTCTTCGTGGGATCAGTAGGCGTGGGACTCCACGCGTTGGGTGTTGGGAGCGGGACAGAACCAGTGGTCCGGCTCGTCGTCAGTGCGACAGTGAGACTCCCGTCCATGCCTTCGAGAAACGCACGGTAGATGCAGGGAGCGACGTCGTCGACGCTCAACACCGTCGTAGTCAACGAGAGCACGTAGGAGTAGAGGCTCGTGCCGTCGTTGACGCAGGCAACCTCGGAGACGCGGGTCGGCTCTTCATCGAAGAAGCGCTGATATCCCATGAACGCAACGGCTCCCTTCCGTCATCGGCGAGGTCGATCGGACATTGATGAGGGAAGAAGGCGATGCCCTATTCCACACCCCACTCCGACAATATCGAGATCCAAGCGCTACGCCCAAACTGAGGGGGGGGGGCAACAGGAAAATCATCGCCGTTGACGATTATCGGCCTCCGTCGACCGCGAGAGGGTGTGGGTGGAGAAGGCCGTCGCAGCGCGCCGAGGTGGAGGAGCTCATCGACTTCAGCGAGCGCGCCTTCGGGATGTGGAGCCACGACGAGACGAGGCGCTACTACCTCGCGGGCGGAGGCTCCGAGGAGGACTTCACCGGGCACTGGGCGAAGGCGCTGGGGAGGCTCGACCGCACCGTGAGGGCCATCCGCGCGGGGAGGTACCGCTCCGGCGGAGGGGCGCTGGGGTACTGTATTTCAGGGCGGAAGCCGAAGGGCTGAGAGGCGCGTCGGGCCGACGGGGGAACTCCGCGCGTCGCCGACGACACCGGGCGCCTGTAGGCAGAACCTGTGGGGCGGCATGCGCGTTGACGATCGGTGGTCGTGGGCCACACGCTTGAGGGACGGTGCCTGCATGAGCGACCGCCCGAGCGACGACGACGGTGCGAGCGGGGCGCGGGTCCTGGTGATCGACGACGACGCCGACTGTCGCAGCTCGATCTGTCAGATGCTGGAGGAGGAGGGCTTCGTGCCGACGGCGGCGGACGACGGCGCCGCGGGCCTGGCGCTGGCGCTGGCGGCGCCCCCCGCGCTGGTGCTCTGCGACGTGCGCATGCCGGTGATGGACGGCTTCGCCACGCTGAAGGGGCTGCGCGGCTCGGCGTCGACGGCCCACGTGCCCTTCGTCTTCCTGAGCGCGGGCGTCGACCTGAGGGAGGTGCGGCGTGGGATGAACCAGGGCGCCGACGACTACCTCGTCAAGCCCTTCTCGGGCGAAGACCTCCTGGCGGCCGTGCGCGCGCGGCTTCGGCGCAGCATGCCCGAGAGGCCACGGCGCCCGGTGGTCACGCTGCCCGAGTCACCGCGGCTGGCGGGGAGGCTGCTGCCGGAGCTCATCGCCGGGCGCTACCGGCTCGCCGGGCGCGCGGGGCGGGGCGGCATGGGGGCGGTGTTCCAGGCGCGCGACGTGACACGCGGCGAGGACGTGGCGCTGAAGTTCCTGGTCGACAGCGGCCGGTCGTCGGACCGCTTCGAGAGGGAGTGCGCGATCCTGGCGCGCCTCGATCACCCGCGCGTGGTGCGCTACCGCGAGCACGGGGCGACCATGGACGGCGATCCCTTCCTGGTGATGGACTGGCTCCACGGCGAGGACCTCGCGGCGCGCCTGACCCGCGGCACCCTGAGCCTGGACGAGGCCACCCGGGTGCTGCGCCACGCGGCCGAGGCGCTCGCCGTCGCGCACGAGGCGGGCGTCGTCCACCGCGACGTCAAGCCTGGCAACCTCTTCCTGGTCGACGGCGAGATCGAGCGGCTCGCGCTGATCGATTTCGGCGTCGCGCGCGGGCCCGACTCGGGGGTCTTCACCATGCCCGGCGAGGTGCTCGGGACGCCCGGCTACCTCGCGCCCGAGCAGGTCGACGACGCCGCCGGGGCCACCGCCCGCTCCGACGTGTTCGGCCTGGGGTGCACCGTCTACGCGAGCCTCGTGGGCCACTCGCCCTTCCGCGGCGCCACGGCGATGGCCTCCCTCGCCAGCCTGCTACGGGACGACCTCCCCTCCGCGCGCTCGCTCCGACCGGACGTCCCTCCGGCGCTCGATGCGCTTATCACTGCGATGCTCTCCCGCGACCCCGAGGCCCGCCCTCGCGACGGCCGCGCCGTCCTCGACCGCCTCGACGCGCGCTGACTCAGGCCTTGCGCGGCACCTCGACGACGAAGGCGCTGCCCTCCCCGGGGGCGCTCTTCACCGTGATGCGCCCGCCGTGGAGCTCGACGATCTGCCGCGCGATGTAGAGCCCGAGACCGAGCCCCGACGGGCTCGCCGTCGGCCCGGCGACCCGCTCGAAGCGCTCGAAGATCCTCTCCTGGCTCTCCTGCGCGATGCCGATGCCCTGGTCGCGGACCGTGATGCGCGCTCGCTCGTCGTCGCCCTCCACCGTGATTCGTACGGGCCTCCGCTCGCCGTACTTGATGGCGTTGGAGAGGAGGTTGGTGGCGACCTGGCCCATCCGCACGGGGTCGAAGTCGCCGGGCGTCGGGGCGTCGGCGTCGACCTCGAGGGTGACCCCGACCCGCGCCGCGCCGGGGCTGAGCTGGGCGGCGACGTCGCGGACGACCGCGGCGAGGTCGCAGGGCTCGCGGTGGATCTCCAGCCTGCCCAGCCGGATCGCGGTGAGGTCCATGAGCCCCGCGGCCAGCGACGAGAGCCGGGCGCTCTGGCGCAGCGAGGCGTCGAGCGCCTCGACGAGCTGGTCGCGCTCCGGGGTCGCGGGCGCCACCCGCCGCACCCGGCGGGACAGCAGGTCGAGCTGGAGACCGAGCGCGGTGAGCGGCGTCTTCAGCTCGTGCGAGGCGATGGAGATGAACTCGTCGCGCATCTGCACGGCCGCCTTCGCCTCGGCGTAGAGGCCGGCGTTCTCCGCGGCCATCACCTCGAGCGCGGCGGTGCGATCGCGCACGCGAGTCTCCAGGTCCCGGTACGACCGGTCGAGCAGCGCGCCCATCTGGTTGATCGACGCGGCGAGGCGCCCGAGCTCGTCGCGAGAGTGCACCGGGAGCGTCACGGAGAAGTCCCCGGTGCCCATCCGCCTGGCGGCGTCGTCGGCCGCCGCGAGGCCTCGCGAGATCGCGCGAGAGATGCGGAAGGTCATCGTGAGGCCCACGGCCTCGACGGTGAGCACCGCGAGGAAGAGCAGGGTGATCACCACCCGCTCCATCCAGCGCGAGCCCTCGCCGAGCACGGCCGAGAAGGTCGCCTCGACGCCGGACAGCTCGTAGTTGATGCGGTGCACCCGGGCCAGCGCGTCGTCGAGCGCCCGCTGGTCGAGGGAGCCCGCGCTCCGCAGCGCGTGGTACCGCACGCCGGCCTCCCTGAACTCCGAGAGCAGCCCGTCGGCCTGCGTCCACGCCTCGATGGCGCGCGCCAGGTAGCTCACCGTGTGGAAGCGCCGGAGCAGGTCGACCATCGCGGGGATGTCCTCGTCGGCGATGCGCCCCTGGAGGAAGCCGGCCCGCACCACGCCCGGGTCGAAGTCGGGCCGCATGAGCTCGACGCGCGCCCGGTGGTCCCCCTCGGGGACGCGCAGCTCCGAGAGGAAGCGCTGGTACCCCCGCTCGTCGCCGGTGAGCGCGTAGCGCTGCAGGCTGAGCGCGGCGTCCTTCTGCGCCTTCGACCAGGTGCCCTCGCCGGCGACGAAGGCGCGCACCGCGGACAGCGTGCGCATCGCGAAGCGCAGCGTGGCGAGCTCGCACGCGATCAGCAGCGCCATCGTGCCGATGACCAGGTAGAGCTTCCGCCCGATCGACACGTCGTTCCAGAGCGTCATTGGGCTCTCAACCCCTTCGCGGTCGAGGCATCTCCCTCGGGGTCAGATCGTCGAGGTGCGCGCCAGCCACGCGCCGCGGGCCGCGCGCCAGGTCGGGCGCATCGCGCTCCACTGCGTGACGGCCTCGAGCTCGATGAGCAGCGCGGCCACCCGGTGGTCGTCGGTGGCGCCCTGCACGGCGGCGACCCAGCCCGCGCGCCGGGTGCGCCAGGAGTTCTGCACCGACGACCAGCCCATCGCCGCCTCGAGCCGCAGCAGCTGCGCGCCGAGCTCGCTCGCCGACCGGGAGCCGCGCACGTTGTTGAGCCAGTGCTGGCGCTGCGCCGCGAAGGTCGGCGACACCGCCGCCCACGACACCCCGTCCTCGAAGCCCAGCAGCGCCCGCTTCAGGTCCGCGGACTGCGCCTCGGCGGGGAGAGCCCGCAGCGCGACCGCGCAGCCCGCGGCCGCCATGACCGCAAGGAACGTTCGTCGACGAACCATCACCATGAGACACCTCCCTCGTGCGCCAGGGCGGAGCTTCGCCGCGGCGCCTGAGAGAGTCACCCGGAGCCCGGTCGGGGACAATCCCCCCGGGTTGCCAACAGGGCGCTCGCCGGGGCCTCGCGGCTACGTCACGGAGTCGGGCGGGGCTATCGGCGGGCGTCGATTCGGGCGGCCGCGAGCAGGTCGTAGCGGTCGAGGTTCATGACCTTGTTCCAGGCGGCCACGAAGTCGCGGACGAACTTCTCCTGCGCGTCGTCGCTGGCGTAGACCTCGGCCAGGGCCCGGAGCTGCGAGTGCGCGCCGAAGACCAGGTCGGCCGCCGTGGCCGTCCACCGCGCCGAGCCGGTGGCGCGGTCGCTGCCCTCGTAGACGCCCTTCGCCGACGCGGAGGGCCTCCACGCGGTGCCCACGTCGAGCAGGTTCACGAAGAAGTCGTGGGTGAGCGCGCCGGGCCTGTCGGTGAACACGCCGTGCTTCGAGCGCCCGTGGTTGGCGTCGAGGGCGCGCATCCCGCCCACCAGCACGGTCATCTCGGGCGCCGTCAGCGAGAGCAGGTTGGCCCGGTCGAGCAGCCTCGTCTCCGGCGTGAGGGGATCTCCCTCGCCGACGTAGTTGCGGAAGCCGTCGCCGGCGGGCTCGAGCACCTCGAAGGCCTCGACGTCGGTCTGCTCCTGCGAGGCGTCGGTGCGGCCCGGCGCGAAGGGCACGGTGACCGCGTGGCCGGCCTTCTTCGCGGCCTCCTCGACGGCCGCGCAGCCGCCGAGCACGATCAGGTCGGCCAGCGAGACCTTCTTGCCGAAGTCCCTCTGCACCGTCTCCAGGGCCGAGAGCACCTTCGCCAGGCGGGCGGGTTCGTTGGACACCCAGTCCTTCTGCGGCGCGAGGCGGATGCGCGCGCCGTTGGCCCCGCCGCGCTTGTCGGTGCCGCGGAAGCTGGCCGCGGCGTTCCAGGCCGTCGAGACGAGGTCGGCGATCGACACGCCCGCGTCCATGATCCTGCGCTTGAGCGCGGCGATGTCCGGCCCGTCGATGAGCTCGTGGTCCACGGCGGGCACCGGGTCCTGCCAGAGCTGCGGCGCCGGGATCCACGGACCGAGGTACCGGGCGCGCGGGCCCATGTCGCGGTGGAGCAGCTTGAACCACGCGCGGGCGAAGGCGTCGGCGAGCTGGTCGGGGTGCTCGTGGAAGCGCTTCGCGATCGGGGCGTAGATGGGGTCGAGCTTCAGCGCGAGGTCGGTGGTGAGCATCATCGGCGCGTGGCGCTTCGAGGGGTCGTGCGCGTCGGGCACGGTGCCCTGGGCCTCGGGGTTCTTCGGCCTCCACTGCTTC
>Ga0208263_100498_pt1 | contig 14526 bp, 17 predicted proteins | sample LakWasMet28_LOW6_2_FD_183872 | JGI IMG/M metagenome (GOLD analysis project Ga0208263, IMG submission 183872) | Freshwater sediment methanotrophic microbial communities from Lake Washington under simulated oxygen tension - Sediment Metagenome... | ecosystem: Environmental > Aquatic > Freshwater >... | reverse complement strand
GACGTGCTGTTCGGCACCTTGCTGATGTTTCTGTATTCCATCGGCCACGGCGCGCTGCTGCTGGCGGCGGGCAGCTCGGTGGGTTTCGCCCAGTGGGTCGCCCGCTCGCGCTGGGCCGGGCGGGTCAATTGGCTGTTCACTCGTCTCGCCGGGGCTTTGCTGATCGGCTATGCGCTATATCTCACCGCCGAGATGGCCGGTTGACTGACCTGAAGCAGATATCCGCCGTCCTGCCAGCGCCGACTTCTGGCCGGAGGTAAAAGGCCGACTGCATCCATTTCGGGAGTGACTCGTCTCCATTAATGGAGAGTAAGCTTGTTTTTATCGATCACTCAATGGAGCATCGTTATGACAATTCGTGAAGTCGTCCTCTGCAATCCCGTACGCACCGCGATCGGTACCTATAACGGCAGCCTCAAGGACGTGGCTGCTCCGATGTTGGGCGCGACGGCAATCCGCGAAACCCTGAAGCGTGCCAATCTTCCCGCCGAGAAGGTTCAGGCCTTGGTCATGGGCAATGTGATCCAGGCCGGCGTCAAGATGAATCCGGCGCGCCAGGCGGGCATCGCCGGCGGCTTGCCGGTCGAGGTGCCGGCGCTGACGGTCAACCGCGTCTGCGGGTCCGGCGCACAGGGCGTGGTCAGTGCCGCGCTCGAAATCTGGTCCGGCATGATCGACTGCGCCATCGGCGGCGGCATGGAGAACATGGATCGCGCGCCCTACCTGATGCCGCAGGCCCGATGGGGCGCGCGCATGGGCGACGTCACCGTCTACGACGCCATGCTGATGGACGGTCTTAACGACGCCTTCTCCGGCCAGCATTCGGGCTGGCATACCGAAGACCTGGTGACGAAGAACAGCATCAGCCGCGCCGACCAGGATGCGTGGGCCTTGCGCTCGCAGCAGAACTTTTCCGCCGCGCAGGCCGCCGGCAAGTTCGCCGCCGAGATCGTTGCCGTCGAAGTGCCGGGCCGCAAGGGTCCGACGCTGTTCGACAAGGACGAGCACAATCGCCCGGAGACCACCGCCGAAAGCCTGGCCAAACTCAAACCCGCCTTCCGCAAGGAAGGCAGCATCACCGCCGGAAACGCGCCCGGCCTCAATACCGGCGCGGCGGCGATGATCGTTGCCGAGCGCAGCTGGGCAGAAAAGAACGGTCTCAAACCCATGGCGAAGCTGGTGGCCTACGGCATCGGCGCGGTCGAGCCCGGCTTCTTCGGCCTCGGCCCGGTGCCGGCCGTGCGCCAGGCGCTGGCGCGTGCCGGATGGAGTGTCGCCGACGTGCAGCGGGTGGAGATCAACGAAGCCTTCGCCGCGATTGCGCTGGCCTGTCAGCGCGAGCTGGGCTTTGCGCCGGACATCGTCAACGTCGAAGGCGGGGCGATTGCCCACGGCCATCCGATCGGTGCTTCGGGCGCTGTGCTGGCCACGCGTTTGATGCACTCGATGAAACGCGACGGTCTCAAGCGCGGCATCGTCACCCTCTGCATCGGGGGCGGGCAGGGTATCGCGCTGGCCATCGAAATGCTGTAGGAAAGGTTCGCGCGGATTAATTGTTCGACTCGACTCAAGGAGACACCATGAAAATCGCAACGAAACTGCGTAATGGCGCAATCGCCCATGCCATGCTGGTCATGATTGGCGCCACTGCGACGGCAGCCGTCGCCGCAGACAAACTTGTGGATGTGGGCAAATTCGAGTACGAAGGCTCCTGCTCCGTTTGTCACGGCGCGGCGGGCAAGGGCAACGGACCCTTCATGGGGCAGCTGACGGCCAAAATTCCCGATCTCACCGTACTGGCGAAAAACAACGGCGGCGTGTTCCCCTTCGACCGCGTGTATCAGGTCATCGATGGCCGAGAGGAATTGAAGGCGCACGGCTCGCGCGAAATGCCGATCTGGGGTCGCGGCTTCCGCATGCAAAGTTCGGCCTTCTTCCGTGATTACCCGCCGGACGACGCCGAATCCTCCGCACGCAGTCGCATCCTGGCCTTGACCGAGTATCTGTACCGGTTGCAGGCGAAGTAGTTCGCCCTCGACATGGTCCGCGCCGCATGCACGGATCGCGGCGCGGGCTGCTGATCGGGGCTGCGATCGCAAATGAAAGGTATTTCACCATGAAACCAGGAAGCATTCGTCTGCTGCTGATCGTCCTGACGGCGATGGCAGCGCAAGCGATCGCCCAGCAGGCGACCACTCCCGTCAATCCCGTACAGCGCGAACTGATCTACTGCGCCGATCAGATGAGCCACGAGGAGCGCGAAGCCTATCGCGCCAAAATGCAGGCGACGCGGTCGGCGGCGGAAAAGGAGGCTCTGCGCACCGCACACCGCCGCGACATGCAGGAACGCGCCCGTGCCGCCGGACGCGAGGGGCAATGTGAGCCACTCGGTCCCGGTGGAATTGGGCCTGGCGCGGGACAGGGCAGGGGTCCGGCAAAATGAGCGCGCCAGGAAAATTTACGTGCGTCCTGGCCTGCGCCATTCTGCTGGCCGGTTGCACTGACGCACCCAAGGGCGACCCCGTGCGCGGCATGGAGGTGCACAAGGTCTGTCTCAATTGCCACGGCACCGAGCTCTACACCTCGCAGAACCGCAAGATCAAGTCCCTCGGTGCCTTGCGCAAGGACGTGGTGCGCTGGGGCGACTACTATGCACCGGCGCTGTCCGAGCAGGACGTGGACGACGTGACCGCCTACCTCAACCGGGACTTCTACAAGTTCTGATGGTCGGGCGGTGAGCGAGCATGGACAGCCTGAGCTCGACCCATCTCATCGCCACCGCGCTGGTCTTCGTGGTGTCGCTGGTGTTTTCCATGTTGGGGCTCGGCGGCGCCATGCTCTACGTGCCGATCTTCAAATGGCTCGAACTGCCGCTGAAGACGGTGGCAATCCCGCTCGGCCTGTTGCTCAACGGCGCGACCTCGCTCTCGGCATTCCTGCGCTACTGGCGCGAGGGTCTGGTCGATTTTCGCGGCGGCCTGCCGGCGGCGGTGGCGGCGGTCATGGCCGCGCCGCTGGGCGCTTTGAGTATGGCCTATGTGTCGCGTGATGCGCTGCTGCTGCTGTTCGCCGCCTTCACCGCGCTGGCGGGTGCCTACAGCCTGAAGGCAGGGGCGCAGGAAGCGGCCGAGCCGCCGTCCCGCCAGCGCCGACTCTTGATTGGTCTCGGCCTGGGCGCCGGCGAGGGTTTCGTCGGCGGACTGCTCGGGGTGGGCGGCGGCTTCATCGTCGCGCCGGTACTCATGGCGCTGGGCTTTCCGACCAAGCGGGCAGTTGCGACCACCAGCTTCATCGTCACCTTCGCCTCCATTTCCGGCTTCGCCGCTCACGCCGCGGCCGGGCGATTCGATCCGCTGCTGACCGGTCTGACCTTGCTGGCGGCGATTGCCGGTGCCCAGGCGGGCGCATGGTTCATGGCGATACGCGCCAAGCCGGCCTGGGTGAAACGGCTTTACGGTGGCCTGCTGCTGGCAGTGGCGGCCAAATTATTCTGGGATGTGATGCATTGACTGGGAGCGCACCATGGATATGAACGATACGAAACATGTTTTGCTGCACGCACTTGAATTTCACGGCCACCGCTGCTGGGCCAGCGTCGCGGGCGTACGTGTCGGCCTCGCTGCCCTGCGCGAGCTGGGCGTCAAACGGTCTGGTGGTGGCCAGTTGCATGCCGTGGTGGAAATCGGGGAGGACCACGGCGGCATGTGCTTCGCCGACGGCGTGCAGTTCGCCACCGGCTGCACCCTGGGCAAGGGCAACATGAGCAAGCAGCCGCTGGGCAAGCTGGCGGTAACCCTGGTCGAGAAGAAGACCCATCGGGCGCTGCGCATCAGCTACAAGCCGACGCTGCAAAAGCAAATCGCCGAATCCGCCTTCATGACCAAGCGCGGGCAGGGCATCGAACCCGACGATATTCCCGAAAGCGAGCAGATGGAACTGGTGAACCTGGTCTGGAATGCGCCGGAATCGGACGTGATGACCATCGAAAAAGTCTTCAGTTACGACCACGACTGGCTGCCCGAGACCATGGGCTTCGTGCCCTGCGCCGCCTGCCACGAACTCACGGCACGGGCCTATCTGCGCGTGGTGGGCGACAAGCATGTCTGCATTCCGTGTTCGGGATACGACCGTTGAACCGAAGCCGAGCGCGATGAGGCGCTTCGACTCGGCCTGTTGGCGGTGGCGATATTGATTGCGGTTGCGGCCGCCAAACTTCAGCGCGGCGAATAGAAGTGTTTCCGACGACATGAGCGGAAGCCAGCACGACCACTCCCATACGCACGGCAGTACCGGAAATCCCGAGCAGCGCCGCCGCCTGCTGATCGCACTCGGCCTGACCTGGGGTTTCGCCGTGGTAGAGGCCGTTGCCGGCTGGCGAGGAGGCTCGCTGGCGTTGCTGGCCGATGCCGGCCACATGGTGACCGACGGAGCAGCGCTGGGGCTGGCGCTGCTGGCCGCATGGCTTGCCGCGCGACCACCGTCGGCGCGGCATTCCTACGGCTTTGGCCGCAGCGAACTGTTCGCGGCGCTGATCAATGCGCTGGCGATGCTCGCCGTGGTGGGCGGCATCGGCATCGAAGCTTGGTCGCGCTTCGCGACGCCGCGTCCGATCGACGGCGCGCTGGTTTCCACCGTTGCGGTGCTGGGGCTGGCGGTCAATCTGTTCGTCGCCTGGCTGCTCTCGCACGGCCAGGACAACCTCAACGTGCGCGGCGCCTTCCTGCATGTGCTGGGCGACGTGCTCGGCTCCGTGGCGGCCATCGCCGCGGGTCTGGTGGTCTGGCTGACCGGCTGGACGCCGATCGACCCGCTGCTGTCGCTGCTGATCGGAGGCCTGGTGCTGGCGGCCAGCCTGCGCCTGCTGCGCGATGCCTTGCATGGCCTGATGGACGGCGTACCGTTTGCCATCGACCTGGCCGCACTGGGGCACGAACTCGCCACCGTGCCCGGCGTGGTCGAGGTGCATGACCTGCATGTCTGGGCGCTGTCAGGCGAGCGGCTGGCGCTCACCGCCCATGTGCGGGTCCGCGATCTCGCCGCATGGCCCGAAGTTCTGGAAGGCTTGCGCCACGAGACGGAGGAACACGGCATCGGCCACGCCACCTTCCAACCCGAAGCCGTGGCTTGGGTGCCACTGACACGGCGCTGAGAATCGCGAAACCTGCATCCTTTTTGCCACTGCTTCGTCTTCTTTGTCATCTGCAATCCAAAGGAATGAATGCCATGAAGAACATCAAGGTGCTCGGCACCGGTTGCGCCAACTGCAAGACCACACTCAAGCTGATCGAGGATATGGCCGCCAGCAAGGGCGTTGCCGTGCAACTCGAAAAGGTCGAGGAAATAAAGGACATCATGGGCTACGGTGTGATGAGTACGCCCGGCGTCGTGATCGATGGCAAGTTGGTGCATGCAGGCGGCGTTCCCGGTCGCGACAAGATCGAGCAATGGCTGGCCGGTTCCTGATCCGAGGCGGAGATTGATTCATGAACCCGCAAAAAAAGTTCCACTTGGTGTTTTCCGTCGTCATGGGCGCGATGATGGTGTTTCTGATGACCTTCGTCATCACGCTGGTGAATGTCGGCTGGATCGACAACTTCTTTCCGATGTGGATGAAGGCCTTCGGCATCGCTTTTATCGTGGCGGTGCCGGTGATTTTTTTCCTCGCTCCCGTGGCGCGCAAGCTCACCGGGCGCCTGCTGGGCATGCCGGCGTAATGCAGCGCCGTCCCGCCAGCGCCGACTCCCATTTACATGGCGTTTCCTTTCCCCGGTAAGCCTGTCCCGCCCGTCTGCGTTGATTGAACTGAACCGACGCATTGTCGGATGTCTCTTAACCACTGAAGGAGTCTAATCATGAGACTCACGCACATCGCACTTGTTGCATTTCTCGGCGCAGCGCTGGCCGCCCCTGTCATTGCCCAGCCCGTTCAGGGCGCAGGCCCGGGCATGGGACCAGGAGCCGGAATGGGTCCGGGTGCCGGGATGGGGCCTGCCGCAGGCAACCGTGGCAAAGCCGCACGCTTTGCTTGGAACAAGACCAACACCGCCGGGTGGTCGCTGATGACGGCGGAAGAACGCACCGCCAATCAAGCCAAAATGCGCGCCGTCAAGACCTATGACGAGTGCAAGGCTTTGCAGGACGAGAATCACAAGACCATGGAAGCCCGCGCCAAGGAGAAGGGTGTGACACTGCCGGCGCCGCGCCAGAATGGCTGCGATGTCATGAAGGCCCGCGGCTATTTCAAGTAGCATTCGGCATCCACCGCCGTAGGGTGGAAAACAGCCCGGCCGCGAATTCGCGGCCGGGTGTCCTTTCCCTGGTGTCCGCCCACCATGCCTTCCGCGCTGCGCGCCTGTTGCCAGTGGTTCATCCGCCTGTTGCTGGTACTCGGCGCGATCTTCTCCAGCCCGATCCATGCCGCAGCGGGTGCACCGGCTACCGGTATCTATCGCCTGGATGTCGCTTTCAATCTGGCCCGTTCGCGTCTCATGGGCACTGCGGATATTCAGCCTGCCCGCCCCGGTCGTCTGAAGCTCGACCTGGGGGATCTAAAAATCCTCTCCGTCGAAGCCGATGGCCGACCGGTGGCCCTGCCGGCGGAAGCCGACGCGCCGCTGTTGGTAAATGTCCGCAAGCGCCTGAACATTCGCTATGAGGCTGACTATCCCGCGGCCGACACGGAGCAAATATCGGCCGCCGGAATAGCGCTCGCCGGTGAGTGGTATCCCGTGGTGCACGGCAGTTACCGCTACCGCCTGCGCGCCGTGCTGCCCGAGGGTTGGCAGGCGGTGTCGGAAGCCGACGCGGTGCACCGTGTGGTGGTGGCCGGCGATGTCCGCCATGAGTTCCTGTTGCGCCATGCGCTGCCGCATCAGGACGGCATCAGCCTGATCGCCAGCGACCGCTTTGTGGTCACGCAGCGCAAGTATCGCGACATCGACCTGGCCGCTTTTTTCCTGCCCGAAGATGCCCATCATGCGCAGCGCTTTCTCGACAAGGCGGCCGAATACCTGGCCCGCTTCGAGCGGCAACTCGGCCCCTATCCATACCAGCGACTGTCGCTGGTCGAGCATCTGCACGGCGGCGCCCACTCGCTCCCCGGCTACATCGTGCTGACGCCGGACAATCTTCGCGCCGAGGCGTGGGAGGACACGTCGCTCGATCACGAGATCGCCCATCAGTGGTTCGGCAACCTGGTATTCACCGACTACGGCAGCGGCAACTGGAACGAGGGGCTGACGATCTATGTTGCCGATTACCTGTCGTCGGAAGCCGCGGGGCGCGGCTGGGAATGCCGGCGACGCATCCTCGCCGGTTACGGCAACAACATTCCGGCGGGCAAGGCCTATCCACTGGCCGCATTCGAGGAAAAGGAGGATCGCGCTTCCAAGTCCATCGGCTATGGCAAATCGGCCATGGTGTTTCACATGCTGCGCCGGGATCTGGGCGACGCGCGCTTTTTCGCCGGACTCAGGCGCTTCGTCGAACAACATCGTTTCCGTGTGGCTTCCTGGCACGACATCCGCAAGTCTTTCGAGGCAGCCGCGGGACGCCCGCTCGACGCATTTTTCGCGCAATGGGTGTGGCGGGCGGAGACGCCAGAACTCGACATCGCCGCCGTCTCGATACGGCAAACGGCGGCAGAGGTCGTCGCCGAGTTCACTGTCACCCAGGAAACCCAGGGCACGCCGGCTTTCCGGATGCGGCTGCCGGTGACCTGGTGCTTCGCCGATGGTCGCCGCGTCAGCGAAACCGTGACGCTGAACGGTCCGCGCACCATCCTGCGACGCAGCTTCGCCGAGTCTCCGGTAGAGATCGCGCTGGACGAGGAATTCGATGTCTTCCGCACTCTGCGGGATGCCGAATACCCGCCCACCATCGAGCGGCTGCTCACCCGCGAACGCATCCTCTATGTTAGCGACAAGACCCTGCCGTCTTACTACCAGCCTGTCATCAAGCGCCTCACCGCGCTTGATAGCCAGGTGATGGGCATGCGTGTCGACGATATGGGCACGCGCCCGGGTCGATCAGCCGGCAAGCGCCCGGCCGGCCCCGCAAGCGCGAGATTCTGGCAAGGCACCGACGCGGCCGGGGCTGACGCCGCGCCGGCCGCGGGCATGCCCGCGGATTCGGTGCTGGTGCTGGATCGGACCAACCCGATGCTGGCGCGGCTGTTTCCCGAGCCGCCGCCGGCCGCGGGCGATTTTGAAGTCTCGGTGGCGCCTCATCCGCGCGATGCGCGGCGTCTGGTCGGGCTGATTCATGCCGAATCGGCGGATGCCGTCAGCGCAGCACTGGATGCCATGCCCAATCTCTGGTGTGTTTCCCGCGTGGTGCTGAAGGAAGGGCGGGTCATCGAAAAGACGGTAGCGGAGACGCCACGTGGCATCCGCAGAATGCTGTCGCCATGAAAATCCTCGCCCCCGGCGTGACATGGAAATGAATTCCGTCCTTCCGGGTGCCGGAAGCCGTTGGATGACCTGGCGCACACTCCTCGCCCTGCTTGCCATCGGGTTTGTCTCGGGATGCGCAAGCCTGCGCTCCGATGTGCCGCGGGTGCCGTCGCATGCGTTTGAGCAGCCTGAAGAAACTTCGCTCGGACGCAGCTTCGCCGCGCGCCTCGCCGAATCGCCGGGTCTCTCCGGCTTCCATCTGCTGGCGTCCGGCGAAGAGGCCTTCATCGTTCGCGCCGCCACGGCCGAGGCCGCGCAAAAGACCCTCGACCTGCAATATTTCATTGTCGCCGACGATGCCACCGCCACGCTCCTGCTCTACCGGGCGCTGCGTGCGGCGGAGCGCGGCGTGCGCGTGCGCCTGCTGGTGGATGACCTCGGCATTCGCGATCACGACGACTTGCTGGCTACCCTCGACGCCCATCCGAACATCCAGGTGCGGACCTACAACCCGTTTTCCTGGCGTAGCGTCTGGGGGCTTTCCCGCGTGCTCGAATACCTGGGCGATGGCGAGCGCCTCAACCGGCGCATGCACAACAAGCTATGGATCGCCGACAACGCGGTGGCCGTGATGGGTGGTCGCAATCTGGGCGATGCCTACTTCGCCACCAATCGGGACAGCGATTTTGCCGATCTCGACGTGTTGGTCGCCGGTCCCCTGGTGCGCGAGGTGTCGCGCAGTTTCGATGCCTACTGGAACAGCCCCGCGGCAATCCCGATCAGGAGCTTTTCGACCACGCCGCCAGGCCCCGAACAACTTGCCGCAATCCAGGCGCAACTGCAGGCGCGTGCCGACAAGTTCCGCGACACCGCCTATGCCAAGAGTGCACGCGGCACGGATCTGGGCCGGCTGCTGCGCGGCGGCCAGCTCGACCTCGTTACCGCACCGGCCGCGATACTGCACGACCAACCGGAGAAGACCCGGCCGCAGGGGACGGAGCCGCCCATCTTCTCCGCGCTGCGCTCGACCATCCTGTCCGCCCGCCGCGAAGCGCTGCTGGTTTCACCCTATTTCATTCCCAGCGAACGCGGCGTGGCCGGCTTGTGTTCGCTTGTCGCCAAAGGCGTGCGCGTGCGGATACTGACCAACTCGCTGGCCTCAACCGATGTTCCGGTGGTGCACGCCGGCTATGCCCGCTACCGGCCGCGCCTCGTGGCCTGCGGCGTCGAACTTTACGAACTGCGGCCCGGCGCCAAGACCGTGAAGCGCGGCCTTTCCTCGGGCGCCAGCCTGCACGCCAAGGCGGTGATCGTCGATCGCGCAGCGCTGATCATCGGCTCGATGAATCTCGATCCGCGCTCGCGGCAGTTGAATACCGAAGTGGCGGTACGAATCGAGAGCCCTGCCCTCGGGGAGCAACTGGGCGCCCTGTTCGACGAGGCAGTGTCGCCCGATCAGGCCTATCATGTCGATCTGGTCGAGCGCGGCAACGCGGCATCGACGCTGGTCTGGCGGGGCGAGGTCGACGGCCGGCCCGTGCGTTTTGACAGCGAACCCTTGGCGAGCTGGTGGCGACACCTCGTCAGCGGCCTGTTCGGAGGTCTGGCACCGGAGGAGTTGCTTTGATGTGCCGCAGGGGCTGCATCCTTTTCCATCCGACTTCGTCTCCTTTTGGTGTGCTGGCGCCGTACCGCCAGCGCCGACTCTTGGATTACCGTTCAGCGAGATAACAATGAGCCTGCTTTCCGCGCAAAACGTGACAAAAACCTACCGCGTCGGCGATATCGACGTGCCGGCGATCAAGGGCGTCGATTTCGCCATCGAGCCGGGCGCCTTCGTCGCCTTCGTCGGCCCCTCGGGCAGCGGCAAGAGCACGCTGCTCAACATGATCGGCTGCCTCGACCATCCGACCAGCGGCACGCTGAAAGTGCTCGACACCGACATCGCGACGCTGGACCGCCATGCCGCCGCAAAATTTCGCGGCGAGCACATCGGCTTCGTGTTCCAGGACTTCAACCTGATCCCCGTTCTGACGGTGTTCGAGAACGTCGAGTACCCGCTGCGCATGGTGCAGAAATGGCCGCTGGAGAAGCGCCGCGCGCAGACCATGCGGCTGCTTGCCGCCGTCGGCATGGCCGACCAGGCCGACAAGCGCCCCGACCAGATTTCCGGCGGGCAGAAGCAGCGCGTCGCCGTGGCGCGCGCCCTGGTGAGCCAGCCCAAGCTGGTGCTGGCCGACGAGCCGACCGCCAACCTCGACCACGACACCGCCTACCGCATCCTCGAACTGATGAAAACCATGCGCGACGAGTTCAACACCACCTTCGTCTTTTCCACTCATGACCCGAAGATCATGGGCGAGGCGGAAGTCACCTTCACGCTCGAAGACGGGCGTCTGCAGGATGGAGGCAGCCATGCTTGATATCCTCTCCATCGCCAGCCGCAACCTCTTGCGCTACCGCCGCCGCAGCATGCTGACGCTGTTGCTGATCGTGATCGGCATGGTCGCGGTGCTGCTGTTCGTTGCCGTCGCCGGCTCCTTCAAAACCATGATGGTGGGACAGATCACCGATTCGGTGCTGGGCCATCTGCAGGTGCATCGCAAGGGCTATGTCGCATCGATCGAAAACCTGCCGCTCAACCTCAACCTGCGGCCGCCCGTGGTGGCCAAGGTGGAGGAGGCGCTGAAAGCCAATCCGGCGGTCGAAAGCTGGTCGCCACGCGTCAAATTCGGAGGCATGTTCAGCAACTTCGCCGAGACCACCAGCATTCGCATCAACGGCATCGACCCGGAACGCGAGGCGACTACCACGCCGCTGCTGCCCGGCCGCATGACCGAGGGCGACAAGGACGGCGCGCTGGTCGGCCGCGGCCAGATCGTGATTCCGCAACTCCTGGCGCGTGGCATGAAGACCAAGGTCGGCGACACCGTGGTGATCGTCGCTACCAACCGCGACGGCTCGGTGAATGGCAAGACCTTCGTCGTGCGCGGCATCATGGAAGGCGTCACCGGCCCCGGCGGGCGCGACGGCTACATCCATATCGGCGATGCGCGTGATCTATTGCGCATGACGGAGGCCGAAGTCAGCGAAATCGCCGTGCGCCTCAAGGATTTCTCGCAGCTGGGAAAAGTCGATGCGCAGATCAAACAGGCATTGGAAGGAGTGACCAACAAGGAAGGCAAGCCGATGCTGGAAGTGCATGACTGGACCCAGCTCTCGCCCTTCGCCAACATCGCAAAAATGATCGATTTGATGACCCTGTTCATCAAGATCATGCTGGTATCCATCGTACTGGTCGCCGTGATGAACGTGATGATCATGGCGGTATTCGAGCGCATCCGCGAGATCGGCACCATCGCCGCCATCGGCATGCCGCCGGCGCGCATCCTTGCGCTGTTCCTTGCCGAGGGCCTGATGCTGGGCGTGTCCGGCACGATCGCGGGCATCGCGTTCAGCCTGGTCGCGATTTTCGGCATCAATCTGTGGCAGCCGACCTTCAACTTCGGCATGCAGCAGAACCTGGTGATGGCGCCCACGATTGCCGCCGGCGACGTGCTGACCATCGCCGCAATGGTGATTATCGTGGCAATTCTCGCCAGCCTGCAGCCCGCGTGGAAGGCCTCGCGCATGGACCCGATCACGGCCTTGCGCCATGTATGACTACCGGACTGCCACCATGAAAACTCTGACAACCCTGCTGCTGTGCCTGCTCAGCCTGCCTGCCCTGGCGCTGGACGGTGCCGATATTCTGAAAAAGGTCGATCGCAACCTCGAGCCCGAGTCCTACGAGATGATGCGCAAGCTGATCAACATCGAACCGGACGGCAAGAAAAAGGAATACGTCCTGTATTCGGTGAAGAAGGGGCGCGACAAGATCGTCGCCCTGTTCCTCGCGCCGCAAAGCGACAAGGGCCGCGCCACGCTGCGCCTCGGCGACAACATGTGGCTGTACATCCCCGAGGTCGGCAAGCCGATGCGCATCACCAGCCTGCAATCGGTGACCGGCGGCGTCTTCAATAACGCCGACATCCTGCGCATCGACTATACCGAGGAATATGCGGTCGAGGCCGCAGCCGAGGAAAAGGATCAGTACCTGCTGACCCTCAAGGCCAAGACCGGCGAGGTCGCCTACGACAAGCTGAAGATGTGGGTGGACAGGAAGGCATTGCTGCCGACCACCATCGAGTGCTACGCCGCCAGCGGCCTGCTGATCAAGACTTTGCGCTTCAAGGACATCAAGGACTTCGGCGGCGGCATCAAGCGCCCGGCCACGCTTGAAACCGACAGCCCGTTGTACAAGGATTACAAGTCCGTGATGCTCTACGCCAACATCAAGAAGCGGAGCTTCCCCGACGAGGTGTTCTCGCTCAACTACCTGCCGCGCGTCGAGGATCTACGCAAATGAAGCGTGCGCTGGCGCTGTTGGCCTGCCTGCTGGCAGCTACAGCGTCGGCAGAAGAGTTCAAGTTCGACGCCGCCGCTTTCGACAAGAAGCCCTTCGAGTTCGGCGGCTACATCGAGTTCAAACCGGACCGCGCCTGGCTCAATCGCGACGGCGCCTTCTACAAACTCAACTTCTACAATCGCGCCGGGCAGGATACCCTCGACCGCAACAGCGGCACGCTCAAGCTCAACGGCAAATTCACGCAAGGCATCGCCACCGTCATTTTGCGCGCGGATGCCGAAGTCCGGCGCGACGCGCTGACCAGCGACCGCATCAACCGCTTCGACGAAGCCTATGTCTCGTTCAAGCCCGATCCCGGTTTTACGCTGGACATCGGCAAGCAGGCGCTGAAATGGGGCAAGGGTTATGCCTGGAGCCCGGTCGGCTTCGTCGAGCGGCCCAAGGACCCCAACGATGTCGAACTGGCGCGCGAGGGCTACACCATGCTCGCCGCGGACTTCATCCGCAATTCCGATGGCGACCTCAAGACCGTGGCCTTCACGCCGCTGCTGCTGCCGGTCGGCTCGCAAACCAATCAGGATTTCGGCAAGCCCAACCACCTCAATGTCGCCGCCAAGCTCTACCTGCTCTACCTGGATACGGACATCGACTTCACCTGGCTCGGCGGCGGCAGCCGCACGCCGCGCATCGGCGTCGATTTCTCGCGCAACCTGAGCACCGCGCTGGAGATTCATGGCGAGTGGGCGCGCATCCGGGACACCGAACAGCGCATCGTCAGCCCGACCGGTGTCACCGGCACCCAGCGTGGAGATGCCACCAGCACTCTGCTGGGCCTGCGCTATTTGACCGAGCAGGACACGACCTGGATCGCGGAGTATTACCGCAATGGCACCGGCTATTCGCAAGGCCAGGCACGGGATTTCTATACGCTGGTCGACAACGGGCTCGCCCAGTTCCAGACCACGGGCAGCGCCGCCCTGATGCAGAAGGCCCAGGCCGCCAGCCAGAGCGGCTACGGCAGGCCCAATGCCGGCCAGCGCTATCTGTACTTGCGGGCGAGCCAGAAGGAGCCTTTCGACATTGTCTACTTCACGCCCTCGCTGACGCTGATCTCCAACCTCGACGATCGCAGCTATTCGCTGACTCCCGAACTGCTCTATAACGGCGTCACCAATCTCGACCTGCGCCTGCGCGCCACCTGGCTCAAGGGCGGCAACGGCACCGAGTTCGGCGAGAAGCAGAACTTGCGCAAACTGGAATTGATGGCGCGCTTCTACTTCTGAAAGGCCAATGCAATGGGGCGGCCCTAAGTTGTGGTCGTGTCCTTTGCGGCTGCGTTGCTGCCCGCATCACCGGTTGCATAGATGTTCAGGTATTTGAGGCAGATCACCCGCAGGCAGGACGACAGATTCTTGTCGTTGGCGACCAGGCAGCTGTCGAGCACCTGTTCGAGCAGACGCGGCACCGGGAGGCCGCAGTCCTGGGCCATGGCGTCGAGCACGTTCCAGAAGGCGCGCTCCAACGTGACGGTGGTGCTGTGGCCGTGCAGGCGAAAGCCGCGTTTTTCCGGAATGAACTCGCTGATCTGCGCCGTGGTGCAGGCGTTGAACATGTGATCGAGAATTCCCTGCGATTCCTGATAGATGGTCATTTCATCCTTCCCGCCAGCCCGGCGACGGGCTGGCAAAATGTTTGCAATAAATACTACCTCAGGCGCGGCGGATA
>Ga0208263_100486_pt1 | contig 14786 bp, 5 predicted proteins | sample LakWasMet28_LOW6_2_FD_183872 | JGI IMG/M metagenome (GOLD analysis project Ga0208263, IMG submission 183872) | Freshwater sediment methanotrophic microbial communities from Lake Washington under simulated oxygen tension - Sediment Metagenome... | ecosystem: Environmental > Aquatic > Freshwater >... | reverse complement strand
GGCGAGAAGGGGACCGCGGGGCACGCCCGTTCGGCCACGGTGGCGGGCTTCTCGGACCCCACGGGCGACGGGCAGGGTCCATCGCTCGATGGCGAGCTGCAGTGGATGTCGAGCGTCGAGCACCCGGCCAGGGCGGCGGTGATCGTGAGCACCTCCACGCGCCGCGCGTGGCCGAACACCGGCGCCGAGCCGCTCGCGGCCCCGCGCTACCTCGAGCTCCCGCAGGCCCTTCGACGGCGAGGCCGCCCCGACACCAACCCCCCAAACCCCGGCGGAACCCTGGCGTACCCCAGCGGAACCCGTCGAGCACTTGGGCGCCTTCGCGCGATCGACGCGCACTCGGACCACAACGGCGCGAAGGGGCTGCTTCACAGCCTTTGTTGGGCAAAGGCGTGCGGGTTCAGTGAGCCGCGGAGCGCCGACGCCAGGACCGCGTCGGCGGTCGAGGGCACGTCCGGGGCCCGCCGTACCGCCCCGGGAGTTGTGGGGTGGCCCCCGCGCGCCCCAGGTTGGCGGCGTCCCTTCCCGGGGCGCCGGGGAACCCTTGGGGGGCCGTACCCCAGCGCCCCCAAGCCCCTGCCCCCGGGCGGCCGGTGCCGGCCCCGTCGGTCCGTCGGTCGTGCCCCTCCCGGGCCGCCAGCCCCGGCGCCCAGGGCGCGTCGCCGGACCGCCGGGCCGATGGCGCCCAAGGACGTTCTTCCGTCAGGATGGCTTTCCGTCGTGACGCCCTGCCTTCCCGGCCGTGGGCGCGTCGAGCCGCTGGTCGAGGGAGGGGGTCACCGACCCTACAGGAGCCCGGCCGCGGCGTTCTCCCGCCAGGCGTCGGCGGTGCGGACGTAGCGGTCGACCATCGTCCGAGATTTCCACCGCCCCTGGAGCATGATCGCCCGGTCGCTCCGCCCCGCCAGGGCGGTGGTCGCGAGCCCCGCGCGCAGCGAGTGGGACCACCAGCCAATGCCGACTGCCGCCGGTCCACGCGCGATGCCGCGCGTGCCGCGCCAGCCGGCGACCATTCCTTGAACGCTGGCTGAATCGGCAGCTCCGGTTGCGGCGCTCGGATACCTTCGGCGGTCATGACGAGCAGGCGGGGCGGCGTCGATCCGGAGGTGGAGCGGAGCGAGTGGCGCGCGCAGTTTCGCGAGGAGGTGTTCCCCGCGGAGATGGCCGCGATACGCGACCGGCGCCGCGCGCGCGACGCCGCGCTCGCCGGCCAGCCGCCCCCCACCGAGGGCGCCCGCGAAGACCCCTTCGAGCGCCCCTCCACGCGCCACGGCCTCATCGGGCTCGCGCTCTCCGGCGGCGGGATGCGCTCGGCGTCCCTCAATCTCGGCGTGCTCCAGGCCCTCCACCGCAACGGCATCCTCCGCTCCGTCGACTACCTCTCCACCGTCTCCGGCGGCGGCTGGATCGGCGCCGCCCTCCAGTCGCTCCTCCGCGAACCCCGCGCGGTCTTCCCCTTCGCTGGCGGCCTCCGTTCGCCCTCCGACAACGACGCGGTGTCGTACCTCCGCGGGCGCGCCGACGCCCTGCTCCCGTCGGGCACGCGGGGCAGACTGTTCTTTGCGGCGTCGATGATCCGCGGTCAGCTCGCGACCGCGGCGCTGCTGCTGTCGATGGCGGTGCTCGCGGCGGCCGCGGCCACGCCGCTCAGCCTGACCTACCTCGAAGCAGCCGCGCGATTGACGGCCCGAACCGCGCATGCGGTACCAGTCGCGGGCACCGAGGTGGGTCCGGACCCGGGCCCGGTCGCGGGCACCGAGGTGGGTCCGGACCCGGGCCCGGTCGCGGGCACCGAGGCGGGCCCGGTCGCGGGCACCGAGGCGGGCCCGGACCTGGCGCCGGACCCGGGCCCGGGCCCGGCCGTGCCCTCGGTCGCGGCCCCGGCCCGCGAGGAGCCCCTCGAATCGTGGACCACGTACACCCGCTACTCCCGGTACGCCCTCGCTGCCGCGGCGCTCTGGATGCTCCTCGGCCTCATGGGGACCTTCGTGGGTCGTCCCAGGGCGGGACTCCGCGACTGGCTGGAGCACTCCAACACCTTTGCGCTGGGGGCCGCGCTGGCCGCCGTCGCGCTGGAGCTGCAGCCCTTCATCTTCTACCGCTGGGCCGTGCTCCTAGCGGACCTCGATCGACCGGGAGGCGCCACGCCCTCGAGCTTTGCCGTGACAATCGGCGCGGTCGCCCTCCCGCTGCTCTCCTTCGGTCCGCTGGCCGCGAACCTGCCGCGGGTGATGCGCCCCCTCGGCCTCGCAATGGCCTTCGTGGTGAGCGTCGGGGTGCCGTACCTGATCTTCGTCCACCTCGTGGCGGTCGCCTTCCGGCAGCAACTCCTGCTACCCGACGCCGCGCCGCCCGACCTCACGCTGCCGGTGCTGGTCGCGCTCGGCGTCATCTGGGTGGTCGGCAACTTCAACACCAACGAAGTCTCGCTGCACGGGTTCTTCCGGGACCGGATCGCGCGCACCTTCATCCTCCGCCGGAAGGGCGGCGCCGGGGAGGGCGTCGAGCCCTACGGCACCACCGCACACCGCGACGACCTCGCCCTCTCCGCGCTCAACCGCCCCGGATCGACGGCGCCGTACGCGCTCATCAACGCCGCGCTCAACCTCCAGGCGACGACCGACCGCTCGAAGTCCGGGCGCCAGGGGGATTTCTTCGTGTTCAGCGCGCGCTATGTCGGCTCGGACCGCACGGGCTACTGCCCGACCGACAAGATGGAGGTCGCCGTCCCGGGGATGACCCTGGCGACCGCCGTCGCCGTGTCCGCCGCGGCGGCGTCGCCCAACATGGGGACCTACACCGTACGGGCGCTCGTGGTGTTGATGACCGTCCTCAACGTCCGGCTGGGTTTCTGGCTGCCGCACCCGGGCCGGTTGCGTCGGTGGCTGGAGGCGCGCGGGAAGGGCCTTCTCAACGAGTGGCGGCCGTACACCGTCTGGCGGTGGTACCCCACGGTCAGGTATTTCTTCTACGAGCTCTTCAGCCGCATCGACGACCTCGGGAGCCAAGTGTACCTCACCGACGGCGGGCACCTGGAGAACACGGGCGCGTACGAGCTCCTTCGCCGGCGCTGCCGGCTCATCATCGTGAGCGACGCCGAGGAGGACCGCTCCGTCAACTTCGGGGCCGTGGCGGCGCTGGTGCGCTACGCTCGCCTCGATCTGCACACCCGCATCGACCTCGACCTCGGCGACCTACGGTGCAACGAGCAAGGCGTCTCGCGCCGGCACGCCGCGCTCGGCGTGATCACCTACCCCAAGCTCGACGAGACGACGCCCGAGGAGGAGGGCTACCTGCTCTACCTAAAGTCGTCGATCACCGCCGACGAGGACGAGCTCATCCGGGGGTACCGCGCGCGCTTCGGAGACTTCCCCCACCAGTCAACCGCCGATCAGCTCTTCGACGAGGCGCAATTCGAGGCGTACCGCGCGCTCGGCATGCACGCCGTCGACGGCTTGTTCCCGCTGGATTTCAAGGCCGGGGCGGACGCCGACGCGGTCGAGCAGTGGGTGGAGGACCTGCGCGCGCGGCTCACCCGCGACGCCTCCGGGGACCCGTCGTTCGCGGAGATGCGCGATGAGCTCGAGGAGGTCGAGGCGATGCTCCGCGAGCCGGGCCTCGGGTCGTACTTCGCCGAGCTCTACCCCGAGCTCGCCACCGGCGGGGCCGACCAGCCCGCCGCGCCCGAGGCGCTCTTCGCGGTGGTCACCCGGCAGATCCACCTGATGGCCACCGTATTCAACCACCTGGGCCTGGACGTCCCTGACGCACACCGCGCGCCGCGCAGCCAGGGGTGGATGAACGTCTTTCGGCGCTGGGCGGCGGCCCCGACCTTCCGGCGCCACTGGCTCGTCGTGGTGCACACGCAGAGCGACGCATTCGGGCAGTTCGGCGAGGCGGCGCTCGCGCTGCCCATCACGGTGCAGTGGCGCGAGGTCGACGCCGCGGCCCTCACGACGGAAGCGGCGTGGGCCGCCACGCTCCTCGGCGGCGCGGCCACTGGGGCGCGCTTCCACCTGGGCCAGATCGAGGTGCGTGACATCGCCGGACCGACGGTGTTCGCGGCGCGGACGCTGGGGAGCAGGGTGGACGCCGACGCGACGCGCGAGGGCTACGGGGGCGCTCGCGGGCAGCGGGCGCGGCAGGCGCTGGAGAGAGATCTCCGCGGCGGCTCATAGGTCGGCGGGACAACCGGCGCATCGCGGGTTGGGTGCCGGGCCGAGCGGCTCGTCGGGGCAATGGTCTGCGATGTCGCGGATGCCGTCACCGTCGCTATCCGGGCCGTGTTCCTCGTTGTATCGGCGGGCGAGTTCGTTGGCGGGCACGATCAAGGGTCGGCAGATGCTCGGCGCCCGGTTGACGCAGCGGCCCGTGGGGCTCCCGGACGAGATGATTTGGAACTGCACGCGGCGGTTGGCGGCGCGGGCGGCCCGCGACGGGCCCGGAATCATCGGGCAGGTGAGGCCGAAGCCGTGGCCATCGAGCCGGCTCACGTTGATGCCGTGCGCGACGAGGTACCGGCGCACCGAGCGGACGCGGCGAATGGACAGCTCGCGGAGGTCCGCCGCGTCCACCTCGACGTCGTCGGTGTGGCCCTGGATGTCGACCGAGAGGTTGGACATCGCGCGGAGGATCGAGACGACCGAGTCGAGCACCTGGAAGCTCTGGCGGCCGACGATCACGTCGCTGCCGATGCGGAAGTTCACCTGCTGGAGGATGCGGATCGAGTTGCCCTCGGCGATGGCGAGAGACTCGCCGTCGGGGCAGCCGTCCTCGTCGTCGCGGCCGTTGAAGGTCTCGGGCTGCGTCGGGCAGCGATCGGGACCCTCCGGCTGGTCGATGATGCCGTCGTGGTCGGCGTCGGGCGCCGGGCAGCCGCGGCGGGTGGTGCTCGGGCGCGCGCCGGCGGGCTCGTTCACGCACTGGTCTTCGTCGTCGAAGACGCCGTCGTGGTCGGTGTCGGCGCGGGGGCAGCCGCGGCGCGACGGGTCGGGCGTCGCGCCGGCCGGCTCGTTCACGCACTGGTCTTCGTTGTCGTAGACGCCGTCGCCGTCCGTGTCGGCGATGGGGCAGCCGCGGCGCGAGGGGTCGGGGTGGTCGCCCTGGGGCGTGTCGACGCAGACGTCGTCGGGGTCCATCACGCCGTCGTTGTCGGTGTCGCGCGCCGTGGCGACCTCGTCCTCGGGGACGCGCAGGGAGAGGGAGAGTCCGCCGCTCCAGAAGATCGCGTCCTCGTCGGGGAAGGTCTGCGGGATGCCGCCGACGGTCGCCTGCTGGAACACCATCCCGAGACGCACCGCCGGGCCGACGGCGACCCAGCGGGTGACGGCGAACTCGAATCCGAGGCCGGCGTCGAAGACGAAGCGCCTGTCGTTGCCGGTGAACGCGAGGCCGGCGTTGCCATCGATGAAGAGCCGACCGACGCTGCCGAGGCGCGGCTCGATGCGGAGGCCGCCCATGGGGGCCAGCACCGATCCCGTGGCGCGGCTCGGGCCGCTCGCGTCCCTCGGAAACCACCAGCTCGCCATGCTGGCCTGGAGCACCAACGGGCCGGCGACCGTGAAGCCGAAGCGCGCCGAGCCCTGGAACCCGGGGCCGTTGTACCCCAGGCCTTCGCGGCCGTGCGTGGAGAGCATCGTCCCGACCCCGCCCTCGAAGCGCAAGGCAAGGCGCGAGACGACCTGCGCTTCGGCCGCGGCGGGCACCAACAGGGCGAGTGCGGAGAGCACGGCGGAGGCGCGACGTACGCGGGCCAGGCAGAACGGTGGAATCATCGGCGGGTCCCTCGGCGGGACCGTACGCTGTTCCCGCGACGGAGACCGGAACACCAGCGGGCGCCCGTCGCGTTCGTACCCGGCCTGGGCCGCCAGGCGCGAGCGCGGAGTAAGCCTCGGGCGTTTCTCGCGCGGGCCGCGGCCGTCACGTCAGCGCCAGGGTGGGTCGTCGGCATCGCACACGCAGATTCGCACTCCCGGCCCGGCGTGACCTCGAGCGTCCACCGGCGCTTCGACGGCGAGGCCGCCCCCCCCACGAACCCCACGAACCCCGGGCGTGCCCCCGCCGGCCGTACGGAGCGCCTTCGGTGCCTTCGGGGATCGACGCGCAGCCCGTCCACGAAGGCACTGAGGCCCTGCCTTCGCAGCCCTTTGCTGAAGCGAAGGGCTGCGGATTCAGTGAGCCGATTGCGCATAGACGCCAGGAGCGCGCCGTCCGTTGAGGGGCACATCTGGGCGCTGCCGTGCCGCCCGAGCATCGGGGCGTGCCCCCGTGCGCCCCAGGTCGGCGGCACCCCTTCCGGGGCGCCGGGGACCCCTTCGGGGCTGTGGCCCCCGGTGCCCCGAGAACGTTCCCCCGGCCGTCGGTGCCGACCCTGTCGGCCCGGCGGCCGTGCCCTCCCGGACCCGCCGGACCGTCGCCCATGGCGCGTCGATGGAGGGCACGACCGACGGAGCCAACCGCCGTCCTTCCGTCAGGATGTCCTTCCACCTTGACGCCCTGCCTGCCGCACCGAGGGAGCGTCGAGCCGACAGGGAGAGGGCGGATCTCCGGCCCTACAAGAGCCCGGCCGCCGCGTTCTCCCGCCAGGCGTCGGCGGTGCGGACGTAGCGGTCGACCATCGTGCGCGACCTCCAGCGCCCCTGCAGCATGATGGCCCGGTCGCTCCGCCCGGCCAGGGCCGCGGTGGTCGCGAGCCCCGCGCGTAGCGAGTGCCCCGACACCCGCGCCGCGTCGATCCCGGCGCGCGACGCCAGGGCCTTGAGGGTGCGGGCGACGTCGCGTCCGTCGAGCCGACCACCCACCCGACCGTGGCGATCGACCGACCGGAAGAGCGCCCCCGCCTCGACGCCCGAGGCGGCGCGCCACGCCTCAAGCGCGCGAACGGGGCAGACGTCGGCGTGCGAACCGAAGGGGATGGCCACGTCGGCGCCAGCGCCGAGCTGGTCGGTCTTGGAGCGTTGCACGCGCACGATGACGCCCCGGGTGGGGTCGACGGTCAGGTCGCCGACGTCGAGGGCCACGAGCTCAGAACGGCGAAACGCGCCGCCGAAGCCCACCAGGACCAGGGCCCGGTCCCGCAGGCCCCGCCTCTCCACCTTAGACAGGGTCGCGACGATGGAGCGGATGGCGTCGGCGGTAAGCGGGGCGGCGCACCGGGGGGCGGCGCCGTGGGTGCGGCGGATCCCCTCCCAGACGGTGCGGACCTCGGGGTTGGCGGAGGGGTCGGGGAGGCTCGCGTCGAAGTGGGCGGCGCGGATGGCCGAGAGGGCCAGGCCCAGCGAGGCGACCTTGAGGCCCGACTGCGCGCGAGCGGTGAGGAAGAGGGCGAGCGTGGCCGGGGCGGCCGGGAGGGACGCCCGCCCGAACTGCGTGCACCAGGTGTCGAAGGTCCTCCACTGGGTCCGGTAGGCGCGGCGGGTGTTGGGGGCCTTGGCGGCCTCGACGTAGCTCTTCGCCGCCTCGAGCAGGGTGGGCTGGTCGAGGGAGGCGTCGGGAAGGAGCGCGAGGGTGGGGTGGGGGTCGGGGAGGGTCATGGGGGGAGCTGGGGTCCGATAGCTGTCATTATCGGGCGCCAGAACCGCAAGATCCAGAGATCCCGGAAGCGCCGAAGTGTTCTTCGTCTTTGGGCGGCGGCACGATCTCAGACACCCGACGGATCGGTGGCGTCGTGAACCACGGAAATCTCGGCGTTCGCGCGGTCCGTCAGGTCGCCAACAAGCTTGCCGAAACGCTCATGGACCTTACGCCTCGTGCAGTTGCACGATCGCTCATAGGCACCATGCCGCGACTGGAGATACTCAGTGACAGCAACGTCAACTACTCTATTTGGCGACAGTCCCTTAGAAGTCGGAAACGCTACCACTGTCCAAATGATAGACGAAGGTAGTACCCCAGGGACGTCTAACAAGCAAGAGCGCCCCCCAGCCTCGCCTGTAAACGCAATCATACGCGCAACCAGGAGCCATCAGACACGGCCTTGGAATCGACGCACTCTCCGGCAACTCAGCCACCGACCGAGGCAACCTGCCATGAACACGCCGGAAGCGATTCACCACAGAAGCGACATGCGAGATGCGGCGGGAACGAATCGACGAACCTACCGCCAAAATGGCCAGATCACAGGCAAGAATACCGGCCAGGACCAGTACCGTCGACGCACGGATCCGCCTGAAAACGACCATCCCAAACACTACAAGACCCACCATGGACCACAACAACAACCAAAGAAGCCGAACGGCCACCACATCCAAAGCAGAGAGTGAAAGCAGCGCAGAGATGACCAATGTGACCACCACAGCACGAACTCGACCGCCGACAGAGCCTCGGAGGATGCGATGTCCGCGCTCACGATCGTTCATTACGCCGCCTTTTAATACCAAACCCACACCAAACCCCGACCGGCCCTATGGGGACCAGCAGAACCGAGGGGCTAAGTTCTGCGTGGTGACGAGAGTCATTCAGAACCCGTTGAAACGGAAGTTCAGTCCTAACGCCTGATCAATCCTTTGAAGAATACCTGGCCCTGAGTGTTCGCGTCGGGCAAGGTCACTGTTCAAATCCCAATTCTCGGGCCACAGCGGGCGAGGATTGATATCGCTTGCTCCCGGTCGGCCAGTAATTTCCGCATAGTGCCGTAGATTTTCGGTGCCGAACTCCGCGCCACACTGCCTCATGCATGCAGAATCTGCATCCTCTGCAGAGCGCCCCCCCTCACCTGCGTATCTCCTGCCACAAACATTCGCGTAATCGTCGTCGTACCCATCGGTCCCAGAGTCCATAGCCTCATTCCACCACCCAAGATGTCGCACGACGCCCCTGGAGAACCAACCCCCACTCGCAACCCTGCAACTCAGCATGCAGTGGGAGAAGATTGAGTCCTGATCGCCTCGATACGGCATGTCCGGATGACGTGCGGCCCAATAGCCAGAGTTATCGCTAAAGGCCCTCTCCTGCCGATAGGCGGAATACGCGTCCCACGCGACCGAAGCAGCAACTCCCACCACGATAATACCGAACCAAATCGGAATGTGCCCCGAAACATCAACCCAGTTGACAGGGTCATTCGCACAGTAACCATACAGGTTCGTATCCCCACCCGCGAAGCCGATCGGATCCCTGCTCACCCACCTTCCGAGAGCGGCATCATACTCTCGCGCTCCGAGACGCAGGAGCCCCGTAGCCCGATCGTACATCCCGCCGGCGTACCCGAAGGGCACCGGATCCCATCCGCTCGCCATCGTGTCGTCAACCACGCGCCCGAAGGCGTCGTAGTCCATCCGCTGAACCACCTCCCCGGTGGTCGTGTTTACCACCACGCGCACGCTCCCCAAGTGATCGCTCAAGATGCGGTAGGTCACCCAGCCTCCGCTGTCGTGCTGTAGCATCAGGTCGGGTGAACTTCCCTTCGTGGCATACACGAACACCCGGCGCACCGTCGTGCCGTCGTTGCCCACCTCCGCCACGGGGAGCAACCCGCCCCCGTAGAGCCAGCCGCGCTCCAACAACCCGCCGACCCGCCGACCGATCCGTCGACCCTGCGGGTCCAAGACGTAGCTGATCGCCGGCTCTCCGGTCCGGCTCACGCTCGCGAGCGGTCCCCGCGGATCCCACTCATACGTGGTCACGCTGCTGCCCGCGGTGCGCGTGTGCACGTTGTCGTGAGCGTCGTAGCCGTAGGTCGTCGTGTCCGAGGCCCTGGTCACCGCCGTCAGACGATCGCGGGCGTCGTAGGTCGCAGTGAAGGTCCCGCCCGGGTCGTATGTCCCGCTCGCGTTGGTCCAACTGGTGCGGTTGCCGTTCAGACCGTCGTGGGAGGCGTTGTCGTCGTAGAGATACTCCTCCACCACGGTGCCGCCGCGCGTCACCTTCCAGAGACGCCCTGCGGCGTCGTAGTCGTAAGCGGACGTGCGCCCGATGGCGCCAGTCTCAACCACACTCCCGACGCGCCCATGGTCGTCATAGTTGTAAACGAAGCCCAACGCCGCCGCGCCGTTGACCGTGGCGTGCATGTCATGAGATTCACCATAGATCGTGTGCGTCATGTGCGTCGCGACCAGGCCCGCTCCGCTCCCTACGCTCGTGTCTGTCAAGACGCCAGTCGAGGGATCGCGCGTCAGCGTCAAGCCACCAGCGCCCGTCAGCAGCCTGTCCGGATCACTGGTGACGACGACCGGGACCGCGGGAGCACCGACCACCGTCATCGACGTCGTCTCGAACAGGTCGTTGACAGTCCAATCCACTTCGCCCCGCACAGGGCAGGTTCCACCGTCTGCGGATTCCAGCACCACCCCGACGGGCAGCGTCTGATTCTGCACGACCGCGCGAAGCTGACACCCCCACGAGTCGCTCACGTGATCGATCGCCCCGGTCAACGGCTCGTAGCTGAAGGTCAGCGCGCCAATCGAGGAGGTCGCCGTGTTGAAGGTCATCGTGTTCAGGTGGCCCGTCGCGCCCTCGTCGTAGGCCCAATCCACGTGACTGCCGTCCACGCGCGTGAAGTGCTCCGGCTGCCGCCGGGCGTTGAAGGTCCAGCCGAGCGCCTGGGTCGTACCGCCCGCCGCGGGCGAGGTGAAGCTCGCGAGTCGACCCCCGCCATTGTACCCCATCGTGTGCGCCGCCCGCCCCGGCGGCGTCAGGCTGGTGGTCTGCCCCATCGCATCGACGGCCATGTCGATCGTACGATCGCCCGGCAATAACAGCGAGTGGGGGCGCCGCGAAGTGTCGTATCCGGTGGTCACCGTGTTCACGGGCGTGAAGGTGGTACCGTCCCAGGTGCCGATGGATCGCGTCCACACCCGCCCATCGGCCCGCCACGTGATTTGCTGGCGACGCTGAGCCTGGGTCACCGCATCGATGCGACCGCGCGGGTCATAATGGAACGTCACCGGCTCAACCCCCGGCACGGTGATCCGCACCGGGCGCCCTCGTGCATCGAGGCAGGTCTGCGCCGATCGGCCGCCGCGGGTGGTCTCCGTTACCATTCCGTGGTTGTCACACGCGGAGTTCGTCTGCTGATAGGTCACCGTGAGCCGCGGCGTGTCCTCGTAGACCATCGCCATCCCCACCTGGGTACCAACCGTCGTCGTGTCGGACTGCGACACCAGTTGCAGTGAATTGGTCGGAGAGGTCATCACCGTGCGCTCGTGCCTGACCGCGACGGTCCGTCCCGCCCGGGTCGTCGTGACCTCCGTGGGCAGAGCCACCCCGGCGCCCAGTCGAGGATCGGGCCCGACCGCCGTCTCCTGGGTCGACAGGACCACGCTCGGGTCGGTCCCGCTCCGCGCCGAGGTCACGTCGACCCTGTGACCGTTCAGCGCCGTGCTATTTTCGGTGGAGATCACGGTGGCCGCGTTGCCACCCGGCACGCTGCTACTCGTCGGGTGGGCCGCGCTCCAACCACTGAAGTGCGTGAAGACCGGCGCCGTCGCGTCGGCGGCGCCGAGCACCCGCCGCACCTGGAACCCGCCCGCCAATACCGGGTCGGTGCTCAAGCGCGTCACCGCTCCGTCCGGCCCGACGTCCCGCTCGAGTTGCCCCTCGGTCGAGTAGTAGTAGTGGTGCGGCCGGGTGAGGGGATCCACGAGGCTCTGCAACAGCCCCGAGGCGGACTCGGTGACGGTCCACGTGTCGGCCCCGTGCGCGACGGACGCGAGGTTGTGGGCGGCGTCCAGGGTCAGGTCGACGTGCTCCCCGTCGGCGCTGAAGGGCCCGCGGATCTGAACCAGCGTCGGAGACTGGCGGTCGATCTCGACCACGTTTCCGGCCGCCGCATCGGTCGCGTCGCCCAACACCACCCGCGAGGGCCGGCACCCGCCACCCGCGACGTACTCGAAGGAGAGCCGGGGATGCAGCGTGAGCGCATCCAGCGTCCGCATGTGGCAGCCGGTCGCGCCCTGGAAGACGTCGAGCGCCGAGCCGTCGGCCCGGGGGATCACGATCTCTGTGGCGCTGAAGCCGGGCGCCGGCGCGTTGATCCGTCCGATGAAGCCGCCGATGCCATCGGCGAGGAGGATCGCACCGTCAGGTGCGACCGCCATGCGGGTCAAACCGGTCAGGTTGGTGTTGAGGCCGGCCCGGCCCCAACCGTTGAAGACCCGACCGTCGAGACCGACCGTCGTACCCCCGCTGCCCACGATCGTCTCGATGATCCCGGCGTTCGATACCGCGCGGACGCGCCGATTGGAGGCGTCGAAGATGAGCAGGCTCCCGTCGGGCCTCAGACGCACGTCCGTTGGTCCCATCGGGGCGAGGCGGGCGTCGTGGCCGTCTCCGTCGAACGCGAAGCCGCCGTTGCCGGCGACGAGACGCGCGCTGCCGTCGATCCCGACGCGGTACACCCGGCCCGAACCAGCGAAGACGAACGAGCCGTCCGGCGCCCCGTCGACCCCTGTCGGCGTCGATAGTGCGAGATCGGTGGCCAGCCTGGTGACCGAGTCGGGGGTGGCGAGGCCGCCGCCGGCGACCGTGTGCACGCGCATCGTCGCGTGATCGTACCGTCGAATCCGGCCGAACCCGGCGTCGGCGATGAGTATCGAGTCCGGCCCGACGAAGCTCAACCGCAGGTTGTCCGAGAGGTGGGTGTCCGTGCCGAGTCCGCCTTCGACCGAAGGCACCAGGCTGGTCGTGCCCACCAGGAGGTGGATGTTTCCATCGGCGCCGACGAAACGAACGCGACGGCAGCCGCCCTCGGCGATGATCAACGACCCGTCCTCCAGGACCTCGATCGAGGTGACGCCCATCATCGCGGAGGTCGTCGCCGGGACGTCGTTCGCACCACACCCCGGGAAGCCGTTGCCGGCGATGGTGTCGACGAACCCGTCCGCGGTGATGTGCCGCACCCGATTCTCCTCGCTGTACCAGATGGTGCCGTCGGCCGCGACCGCCACGGAGGTGGGCAGCGCGTCGGCGACCAGCGGGGACACGTGATTCCCGAGCGAGGCTCCGGGGTAGCCGACCACCCGGTTGAAGGCGTTGAACGGCGCGTAGACGCGCTGACTGCCGTCGCCGTGGAAGACGGTGCCGGAGTTGGGGTCGTAGGCGTGGTGGGCGTCGAGCGTCCACCCGCCGAGCCCCTCGCCGCTGTGGTCCCACCCCCCCATCGTGGTGTGGAAGACCGACCAGAGCGTCACCGGCGGCGGCCCCGGTGGCGACCCGCTCGTCTCCTCGGTCGTGATGACCGTGCCGTTGCCGAAGTGGCCGAAGCGCTCCACCGCGCCGTACTGCGACTGGTACTCGTACCCCACCTGGATCGTCGCCGGGACGGTACCCTGGACCCTCCGACCGTACACGTCATTGCCGTCCCAGGCGTAGTGCGCGCGCAGCCCCGGGATTTGCGCCGCCGGCCACCGATGAGTGTAGTGCTGGCCAGCGACCTGGATGTCGACCGACACGGCCAGGACCCCGCTGGGCATGGGCCTGCGGCTCGGGTCGGGCACGCCGAGCGGCATGTCGATCACCCACTTGTAGCCCGCGGTTCGATCGCTCAGGTAGCGGAGATTGAAAGGGGTCCCCGGCAGCGGAATGGACTCCCCCAGCGCCCGATTCTCGCAGTGGATCTCGGACCCGTTGACGACGCTCTCGCAGTCACCCTGGCGTGACGGGGCGACGTCGACGTCCGGCACCTCGGCATTCGGAGGGGGGGAGAAGCCCCAGTTGAAGTCCCAGGTCGTGAAGTGCGTCACGCGCACGCGCCACAGCTTCTTGCTCACGGCGCACGCGGCCTCCGGGTACAGCACGCGGAGCTGCTGCCGCTCTTCGAGGGTGATGCCGTGCGCCGCCAGGGGACTGGTGTCCGCGACGCCATCGCCGGTCAGATCGAGGTCCGCCCCGCCGCCGGAGTCGGTGGTCGGCAGGACGTTGATGATGATGCCATTCCCGTTCCCGAGTTCGTCAGGGATCTGGTTGCCGTGATTGGCCACCCACGCGCCGTCCTCCCGGGAGAAGTACCCGGCGGGCACCGGCGAGCCGACCGGGAAACGCAGGAAGTTGTCGACGTACACCGCCACCGGGGCGTCGAACTCCACGCTCTCGGCCCCTTCGGCGACGGCCTCGTCGAAGCTGAACTCCGCCGCCCAGGTGTAGGCAATGTGCGGCGGGAGCGACGCCGGCATGGCGACCGGACCCCGGTCGCCGACCGTGTATTCCGTAATGCGGAGCGCCCCCGAGCTCAGCTCCTCCTGCATGCCGTGCGCGCGCATGTGCGCGTGGACATTCGCCGGGAAGAACAGCGCAGTTTGCCTTTGCCCACGTGCGTCGGACACGATGGCCCCGCGGGCCACCTGGGCCGGTCGGATCTGCGGGGACGGCGGATCGCTGAAGTCGATCCGCGCCGCGACCGCGGACTCCTCCATGAAGGCAACATCCCCGATGTCCTTCTGCTCACCCCAGCGCATCGGTACGGTGCGCGCAATGGACAGGATGGAAGCCTCTCGGAAACAGGTGCCGCCGGTGCAGGTCAGGCCCGACCCACACCCCCCTCCGCCGCAGCATGCCTGGCTCGCTCCGCCGCAGGAAGACCCGACGCAGACGCCGCCGCCGCAGCTACTTCCCTGCTGACACATGCCCCCCAGACAGCACGGCTGACCCACCCCGCCGCAGCCGACGCCGCCATCGCTCGCCCCGCAGAGGTTGCCAGGACCGCAACTGAAGCCGCCCTGGCACATCCCGCCCGAGCAACAAGCCTGGCCTGCGCCACCACAACCACCGACGCCGCCATCGCCATCGCTCGCCCCGCAGAGGTTGCCAGGACCGCAACTGAAGCCGCCCTGGCACATCCCGCCCGAGCAACA